>Ga0209780_1000337_pt1 | contig 23971 bp, 15 predicted proteins | sample WorMetexBAHAMAS2_FD_187384 | JGI IMG/M metagenome (GOLD analysis project Ga0209780, IMG submission 187384) | Marine gutless worms symbiont microbial communities from Max Planck institute for Marine Microbiology, Germany - Inanidrilus exumae... | ecosystem: Host-associated > Annelida > Digestive...
CTGTACAACTATGTGACATGAAACGTTTTATGTTGTGTTAAATATGATATGATTTCTAAGGCTTACCTCCGTAATTAGAGGTAAATTTGAACTTTTAACTGTCCCAAGGTAGTGTAGCGACACGTTTAAGGTGTGGTGGGATCTTTAACTATAACTGTGCTGCAAATTTACCGCTGAGTATGTCAGTGAAAGAATTTTGAAAATCGGTTAAGAAGTGACGGAGTTACGGCCATGAGTTTGGTGTCTTCCTTTTTTGGGACACGGTCTACATTACTGTATGCTGACCTTACGTGATATTTTAGTGCTAAGCGAAGGAATTAGCTGGGAACAACATCTCCTAAATGACCTATTGTGTGTTGGGTCGGACGTAAAACCATTACACTGTCAGTCCTTATATGATATATTCTGCTTGTTGCAGTCATTCAGTCAAGAGTTAGGCTTGCATGCTCTGATGTTATTACTGGCCCGCCTACACATAGTGTAGGGGGCAGACTAGTGATGCTCTCTGGTGTGTGTCGTTATGGTCTGTCGTCGTCTGTAACAGTCCATGGCGGGCCAGTATTGTTTCGTCCCGTTAGGGCGGCACCTTGTTATTATTAGGCCGTATAATAGCTGCATGCGTCCTGTTGCTACAGACAGAGTGGCATGGTCTGTGTGTCTGTCTGTTTGTCACATTCATGAGCTTTTAAAAACGAATGAACCAATTGGGGGCTGACTCATGTGGGCCCGAGGAACTATGTATTAGACGGACACACGACGATGGCATATACCACACAATGGTGTGGTAAAAATGTGGCATGATGAAGGTATGTGTACTACCAAGTGCCATTTGTTTTTTGCACTATATCTTGGTGTATTGTGTGCTCGCAGCTGGTAATGAGTCGTGTCCGCAGCCGCAGACGTCTGAACATTTGGCCGCTATCGAGATCATGAAACTGAAACACATACTCATCATGCAGAACAAGATCGACTTGGTCAAGGAGAGCCAGGCCAAGGAGCAGCACGATCAGATCGTTAAGTTTGTTCAAGGTGTGTCTCAGTGGCTGCCGTGAGCAGTGCAAACGTTCCACTTTATGTATAACACTAAGGTCGGGTTGCACCATCCATACTTAACTTAAGTAGTACTTAAATCTTTACTGAAATGAATGAAGATTTATTCGTATTCGTATTTAATTTATTTGCCGTGAACTGACACATAACATACATAAAAGCGCCAAAACACCAGCAAGGCAAGACTACCAGGCAAAGTATGCACTTAAGGCAGCCATAAAATCTAATACCTAAAAGAGAGAAAAAACACATACACAAATTTACAAGGAATATAAAACACAAAGTACTACTTAACTTAAGTACTACTTAAGTTAAGTATGGATGGTGCAACCCGACCTTAGTGTATAACAGGTCATTTCTCAGTTGAGTCTTTCCAGGCAGTCAGTTGCATTACTGTTGACAACCATCGTCATAAGAACCAAAATAAAATACGTCATGACATAAAAGCAACCATATATGCAATCAAAGTGGCCCTGTGAAGAATCGACCGTCAGTCCCGCATGGGGCTAATTTATTTGTTAAGATTTTGCATCATGTGGCTGCCCAGGAACTTACACTTAAATTCCAACCTTTTTTCGGGACAGCTAGTTTTGAGCTTATTTTCCCTAAAAGTATCTGGCTATGCAGTATTTACTGTGATAGCAGCATTAATTGTCTTGTGACTGATATGCATTAGGTACAATCGCGGAAGGTGCGCCCATCATGCCGATTTCGGCACAGCTCAAGTACAATGTTGATGCAGTGTGCGAGTACATTGTTAAAAAGATTCCGGTTCCTATACGCGACTTCACTTCTGAGCCACGACTTATCGGCGAGTTTGCAATTTTTAGTATAATTTCTACACGCATACACAGTCGGTTTTCTGTTTAGTGGATTTTCTTTTATACATGTCATTTACTGCATGTTGGGCTAGCTTTCCCATAAGAGAAACTTTGGGATAATCAGAGAGGGTTTGTAGAGACCATTTGCCGTTCCTGTTGCACAGCCAACAGTCAGAGCACTGAAGCGAACGCTCTGTAGTAATTCTGACAACAGCTTAGTAGTTAGAGATGGACTATCACTGCAGTCTCGGTTCAGCTTCCTTGCTGTTGAGCCATAGCAGTGCGTCTTGTCTCTGGCAGCAGTTTATGTTCCACTCCTCTTCCATGGTTGCCAGTCCTCGCCAACATTGAACCTCCTGCTCTACGCAGAAAGGCTGCCACAGATCAGCTCGTGGAGAAGATTATAGCACATAACAACTGGCCAATTTATTTTGACATCACCAACCCACCACTTTCCTGTCTCCCATCTAGGAAGCCTCTGTGTCAGGATTTGGTATCTTTGGACATCAGAAGTCGATGGAAAGAAAACTGGAAGTTGGCAACTGTTCACTATCCCTACTGGTGTCCTTATTAGATTCTGGAGGTCAGAGGTCAAGGTCACAGCAGGTCTTTGAGGTGGTGAAGGCATCCATGTTGACGCTGGGGTATCGAAGTCCCATCTTCTGGTTCTCCTTACATTATGTAATGGAGTTTCCTGTTGACGTTGATATTTATGCTGCAGTCATTCGGTCATTTGACGTCAACAAACCTGGCTGTGAAGTCGATGACTTGAAGGGCGGTGTCGCTGGCGGCAGCATTCTCAGAGGAGTCCTCAAGGTCCGACTCGGTTTTCTCTCTTCCGCGTTTTGCGGCTGAAATTAATATGTTGACATTGACTTACTGCACTCGCTGCATTGAACTTTTATTTGTCACCGAAGAGTTGAGACTTGAGAAGCGTTTTGTCGGTTAAGTCGTTGAACATCGTGTGTTGGAACACCATGTGTCACAGTGTTGTTGCAATGTGGTCCAGGTTGGTCAAGAAATCGAGGTTCGGCCTGGCATCGTATCAAAAGATACGGAGGGCAAGCTTACGTGTAAACCGATATTTTCACGCATCATGTCTCTGTTTGCCGAGCAGAACGACTTAAACTACGCCGTGCCTGGCGGACTTATTGGTATGTTGTCGTCATATTATGAGCTTCATATTTGAAATGAATTCAGTCACAGTTAAGTTGACATTTGTTTGTACTGAATCGAATAGTTTTTGGTGCTGAATTGAATCTAATTGTTTTATCATTCTGGCGAATAGCCCATCACTGTTAGGTTCAGGGTTCCCACGCATCCTTGAAAGTACTTTAATTTTTTTTCTCCTAAATTCAAGGCCTTGAAAGTACTTGAAAAGAGGACAGGTGCTTGAAAGTCCTTAAATTTCATTACACAGGTCCTTGAAAGTCCTTGAATTCACCATGACATCAAGCATCGCGATCACCAAATTCATTAAACAGCATTGTATAGGACTGGAATGCATATTATTTTACTTACTTGCAAGGGTTAGGGTTAGGTGTGTTGTCTGAATCAACATTTGCTAAGTAATATCATGTTTTCTTAACTTATTACTGTACCATCGTCACATAAACATTAAATATTGCTGTTCTACTGTTCATGCTGTAAACTTTCTTCGATAATTGGTCCTTGAAAATGAAATTTGAGCATCCTTGAAAGTCCTTGAAAAGTCTTTGAATTTCAATATCAAAAGATAATGGGAACCCTGTAGGTTGCCCCTGGTGCAGAAATTAGTGGGAGAAAGTAACTTAATTATACGACAGTTTTCATTAGCGTTTTGAAGATATTTTACTGTATTTCACACAAAAATGGACCTAATCTTGATGCATGGCAGTACTGTGGTGTGGCTGACATGTAAACATGGCAAAATTGACTGCAAACCACAAAATATATACTTGTGAGCAGGATAATGATAGTAGGAATTAAGAGTTTTAAGACATTGCACAACCTTTTGACTTCTTGTCTTTGCCAACCAATTTTTGATTGCTTATTTTCACTTGTTGTTTTTTGTTACACTTGTTGTCTTATCTACAGTTATAATGATTCCACTTCTCTGGATTTGCTGCAAAATATGTGATGTTGCCTGTACCTTTGGATATGTCTGTATTATATCTACACTGTGTCTCAAAAAAAACGTTCCAGCAGTGCAAAAACTTTGAAAATCGATTAAGATTTGACAAAGTTAGAGACAGTTTAAAGGTGGGACGTTTCTTTTTGAGACACAGTGTACAACTATTGCTTCTTTTAATATTTACTTTACTGGCCTTTTCCTTTTTAGGTGGACTCCTCCGAGTCGACCTAATAAAGTGGATCTCAAATGTCCGTCCGCCCTCCCATATGTCCATACGTCCATCCATACGTACACAAAAAGTTTGTTCGATTTCAATGAAATTTGGTATGCAGGTAGAGGTCGACGAGTGATGCATGACGTTATGCAGTATGACCCGATCCAAGGTCAAGCTCACGAGCCCTTGAATGTCGGAAATTAGGCCATTTTCAACGGTTATCTCCTCCCCCATTTATAATGGGGGCTGGCAAATGACCACGGATTCTTAAATTAGGGCACAATACTTAAAGCTTATGGGGCCGGATTTCTGATTTTTGTCCTAGTTTTTGTGTCACGTGACTTTGAAGTTGGCAGTAAATAGGAGTCGACCGCCAGTCCCGTACAGGGCTATTTTTTGTAGTTAGTCCAAGTTGGCTCAATTCCCTGAAAAAGAAGCCCTTGAATTAACTGAAGCATGCGTGACGCCTTTTAGGTTCAGAGCTGTACAGTAACAAAAATGGCTGGTAATTATTTGGTTGACAGGTGTTGGTACAAAGATTGACCCGACCTTGTGTCGAGCTGATCGCATGGTCGGCCAAGTTCTCGGTGCCGTTGGAGCTCTCCCCGACATCTTTATTGAACTCGAAATCTCCTACTTCCTGCTTCGGCGCCTGCTTGGTGTCCGAACGGAGGGAGACAAGAAAGGAGCTAAGGTCTGTGAGGATTCTGTGATCAGTTCATTCACCAATGGGTAGATGGTGAATTTTCAAACACCATTACATGCTGGGTCCACACAGGTATGGGGAAAACCCACACCAGACACACAGTGTGGACTCAGCGTCACTGGACCCTAAAATATACAGGGTCTGACTTTGATGTGAAATGTCATTGCTTCTGTTTGCTGGTTTCGGCAGGTTCAGAAACTGGCAAGAAACGAGGTGCTGATGGTGAACATAGGATCGTTGTCAAGCGGCGGTCGCGTTCTTGCAGTCAAGGCTGATCTCGCCAAGATCGGCCTGACAAGTCCAGTTTGCACAGAAGTCGGCGAGAAGATTGCATTAAGTCGACGTGTCGAGAAACACTGGAGGTGATTCATCGCCTGTTGTCATAAATAACTAGAAAGCCCTCACTTGAAGTTACACTGACCAATTTGACACCAAGTACGCGACAAACAACCAGAAATATATATCACAGCTTAAAGTGCATCTATAAAATAGTCACCTGCTAACGTACAACTAATTGCCAAAATGGGGAAAATTATTCGTCCAACAAACTTTGACTTGTGATCTTCGCACTTGAACTGGGTAGGGTCAAATGAAATCAGAGTGTCAAACATTTAGGTCATGTGTTGTTTAGTTCCAAAGTTGCCCTGCCTGCACTGCTAAAGTTGTCTGTAAAAAGTACTGCATCCTAGGAAACGTGTCCTAGGAGTCTTTTTATGTAATAAAGTCGTTAGCATTTTCACCAAGTCATTAAGCTGGAACTGTTTTGAATGTTGCCTTGGCATTTTCTGTGGAATGTTTTCTTTATAATATTGAGACTGAAATTTTTGGAGTGCAAAAACATTTCCCTTGATGCTTTGACAGCATTAATATTAGGGAACAGGACGGGCAGCCGACCTATATAATCCTGCTCCAGTTATATGCAAAGGTTTTTTATGGGGCACCTGGAACAGCTCCAGGAAAGAAGCCTGTCAAACAAGGCAATCCGAGATAGCGGACTTCACACCCAGCCACCTGTGCACATAGCGAGTTATTTGTCAGTGCAATTCTATCCACCCAACATGCATGAAATCATGGCGTCATCCACAAAACTGGAAGTATGTAGTGTGGTGCATTATTGTCAGAGGAGGACTTAGTCACTGTCACATTTAATAAGTACACAGTAAAGTAAAGTATGCGTTGATTTGTATAGCGCATCGTCGTAACTACGTCTAATGTGCTCAGACATGGATCACACCATGCCTGCCTGTATTCCCCGGCTGCAGAACATCACTGCCCTTTGGCTGGTACTCATTTTACCATCCCACGGAGGGTAGAAGGCTGAGTCGACTTGGGTGGTTGGTTACATACCGAAATAAAGTGCCGCCTCCGGAGTCGAACCCGGACACGGTCACCCATCCCAGTACTAACTGGGCTCAGCATAGGTTAACCTCGTTGATCTACACCAACGACGCTACCACTTCGCCAAACCTCCACAGTATTTCATCAAGTTTGGACGTGTTGTTTAGAGATATGCAAATGGACAGACAGACACACTGATTGCAAATACTTCATACCTCTGCTGAGGCGAAGTAACAAATATGGAGTATGTAAATGATTTTTGCAGATTTATGTTATGTCAAATGTGGCGGCTACCTGCAGTGGTTGCCAGTTTTAACTGCAGTGTGCGAGATCACTATGTACTGCCACTGTGATATACAGCCGTGAGCAATGGCTGCACTCCCTTACTGCAGTACCTAGGTCGATTCAGTCTTCCGTCCTCCATGGGACGGTAAAATGAGTATCATCTTTTGACTAAATAATAGTAATAAATAGTGATGGTGGGTGTGGATGATAGCAGTCTACGGGTGGACTCGCATCTCATGTTGGTTTTTGCACAACGTTAGAAAAATGTTAACTGTTTCAAACTACTAAAATGCTTGCTACTGCATTCATCAAATGAACAGGTGAATTCTCACAATGGTTGTACCATCATTACAGCACCATAAACATCGGCATTGTTACTGTTATTATTAGTCCACAACATTACATGCATTGCATAAGATGCGGCTATTGCTACAGACGGAGTAGCATGGTATGTTTGTGTGTCTGTCTGTTGGTCACGTTTGTGAGCCCTGCAAAAATGGCTGAACAGATCGAGATGTTGTTTGGGGTAGGGGGCTGACTCCCATGGGCCCAAGTAACCATGTATTAGGTGGAGGTCAAGGTTGGACGATTCCATCTGCTGCCGTGAGGGGTAACAGTATGGAGTTGTGGCCTTTGTGTGTCTGTCTGTTGGTCACGTTACGGGGTAACAGTATGGAGTTGTGGCCTTTCATCAAAATTGTTTGACCACTTGTTATTACAATGTGCATGTGTATGCATGTGATTGCAGGTTGATAGGCTGGGGACAAATCCGTCGAGGTGTGACCGTCAAACCGTTGACCATATCTGACTGATGAAACAGTGACCTTGTGACAATTTTACAGACATTTAGAGTTCTTGGGCGCCTTTCTGCTGAATTTCACACGCTGTTCGTCACTTTTTAGGCCAACTCTTCAGAGTCGATCTAATAAAGCCGGTCTCAAATGTAAATACCTCCGTCCACAAAATGTTTCTTCGATTTCAGTGAAATTTGGCATGTAGGTAGAGGTCGATGAGTGATACATGACGGTATGCAGTATAACCCGTTCCAAGGTCCAAGTCAAGGTCACGAGCCCTTCGAAGTTGGAAATCTGGCCATTTTCAAATTTCAGCAGCAATCTTCTCCACCATTTACAATGAGAGCTGGCAACTGACCATGGATTCTTAAACTCGGGCGCACAATATTCAAATTTGATCGGCCCGGATTTTTGACATTTGTCCTAGTTTTGTGTCACGTGACTGAAGTTGGCAGAAACGTCAGTTGTGAAGAGTCGACCGTCGGTCCCGTACGGGGCTAATTTATTAATTATTCCGTCTTATTGCGATTGACAACAGTTGCGTTCACTCGTTCTAGCAGACCCACATTTGATTTTCAATGTCACTTGCTTCTGATGAGACGGGCGACGAACATTGCTTCCTTGCTTCACATAATTAATCTCAGTTTGCACAATGCTTGCATCCAAACTCTCACATTCGTTTATAAACCATGTATCTGAGACATTTGCCGTTGTTATTGGCTGGGTTACACGAAAGTGTATGACTTTTGAATAAATACTTACCTGCCTCCGTTTTTTCAGGTGCAGCTGGTTTAGCCGTTTCCCCTTGTTTCTTCGCTCACTTGTTCTGGGGCCAGATTTACAAAATATCTTAGGACAAACTTAGGAAAACTTCCTTACTTACTTATTTGCTTCCTTACTTGTTTACTTCCTTACTTATCTACTCCTTTCAGAATAAGCCCGTTTCGTTTCCAGGCCGAGGTCTTAGCAGGTGACCAAACTTGGCTTTATTTTTTGGTGTTAATTTCATGTTGTAGTATATTTTGTTCCAGCTGCATGTTTGCTTTTCTTATGTTTGATTTCAGTTGTTCAATACTAAGCCGAGAGATTGGCTGGAAAGAACGTCTCCAAAATGACCTATTTAGTTCCGGATGGGATGTAAAAGTAAAACCTTGACTCTATCAATCAACTTTTCGCCTGGGAAAAAATAAGTAGTTATTAATGGACTAATTTAGCAATAATCAAAACAGAATTGTAATGCACATCACAACGTGTTCCATAATACAAGCTGTTGCATAAGCCAATGGCCAAAGCAATGGGAGAGGGCAAATTTGGACCCCCCAAAATATCCAAAACCGATTTTGTTTTGCTGAAACTTTACATTTAGAACTGCCCTATGCTAAATTTGATTTGGATCGGACAATGCAGGTGGTCTGGGCGCACACCGAGTTTCACAGTACTGTTTCTTTCCTAGTCTTTATTTAAATATACCTGCAGGCTTGTAGCTTCAGTGTTACTGGAGATTTGAGTCATCACTGTAAGTGGATCACTGTTAGCCGTGCCCTTCTTCAACTGAACACCACGTACTTTTGCCAGTCCGTTTTTGTGGCGTATTTCTGTTAATTACTGTGTTGACCAATAGATAATCTTTAACACACTGCCAGGTTTTGCTACTTTTACTAATTGTGTGCATGTGGTAGTCTTTTTGGCTGAAGTTTACAGGACAAACTGTAATGATGTCATGTTGTTTTGCTGTCTATAATACAGTTTGTTGTGTTCAAAGTGCATAGATCGTTGCAAAACTGTTGACTAAAAATTATCCAAAAAATGCTGTCACATCTCTTTCCTTCAGTACTTTGACACACTTTGGTTTGTTAATGGGAAGGACATCAGGTCTGTATGTAGAAGACTATTCCACCTATACACACAGTTTCTCCTCCGTAAGAAATGGTGGAAGAACACTGAGGGGACCTGCTAATCCAACATCAATTACAAACTTTTTTCTCATCAGCAGTGCGGCCAAGGTAAGCATCTTACAGTATAGTAATGCTGTGATGGTGTCACGGTGGAGGATTTAAGTCCAATAGTTTCAACCCATTGATTGAATTTCATGAACAATCTGAATTTTTGTGGTCTCATTAATTTTTCTTTACAAGCCTTTGTATTACCCTACCACTGGCCGTGCACACACCCAGTTTTAATGTCCATTTTGCAAGTCAATCAGAGTTTGGTTGAAGTTTTCACACAAAGAAACTTTGTAGCAGACTTTTTTCATCAGAAGTTGAATTTTACTGCCAAAAACAGCAAAATCGCGTTTTGTGCCACCTTTGGTGGACTTCGGGGTAACGTACACGGTTCATCTAGGACTCGTTGGAAAGTGCATAGTCGACTTCCGATTAGTGCAATTGAACTTTCTTTCGCCAGCTGTCACGGTTGAGGCACTAAGAGCGGATATTGGTCAAAATTGTGGTGTTCGAAAGGGGGAGAGGTCATCCACCGATGACTCTTGTCGTCAGAAAACTATAGTAACCCTGGGCTATCACGTGGCATTGTTTGTGTGATCCTACGTTTAACCGTTTTGATATAATACCGGCGTGTGACAGACACATGATGGCTAATACCCGCGCATCTCTTGTGTTGATAGCACATGATACTGTAGTTGAGTGATTTGTTCACAGTTCTACAGGTCAAAAGTGATTCGACGTTATCGGTATGATTGTGTAGACTAATAGGACTGACTTTACGAATGCTAAGAACATGTTTGTGTTGTGTTAAACCTGTGACATAAATTCAGTTCACTTTACACGGATTCAGATTTAACTAATTATTACGACAACAAGTATGTTGGTCCTCCTTATTGTGGGGCTGAAATATATACGCTGGCCAGTGGCCACATTACATGCTGCCCCCTTGTGAGTCATGGTAAGTATGCCGATGGGACAGACGGACGGACGCCAGACCATTACATTACGTTTTCCAATAGATGCGGACAATATAACAGTGTCACTTAAATAAGTACATTTTAATAATAATAATAATAATACTTATAATAATAATAATAATAGTAACATAATAAGAAAAACGACTGCAGACGTGAAATGCATAGTTATTCGAGTAATAAGTCAGCCAAGCCAAGATTGCACTGTTAAAACCATGACGACACACATAACACAGTAATTTCCACCTGCAATACGTCCACATGCGTTAATTCTTGACACGTAACGACAACTCAGCATGGCAACATTAACAACACAACATACACTGAATGGTGTCGGCGACACAGGACAGAGTGAAAAGTATTTATACGTGCAAAGACACACGGTGAATCTGTAGAATTGTGCCATACGTGTAATAACTTGTCGCATACAGTAACTGGGCATTTTTCTAGGAAGTTTTGTCAAACATCGTAGTAACAGTAGCTGCAGTACGTAATACTGCAGTAATGGGACGAGTGATTTAGCTCAACACAGCTAAACGTATTAAGCTAGCTGCTTTAAAGGCGGGGTATAGCGATTTTTGAAGTTTCAAAATAAAGTGCATAATTAAATACAGGTATATACTCGTGATTCAGAAAAAATATTATGAAAAATTATTTTTGCATATTACGGGATATATTCAGTTTCAAAGATTTTTTTAACGAGACTACCGAGTACCAACTTCCTGGAGTCAGATTAAGGGCAAAGAATATCTAATACTAATGAATTATCGCAAATTCTGTTCATTACGGAGAGAAGAATAATTTCTTTTTTCTGTAGTTATGTTTCAAATAAAAGTATTCAAATCACACCATTAACCATTTTTAATAGTTTATTTTAAAACAACAAAAAGAAAAAAATCGCTATACCCCGACTTTAATACAGTCTACCTCGGTAAGACATGGACAGTGGGACACATAGACACATAGTTAGCAAACAGTGGCAAACTGCATGCATGGATACTGTTGATGGCCCACGGGCCACTGTTCTTACTTGGGCCGACACACCACAGTGCTGCTCGAGCCTCGGATCATAACAAATCCAATTTAACATGCGTTGAATTCATAGCAAAGAACGGCTGTAATGATAACATGATAACAATATTTATTTGTGCTTGAACCTGGCTAGGACGGTAGCAATTCTGTGATAAGGGGTGATTTCAATCACCCTGTTAGTCTTTAATGGATATGTGAAAACTAGCTTACAGCACAACACGAACCAAGATGAACCCCCAACTTGCAGCATTCTGTGATTGATAGATATAGGACTGATGGCATCCGTCTGGATTACAGTACAGTACACTAGAATTGCTCACTGATGCACTATCGAAAACATCCTTATACAGGTTAAGGTCTGGACGAGGGCCATAAAACGTATTTTATAAGTGTATGTAGTACTAAAAGTGACGTTTAGTACCAAAAAATGTGACTTTTCATTTTCAACAGTGGCGTTCAAGAAGATTTGAAAATCATAAACAGATAATAATCGTGCATCTAAAAAAAAACTGAGCAAAGCATTAGCAACAGATTTTCACATTTATACAAAATAAGTCAAGTTTAGTTGAAATCTGCCACTGCAAACTGCCTGCCAGTGCAAGCACACAGCAGATATAATGAGCTCAACAACATGAGATAGCGACCCTGGCTAAAAAGCGTTAAGAAAACTATAAATAGCAGCCAGTGATGGGCATAGCTATTTTGAAGTAGTACTATAGTTAACTATTTAGTAAGAACAGTAGCTAACTACCTTTCCACTAGTATCAGATCGTCAATTACGTTTTAAAACATACTTGTGTCACTGATGTAATCTGCAAGTTGTTAACAACAAGTATTAAAGATCTTCAACAATGTTTAAACACCATTCACATTTAGCCAGCAATAATCGATGCCATCAGAAGAATGGCCCAAAAATATTAAGTGAACTTTGACTGTTCTAAAAGTTAAAGCTTTCTTCAGGCATTACGATTAAAAAGTAGTTGCGAGATGTAGTTTAATTACGTGTAGTTACTAACGACTCTTCAATGTAGTTTGACTATTAGTTACTAAGTACTTTCTGCTAATTACTTTACCAACTACTTTTCCAAAAGTAGTAACTACTTTTTAACAATGTAAGTACTTGAACTACTATAGTTAACAAGTGATAGCTAACTACTGCTCATCACTGGTAAAACAGAAACTTATTGTGATGTTTCCTTTTCTGGGAGCAGATCCAGAAGTTGTCGTCCTGTGTCAAAACCCTCATACCAAAAAAATCCATCTGGATGAATTTAGACATTTAGCCAACAACCATAGACATACAATCTGTAGGATAAGCCGAACTGTTACGATGGTTGATTTAAAATATTTAAAGAAAAAAACAAAAGTGCATAGTTCTATAAGAGTCACACACAGTGAGAAGTGGATTAATATTAAGTGAAATGAATACAATCAGCACGTTCATTAATCAAGTCAGCTGCAAGAAACTAAGAAATGCAACCAGAAACATTATTTAGCAACCAAACATACGACAGCGTTGTACACAGCTTAATTCAGCATGCAGTGCAACTAGTCCCCAGTTCTCACACGTTCTTGAGAACTTCTTCCGTTTAAGTGTTTCCCCAAGTTTCCTAAGACTAAGGTTTCCTACATTTTCCTAATAAAATTTGAGAACTAATATTTTTCCTAAGTTTCTCCGAAGATTATCTTACGGAAATCTGTAGTCTAAACTGGACATAGGAACTAGAATTGAACACAGTCAATGTTTGCATGCAGTAAATGCTCCTGCAAATACTGCAGTCTGTGTTACTTAAAAACAATCTCTTCACAACACAAACCAACTACAACCATTCACCAGTCAAATACACTAATTAAATACGAATAAATAAGTCTAGTAAGTGCAATACCATATTTTAAACAGATGCACATAATATCAACAGGACTTCAGTTAAGCAAACGAAGTGCTTCTGCATCAATGGCAGTTAAACGCTGAGATTAACAATTACTTCACAGGTGAAAAACAGAAAAAAATGTCATTAGGACTTCCAAGCCATCTGTACAGACACTTGTAACATGCACGTTAACTGCTGGGAACCATTAAAGCACGGGACTTATTCTGCTGGAATGCAACAATAACGTGCCTGCCATCTATGGCAGTGTTGTTTGCAATAAGCAAAGATTAAATACTTCTCTCATCTATCTTACACGTGATTCTCATAAGCTGCTACTCTACGCCTTGTAGCTTCCCTTCTCAGGAATCTGGTTCTGATATCACATGGCCAGGTTGTATCAAACACTGCTACAGCACAAAATAAAATCAACAGTAATGAACGTACCTATACCTGGGTCCAGAACACAATAAACATACATTAGCCTGGGCGGGACTGACGGTTAACTCTTCACAACTGACGTTTCTGCCAAGTTCAAAGTCACGTGACACAAAAATTAGGATAAATATCAAAAATCCAGCCCGATCAAATTGAGATATTGTGCCCTAGTTTAAGAATCAGGGGTCAATTGTCAATTGTAAATGGAGATAGGTTTTGAAAATGGATTTCCAACTTTCAGGGGGCTCGTGACCTTGACCTTGGATCGGCTCATACTGCATACCATCGTGCATCACTCATCAACCTCTACCTACATGCCAAATTTCACTGAAATCAAATAAACTTTTTGTGGATGGACGAACGTACGGACGTACGGATGGATGGACATTTGAGACCCACTTTTATTATGTCGACTCAGAAAAAAAGCTAGTGTTGGCCAGACGCAACATTAAAACAATAAGATTCATAGAGCAAAAAATTCAATGACTTCAAGTACATTACTTGACCCTTAACTGATAATTCTGAAAACCCAAAACAGCATGCGTCAGAAACTTCTGCTTAAAACTTACAATCAAAGCACAAGATCAAATGCCGGGACAATGAGCTAATGGGAAACCGTCATTTGACAGAACTGCTGGTTGCAATTAGAGAGAAATGACTGTAAATAGCAGTATCAGAGTACAAATTATACCTAGTTAAGTATGGTTGTCAAACATAATACTCTCACAACCACATTAAACAGTAATAATACAATATGATACCATGTTGTGCACAGTATGAAATGGTCACAAAAATATTATACTGGAGGGGTTAATTACAGCAACATGGGAATGACGTGGCTATTATTTAAATGCCGCAGCGACATGGTTGGCTCTGTGCTAAAACAACATCAATAATAACAATTACGTGAAAACTAAATGCACTTGAAACATGACTGAGGCAGTAAAGCACAAGCAAAATGCATTGTTACTGGCATTGATTACATATTACATACCAGACATGTTGCAACTTTGACGGTTTCAGCGTAATGGCCACCAAAGGGTTGGTCACAATAAGCAAACAGATCTCAGCCGTTTCTGGGTCAAAGGCCAAGGAAAGTAGGTCAACTTTTAGGGGACACACTGTACACTGACACTAGCATTTTTGTTTGTCGATGCGACGTTTCGTTCCGGAGATATGCGGTGTCAAGTGCGGAAGTCGCCGAAAAAGTGGTCCAAAATTGATGTTTTTTGAGGGATGCCCCCAAACTTTTTGGGGGCATTTGTGAATCAACACCACTTCCGACCTATTGGCCAAGTTTGGTTGAGATCCCATGGCTGGTCTTTCATCTATGCTGATGAAATAAAAAAGAAAATATATTACAGCGGTAAAATACAATGGCCTTGCATTCGGCGGCCATAAAAACAGTATAGCTGAAAAGACGAAGCCGAAATACCAATGTCTTAAGATCTAATTCAACAGCCTGCAACATAATAAGAGTAAATGTAGGCTGAATCGTACATAAATAAGATTGATTAGTGGTTGGAGGATTGTAAATTAGCATTGTTTTTAACTTAACAGTGACCTCTGTACAACAATAGGTATACAAAACATACAGTAGTGACTGCCGTATCCCTGCCAACATTTTGTGACTGGTGTGATTAATCAGTAGCCTCTGATTACTGTGTTAACAGATCAAAGTTTTCTTGCAGGTATCTCTAACGACACCAAACAACAAACCGAAAAGTCTGCCGCAGTCCATGCAGACTACTGCAAAAACCCTTTGATTTGGCTGCCCTAAAAGTTGATCACATGCAAAATAATTTGGGTCCTTTTATTTTGGCAAATTCAAACCACACAAGCCAAGCGCACAAGTAATGCCAATTAAAGTTTAAGTATAGTATCGATATTCACACCATCTAATTTCGTGGTTTTGTTTAGCTCGCAAAATAAAGGGCATGCGAATATTATGGGTTTTACAGTACATCTGCAATTCAGCAGTCAATTCATAATCGGTGCGGACGTCAATATAAAGCAATGCTCAATTAATCAGTAGAAGTACAGTCACTTAATTAACAAGCACAGTGCAGCCAAAATGTTAAATAGACACTGTATGCAATGAGTTACCAGTTGTTACTGGCGTTACACTGAATACAGAATTAGTATATTTCTGCTGTATTGGTCAATTAAGTCAAACATTCTCATAATCACCGTAACTACGACCAAATAAACCGCATGTAGTACAACAAGTGAAAACAACTCGACGTCTAAACAGTGACGTTTTATAATACTGTCAAGTTCGTGCGGTATGCTGATAACAAAGAAGAGAAATTTACGGTGAACACATCCACGCCGTTTTAAACTGAAAACTCACAAAGAACTTGCCGGAAAGAATTCACAGTCGCAGACCCAAAGTGAGATGCTAACTGTATAGTACCCGGTATGTAAAATTATTGTAAGGTACACTTGATGGTAATGGTACACCGATATACTCAATGGACGCTGACTTGCACCACTACAGCCTTTAACAGACATCTACGTTCAATGTACGACTAGTCAGCTGGAACAAACTTAAACCACTTTAAAGTGTTTAAGGTGATGTCACTCGGGGAAACTGCCAAAGTGTTGGCAGCTACAACCATAATATACTAGAAAAATATACAACACACTGTTCGATGCATAGAGGGCATCTTACGTATGTACATGTATCTAGACATGACAGCTTTGTTGACTTTTGACGTTAACATTCAACCTCTTTACTGCAACTAATACCGCAATTGTATGAATGTTAATTTGGTCACGATATGACGTTGGATATCAGTAATACAGTATGTGTTCCTAAAGATATTCAATAAAAATAACGTCACGAATGATCATCAAGTGCGTTGCGTCAAACTTTCATCAAAACAGTGACGAGCTTTAGCACATACTGGAATCACAAAGCCATCTTCAAACACACATCCATTCTTACTAGAACACAGGTAGTAGCTGAAGTTAATTGCCCATGAACTACTAATGCAAGATTTCCAACTGCATACCAACCGACCCCACGTTCAACGACCACAGATCAGACAAACCATGCGACAGTCAGTAAGGCAACAGGTAGTCTGAAGACAAAACCGCTCAAGCAGGTGACCTCGTCATTCATTTTGACAGTTTACTGATAACTCGTATCAACGCGCCGTTCTCATCCTGAAGCTTCTTTTTCTCGGCACGCAATGGCTCTATTGCCTGCACAGAGAACAAATGTTTAACTAGATGGAAAGTACTCTGAGAAAGTACAAAATCCCCGCAAAAGCAATCACCAATTTTTGACTGTTACGTTACGTTACCGTTTGCCGATATGATTCAGCGTGCAAGTGTAAAAGTAAACAATCGGAGTTTTTTGATCATTACTTCCACATCCCTCTATCGATCGCAACGAAACACGAACTTGGTCTTCCCCTTCCCCCTAGGAACCTTCACATAAAATTTGGTGCAAATCCGTCCACAATTTTTTTAGTTATCATGGTCACAGACAGACAGACACGCACACACAAACCAACGCCGGTGAAAACATATTCCCTCGCTTTCGCGGAAATAACAATTTAAGATGGGGCACATTTTAAGGAAAATTAAGTACTGCACATTCTGGGAATGATCATGCGGTCTAGGGTGGAGCCTCCCCAGTCGGGTCCAGGGGCAATGCCCCTTGCCAGGGGGTCAGTGGAACAAAGCCCCCAGGAAGCTCAAACGTTTTATTAGTACAGAATATAGTTGCACCGATATAAATGGAGAGTTTGTTTAAGTAGTGCAAAAAACTCCACAAATTGCCATTTTCAACAGCACATTTTCACTTCACAACTGCACAAAATCATCACACTAGAATATGCCCCATTTAAGACACCATTTTAGTCCTCACTGAAAACAGACAAGAAAGATTAGCCCCATGTGGGACTGACGGTCGACTCCTACTTACTGCCAACTTCAAAATCACGTGACACAAAAGTAGGACAAAAATTAAAAATCTGGCCCCGATACGCTTTAGGTATTGTGCCCTAATTTAAGAATCCGTGGGCATTTGCCAGCCCCCATTATAAATGGGGGAGGAGATAGCCTTTGAAAATGGTCGAATTTCCGAATTGCAAGGGAAATATTTTAGCTGGATGTTGGACTAGGCCAAGCTCTCTAAATATCACAGAACGTTAAAACGTGATTACAGCAGAATAATTTTTACTTTACCTTTTTCAAACGATCCACCCAATGTTACCGTTCTCACTTTCTTTTCTTCCCACAATCACATCTTGTGCTTAACGAGATCTTGAGATGCCTTATGAATACTTCTCAGACAAAGCAAAGCAGCTCTGTGGTACGGTATCTATCAGCCGTCTATGCATGACTGAATTAACAAATTATCAAACATGGTTCCGGCTGCCTTTGCCAATACAAATCTGTCTTCAGCCGGGTCTGTGAAAATTAAATCTGATACACCTCTACTAATAATCTCTCTGTCATTCGACACTTAGACTAATACTGCACTTACTTTCATTTTCACATTTAACCTGCATTATTTTCTGGGTTATTCCATATTTTCCCCAGCTGTGGCTGGCACTAGCTCATCGACCCTAGCAAAATAGCCGACTTAATAGGTTCACAAAAGAGGAATTTCATTAAATCAGCAACATTTCTTCTCAAATTTCATCAAAATTACAAATACACATGATACTTCTGACTCTTACGTTGGACTAACAGTAGCAGCTCAGCCACAGGAAAGAAAATACAATAGAAATAATGATGGACTAAACTGAAAATAAAACGGTTATTGGAACAAAACTACTAACCTTTGTCTGTTCTTCAAGCTCATCAATTCTCTTATCCAGCGCCTGCTTCTCCTGCAAAAAACAGTAGTAGTTGACACTGCTGTTACAGCTCTGATGCTCAAGAAAAAATATGTAGTAATTGCAGAACAAGTATAGAAGCATTATACACAGTGGTGCAAAAAATGGACCAACATAAGTCATGTGCCTGCATGTATAGGCATTAGGATTAGGTCTAAACACCATGCGTGGACGTGATTTGAGCAGATACTTACAGCAATCACTGCATCTGTTCGACGCGCCAACGACTCATTGGCTGACGCTTCTGCCTTCGCAACCTCGACCTTCGACCTCATCTTGTTCAGTTCTTGTTTCATCTGCTGAAGTTCTTTACGCAGGAGGTCGTTGGCCGTGCGCTCGGCCTCATACAACTAAACGTTAACAGTCACCATAAAAGATAAGTGCATAATACCAGAGATGCAGACCCATGTACTGATTTTCCTCACTGTGTAATTATCATCATCATAATCATCAATGCAAAGACTATAGTGACGTTATCAAGAAATCATGTTTCAGAGGAACTAAACATGACAGGTCTGATTGTCATATGACGTATAATGAGGTGCTCTGCTAATTGGTCGAAATGCAATCAAGTGACGTTCACAGTAATCAAATGGTGACTGATTCATGTTCAGCAGCTAAAGGTCACGTCACGGCAATGATGATACTTATAAACAAGGTGTCGCCCTAACGGGACGTAATACTACTGGCCCGCCGCGTGCTGCCCCTGATGAAATACGTTGCATATGCGAGTGTTCCAGACGACAACAGACGCCAGCTACCGTTACTAGTCTGGACCTCCTACACTATGTGTAGGCTGGCCAGTAATAAGATAACTGAGCGTGCATAAACGAGCAGTATCGCTGGTATGTTAGAACAAAGTCAAAAATTCCAAATGTCAAAGTCACAGAATCCGAAACATAGATAACCATTAATTAGATAACTAAACAAATTAATGTCTGAAACAAAGCATAAATTTTTGATTCAAGTGTTTTGAGTTCAGATGCCATGTCAAGTAACATCTCGTGAACGGCCAAGTTGTGTTTATTGGCAATGTAACGACCTTCGCTGGGAGTTGCTTTGTTCCAGGTGGCAACTGACCTCTGGAGTCTATTGAAAAAATCCTCCAGTTTTTAACTGGGTATGCCAGCCAACAGAGAATGCTGTATAATGACCACACAATGGTTAAGTGTTAAGGGGAGACAAATATCACACCGCAAGACTAAATTAAATCAAATACGACAAAAAAGAGCATGCATCCTTAACTAAAAAATACATATAACATAAAATAAACACAAAAAAACTAACGCCAGGTTTAGTCACCTCCTACGGCATCCGACCTGGAAACAGAGTGGGAGTATTCTGGAAAAATGGAAAGGGACGGAAAAGTAAGAAAAAGGATGAAGCGAGTAAAAAGGGGGAAAAGGAAAAAGTAAAAGATACTAAAAGATAGAGTAGAAGGTGAAAAAGTAAAGGGGAAAAAGGGGGATTACCCGGGCCCACACGGGCACCTGATTAATTAAAAATCATTAAAAACTGCAGTACTGATGTTTGTTAATATACCATTCGGTAGTTGATATTAGACAGTCCTGCAGACTCTTGCTTAGAAGACAATGTCTGTGTTGGCTGTTCACCGTCGTCATGATCTGCTGTCGACTTTGACTGCAGCAAACACACAAAAATGAAGATCGGATAAGAAACTTAAAATGAGCAAGTACAATCAAGCAGCAAGTAATAACATGCTGGAATAAACTAGAAAATAGACTTTGACGCCATAGCGTCGACACTGAAACCTCCAGAATTTCGTCAAGTCATCAATAAGAGCTATATTGAATATTCCTGTCAGTTTTACCAACAATTTTAAGGCGTTCACATGATATCGTGGTAGAGACCAAACCCAATGAGTACCACAAAAAGAAGAGACTGGGTAAAGATAAGCTGAATGCCAGCACATCTGTGTGTGTGTGTGGGGGGGGGGGGCACTGGTTACTTTACAACAGACAGAAAATTAGTCTTGACCAGAACCAGGTGCAGCTAATGCCACATCTTGTAACAGAAAAATCCAAAACAAACTATTCTGAGTGAGTAGATTCTTAACAGCACCATCAGCACAAAGTAGGCTATTCAGTGTCAGAGAAACTATTCTGCCTGGCATTTTTTAATACGTTTGTGTCCAATACTATCTATATTTTAAAATCGGACGCTTTGACTGTTTGGCCATGGACGTGGCTTACGTGGTGTCCAACAGCTGCCGCGTTCATCAATATCTCCAGTGGCGGGTACAAGCAAGCGACCACGATGCATAGCGGCAAGATGGCTTGTAAATATTATTGATACTGGATCAAAACTAGTTTTAATCCAAATGAACAAAATAACAATAAAATAAAATAAACACAGTTCCATTTAACACGAATGGACTATAAAAACACGAGACAGTACCTGGATGCCATTTTAAAGCATCTTAGTCGTTTATATAAGTTGTATATGACTTTGTTTAACAAACAAATATAGAAACGAACATCACCTCGTCAATGTCAGTGGTCTTCAAACCAGAATCATCCTCCAGCAGGGTGTTCTGTATGGGCAAAGATCACAAAAAACTATTTGATCAATTTCATCAAATTTATCGCCAACATGACGACAGCAATCCCCGCAAAGTAATCAACAACCAGAAAGCCTTAACATCACTTGAAATTGCATCAATCACCTCAGCAGCGATTTTCCCTCTAAAGGGGGAAGCTAACTACGACCTGTGACCTTGACCCTTTGTAGATAGTTACAAAGTGAATCTGCAAGCCAACTATCTACATGTAGGTAAAAGGTCATGCAATTCAAAACGTATGGCCCAGACTCAGCACACACACTCGACCTAATGCTCCACAGCGCCACTATAAGGGTCAGCAGTAATTTCATAAAATATAAACAAACAGTAAAATAATTTTGACAAAAGGCCACATTGCAGATGGCATGTTTTTTCCACGAGGACAATACAATCTGACACCGACCAATAGGGAGCACTGCACTCAGCTGCAGCAGTCTCGCTGTCATGCCGTTACTGAGGACTGAATGATCCTATTTGCTGCATACAGACCCACTCCAGCACTGTTTATGTGACTGTACACTGCAGCAGAGACTCCCAATGCTTTTTAATGGATTACACAACCCCTTGCCATGGGGAGATCTCAACCCCATCTAATACATGGTTCCTTGGGCCCACGAGCCACCCCAAGCGGCATCGCGATCAGTTCAGCCACTTCTGCACAGCTCACCCAGGTGCCCAATACACAGACAGAGAAACACACCGACAGACAGAGACACAGACCACACTACACACCAAACCTGTATGAACAGGACGCATATAATGCGACCTAAAAATTATAAACAGACTGGTACACACTGGACCACTATGGTCCTTCTGCATCGCACAATGAATAAATACTGAGATTCCACCTGAATAAGTCTGTACATATCTCAAGCGTCAAAAGTTGCTGGACATTCAGTTATGGCCGCAGTGCTAATACGTCACAAAAGACAGAAACAGATGTAATCCAAAAATCTCTTTCGCAATGTATCTAAACTACACGTAAACACAAAAACATAGAATAACCTCGTCGAAGCTAATCTTTCCAGTTGATCGTCGCGTGTCTCTCTTCCTGCGAGCTCGTATTGCCGAAGATTTCTGAGAAGGATCATCTTTCTCTGTAGCAGATAAAATTCTTTCTGCTAAATGGCGAAGTCATGTTCACAAATTGTGTCGTACTGAAGTGTAATGGATAGACAAACACCTAACTTCCCCCTGTTGCATGTGAAGTTCAAGCCCCATCAAACTTGGCAAGATTACAGAGGAGATTCATATCACTTTTGAACCCTAAAACATTTTTGTATTCGATGTTTAGGTTTGCCATTAAGAGCGATAACAATTTGGTTAACTCCATAACTCTTGGTACAGTGTATGTCTGTTATCTCTTCAGTGCTCTGACACTCCTTTGGCAACACCAGGGCATCCAGCTGGTAAAACCCGGCTCCAACTACTTCCGAAAGTTCTCTTCTGTGGAACCTGGCTCAATCCGGAGGAACTCCAGAAAAGACGAATGTAGCAGCAATAGTAGTGCTAGAAGAAAAGTGCAAAGACCCACTCCAGCACTGTTTATGTGACTCGTGACTTTTTCACCTCAAAATAAATGGGTTCTCATGGTGAAACATATGTATGTCATGTTTGGTGATCCTTGCTGCATCGGTTTTTGAGATATCATGCGGAGGGAAAGACAAACTGTGGTGACCCCCACCCCCGCGACTGCCGTCGGCGTGGGTAATTATTGTTAGTAGTACGAGTGAAGCACCACTTCATCATTACCATCTTTCTGGTCTGCTGTTGCTACGGATGCAGAGTCCTTTGATGATGGTCTAGCTGCTGATGACAACGATCCGGCCTGATGCTGTTCTCGGTCCTGCAGGTACTTGCTTCGGTAAGCTGACATGCGGTGTGATGACGGCAAAGATGAGATCTCTTGAGAAGAAACTGCACCAACATCAGTAGCGGCAGCTGTCTTCGATGACGACAACGTGGTTGTAACATCGGCTACATAAATTAATTCTTATTATTATCATCGTCATTATTATTAAAAATGCTAAATTCAGTGTGCCATAAATTAATAAACTGCAAAAACACGATAACAGTCTGAAACTAAAAGCCGAAAACAAACACAAGATGATGTCGATAATGATAATCACAATAAAAACAAAAATGCATGGCAAAGCCCAGCATGTAGCCCGCCCGGCACAAACACGCCCGCAAAACTCAGGGGTTACTGGACCAACGTTCATCAAATTCTTTATCAGAGTAGACGTGTCATCAGCGGTGTTAAAGCATGCATCCATGTTGCGATCCTCCCATCCGTTGTGTAATGCCAGGGCACAGAATGAAGGTGGGGTATGCAATTTTCACCGATTCATGCCAAAAACTGGTTTCCATATCAAAGTCCCTTGACGAATCGTGAAAGGAATGCTGTATTTATCATGTGTACCTATCCTGGAAATCTGTTCCAGTACATTCCGATGAAATTGGTTTCCAATAGGACCTTTAAAAAGAATATGAAAGAAAGTAATATGGGCTGGATGGGCCAGTAATAATGAACGCCTCAACCGTTTTACTTATGGTCTACCATCTCCATACCACCATTACCATACCAGCATATTGGTAGTACACAATAATAATGCAATAATACTGACCAGGAGTTGTGGAAGCGATGTTGGTTACACTGTTACCGGACGTTTGTGTTGTTCCGTTGTCATGCTACACACGCAGCACATTACAAACTCTCCATACAGAAACACTCATCTTCTTGTCACCTCCGCAACCACCATCAACGGTCCACCATCTCCGTTTTAACAATCGTTTTCCAGGTGAACCAGTTCCCCTCGGTCTTCCTCCACCTGCTCCAGAAGAGAACCTCTGGCATGGTTTTCTTACAGGCCGGATGCACCATCTGTCACTCGAACAACAGCTGGGTGACACAAATCCAACAAGTGGGCAAAAAATGTTGACAACAAGCCTCATCAC
>Ga0209780_1000338_pt1 | contig 23956 bp, 1 predicted proteins | sample WorMetexBAHAMAS2_FD_187384 | JGI IMG/M metagenome (GOLD analysis project Ga0209780, IMG submission 187384) | Marine gutless worms symbiont microbial communities from Max Planck institute for Marine Microbiology, Germany - Inanidrilus exumae... | ecosystem: Host-associated > Annelida > Digestive...
GCTAAAACTAACTAGTCCGCTTTACGTCACGACGTTTTTATTAGCAGCTTCATCAAAACGCAATAGCAAGGAGATAAACGCGCGAAATAAGTGCAGAAAACAGCGAACACAACCCAGAGTCAAACGTAAATGCAAAACTGCAAATTAGCTCAATCAACTATAATTAAAAGACTAAATACTACTGTTAATAATACTATAGTTATATACCACTAACGGCATATCGACAAGCATCGTTGAAGCTACGTATGTCACACAGGCCGGTGGTTTATCGCTCGAATTCGTAACAATCTGCCGATAAATTAAACTCGATGTGATGCATTGACTCAATAATTGGTATTCCGCTGAGAAGTTTCTGCACGGTCTCAGTATGAACACGTTTGGCACACTCCAGTCGATAAGGTCTGCATATGGTTGCTATAACAAGGTGTCGTCCTAACGGGACGTAACACGACTGGCCCGCCGTGCAGTGATCTGCGCGGGTGAAGCCGCCTGCAGGCCGGCCGTGGAGTGTTACAGACCCCGACAGACGACGCCAGACGCCAGCGACCGTTACTAGTCTCCCTCTACACTGCAGGCGGGCCAGTAACAACTCAGAAAAAATGACTAATGCGTTTTAACTGACAATAAAACTATGAAAATCAATATGCTGTTGGAGGGCAAAACAAGCATCAGATTTCTACCATCGCCATTTATTATTATTACTTAGCCCAAAAGCTGATACTCATGCACGGTGGAAGGCTGAGTCGATATAGGCCTATATAGGCACTGCAGTAAGGGTGCGCAGCTTGTGCCCAAGGCTATATATCGCACTGGCTGACGCGATAAACACAACTGTCATCGGTAATATCGAACTATATGATCCTATCGTACGGAAGTCAGGGATGTTACCACCTAGACCACTGTCACCTGCAAGGGAAACATAAACCGTATAACATAGAAAAACACGAACGCAACCAACGCAGCGTCGACCAAAGTTGTCACCACACTTCACAACAAGGTGTCGCCCTAACGGGACGTAACACTTCTGGCCCGCCGTGCAGCTATAATTAGACTGGAGGCGGCATGGCATCAAAGCATGGCCTGCGCGGGTAAAGCCGCCTGCAGGCCCGCCGTGGAGTGTTACAGACGACGACGACAGACGCCAGCGACCGTTACTAGTCTGGCCCCCTACATTATGTGTAGGCGGGCCGGTAACAAACTACTGGATTTGGCTACACTGACTTGCGACAACAACAAACCTTTCTCTACAAACGGCAGGCCAGTTCTGCAACGATTCTACACTGATCACAATCCATACAATCCAGTAAACTTAAAACTGAAAAATATTGAGTCACGATACGCCTGCTATTTATAAATACACTGGCAATACAACAAAATCATGACTAAAGCAGTCAACTGCAATTATAATATATAACTGTCACATTAAAACCAGTGAGTCAAACCAGCACACAACACAGTCGAGCGCTAGTTAACACTATGTGGCATCAATGCACATGCAACCCATACAGTTCTAAAGTGAGCTCAATAGTCACGTGATATTGCCCTTTCCGAACACAACTCTCCGACCTCCCCAGCAGTTTCCCCACTTTATTCCAGTTTTTCCGTCACCCGTTTTAACCAGTTAGTTGGAGTTTAACGTCCCATTTCAACACAAATATTGAAATATGGCTATATCAGAAACAAGAAATCAGGGGTGGGGAGCTATCCCTACCCAGTAAAAAAGGCCAGCGATATATTAACCTCAACCCTAGCCGCCTTTCTGTTCAGCAGCCAACCAAAAAAGGAAAGGGATCGACAGGCTTACTTAAATTATTACGCTAGCGCCTACATCAGAGGAAGACAACTATCGCACCGCAAGACTAAACTAGACCAAATACAACAAAACACCAGAATAAATCTTAACTAAGCAATACAGATAACACATAATGAATAAAACAAACTAAACCCAGATTCGATCGCTTCCTACGATCTACGGCCTGGAAACGGAGTGGTGACTATTTTGGTAGAAAGGGAAGGGATGGACAAAGGAAGTAAATAGGTAAAGCGAATGAAAAAAGGAAAAAGCGAAAAAGAAAAAAACAGCAAAAGATGAGGAAGTGAATGGACAAGGAAGGAAAAACGCAGGAAAGGGGGTACCCCGGCCTCACACGGGGTACCCGTTTCAACTTCCCCAACTTTTCCACGCTCTACAAATCAACGTTTAGCTTACTTCGCTACTTCACGCACTGGTGTCGGGCGAGCTAACGCAAAGGGAGAAACGTTCCTTTCCTTCTCTTTGGAGTCATTTACTGGACAAACAAAGTACAAAGTCCCATCAGTCATTCTCATGACTGGCATCAAAAGAGCATCGCAAGAGGAGAGCAATTTCTTAACGGCACTTCAGCACGTTATAGGCCATTCAGTGTCGTGAAAAGCTGGATAAAAACAAACTCAGAGTAAGAAGAAAACGGCTACAGAGCTAATATAAAACTGAAATAAGAGCAACTGGCCACAAGTCACGCTTTTTGGATAAAAACGGCGACCGAACTACATCCGGGAAATTGGTGTACGACCTCTCTGCAGTTCCTAGATTTGCTCTGCAGAATGCAAGAGGGTAACTTCGAATACTGCTTAGGCATTATCTGCAACGTAACGTGTCTAACCACGCACAGACTGTTAATTCATCGTCTTCTGCAACTGCGCCTCGACACTGCTACTGACGCTATACAACCGTCGCATGCTTAGCCTACGCCAGTGGTTTTCAACCTTTTTTCACACTACGGACCCCCAAATCATGTTCTAACTAGATGCGGGAACCCATGGCCCAAGAAATCAAGCAAACAATAATTCACGCCTGTAGCAGTTGAATCAGTTAATGTCGATTACTACTTAAATCAAGTTTTGCACCTGGTAATGGAAGTATGAAAGATCTACTCGGCTGAGATGCGTCTGTGGATGCTTTGGACAATCGTCAAATAGAAGACAAGGTACAAGAAACAGATATTGCGACAGGCACTCACCAATGTCATGAAACTGACAGTCCTCCACAGCTTGCTTATGTGAGATGCAGAAGACTCGAAATTTAGTCTTTGTAACAAGAGCATTTTAAAGACGTTTCTTGGCTTTCTTGGAGTGCTTGCCACAGTGGCGTATTCACGGGGGCGGGGGGATGCCAGAAGGCCATGGAATTCCCCTTTGAAAGTCAAAAAATCCCGATTTATTCCTGATTTTATGCATGGAGTCAGCCTATATTATTTTGAAAATCAACATAACATGCTGTATAAAGTACTTAATTTAAAATCAACCAATAATGAAATTCTGCACATAATACCATTTTTTTCTCTCAATCCTTTCTGGCACTCACCTCTGTTGAATGCTGCATGCGCCACAGCAGCTTGTGGACCCCCTAAAAGCCTAACAATTCCCCAAACCACATGTTGAAAACCCCTGGCTTACACAATACACTCAATGACATGTATATTACATATGCACATACATCTGCAAAAAGCATAATTATGATAATCGGCGGTCAAAAATGTCATTTGCAACACTGAATGACTGAATAAAAACAAAAAAAAACAAAATGGAGAGAACTTTCATCATCTGATCACTAAAATTCGGTAAAATTTCACACACACGAAATAAAGGCACATTACGGAAGATCGAGCAAATCATTCGATACATTGATTAAAACAAAATTATCGTTAAAATGTAAAAAGTGTCAATTTCTAGTACACTCACAAAAATGGCAAAAGCGTACAAATTATTGACAATAACTGAGCAGTTTAACTCAAAAGCATGTCTCTGAATGTGCAAATAACGTCACAAAGTTCTGGCAACCAAATGACAACAGCACCACACGCATTCAGTATCCTGACTACGTTATAAATATCAGTAGCGTTTGCTCTACGGAAACACGGCAACTAGTAAAGTCATTAACTAGCAACTATTTGGCACAAACGACGGCCTGGATGTTAAACACAAAAATATATCAACATGCACGAAAACCTGAACATACAGTGTAACAAACAAACTGCAAATACTGCACCAACACGTTCGATTTCGCTCTTCAAGCTCAAATATTTTGCAGCACATCATATAAATACATATCAAATGTCGGTCGTTGTTTGACTGGCGTTTTCTCCAGGGTTACCCAGACTTAGCGTCAGCCACAAAGACTGAATTTCGGGGACTGCTGGTCTGGCAGTGTATCGTGTCTGAAGGTCCAATCAACACTGTTGAGACAATGACTGGCCAATAAATACTTGCAAACATTACAATGTTGTTTGACGGTTCAGTACTTGTCGGCATTTGTAGAAATACATCGTTATGAATAACAAAATCAACGGCAACATTTTCACAAACGGAAACACTTTTGATTTGCTCTCAAAATTAATTAATGCAATATGAAGAGAAAAAAATAAGCGGCTGCCTGACTGAAAAAAACTGTGTCATATGCAAGACGTAGTCATAACGGGTTAACAATTACCACGTTCACTTGCACGCACGATAGAAGATACATGACAGTAATTGAAGTGTATAATGTACACCAGTAAAAGTCGGTTAATATTGCATTTCCGTGCTTCTCTAACAATCTTAAAATAGTAGTACAGTATTCTACAAGAAATGCAGTCATTTTTTTCACCGTACGTGTATAATGAAGTCGGTCACGTCTAAATCTTTAACCACATTCACCAGTAAATTGGCACGAATTGAACAATGACACAACGCACGCGCGCGCACACACTAACTAGAAGTTGTTAAACAAGCTGCGGTGCTTTTTACAAGAAATATCGCCAATTTGCGATTTAAACGTGCAAGTAAGATGTTTGGGGAACTTTTTTCTGGTCGTCATCATGGTGGAAGTGTTGAATGACGAGGATTGGGCTTGCCCTTCTTCCGTTTCTTGTCACTGGAGGACGCCGCGAGAAGCCTACTTTCCTCTGCAGCGTCACTTCCGCCCTCTGCTGTGAACGGGTCGGCCTCCACTTCGCAGAACATGGAGTCGTACACCGGATTGGCAAAGTTCGTCGGCTTGTCACTCTCAAAGAGATGTTCGTCAACAATCTCGTTCTCTTCAATGTCCTCGTAGTCTCTCATGTAGATCGGATTCGCGATTTCCACGTTGGCGCCGTCAGTGTCCGCATCCATCCGCTGGTGTTTGAACAGGCCGGAGGTACTGCGGCGCCGGTAGACCAGAACGGCCAGTACCACGAACACCGCCAGAAGCACCATGAACACCGAGATTAGGACAACCACCAACGTGGACCGCGAAGAACTGTCCGGAACATGAACCGTGTTGCACAGGTCACCAGAAAATCCATCCGGACAGGAACACTGGTATCTGTCATCCTCCATTATACACGTGCCACCATTTGAACAAGTGAATGCGCTGCATCCGGCATGTATTTCACAGTATTGTCCACCGTAGCCGAGCGGACATTCGCAGCCAAGGTTCTCCACCTGCGATTTGCAGGTTCCTTTGTTCTGACAACCACAACTGACCGTCTCGCACAATCTTCCTTTCCATCCGTCTTTACAGTCACAACTCGAGCCACTGCAGCTCCTGGTGCCGTTGACGTTGCAGGAACCGCAAACGCCCGCACACTGTTTGCCGTAGTATGGTACGTCACACGCACATAGTGGATTCCCGGTACCTGGTTGGTGACTGCAAGACCCACTGTTGTGGCAATAACCATTGCAACTGTCGAAACACAGAGGACATCCCGAGTCGCAGGATTCAAGAAGACGGTATCCAGGGGAGCAGTTACATGTGAAGTGGGAATTTGGTAGTACCGTACAATAGGCCAGGTCTGCCACTGGTGACTCACATGATAATGACTTGCAGGAGTTGCATCTGTGTACTGCACAGTCTGGGCCGGAGCAAGGCAGAATTTTGCAGACTTCGCAGTGCTGGCCTGTATATTTGCTGCCACAGTCACACGTATATTCCAGATAGGCTTCATCAGTTGCCCGACACGACCCACCGTTGTAGCAGACGACGCCATCACATGCATTCTCGCGTCTAGCTTTGCACTCTGGACCTTTGAACTCTTTTGGACAATGGCAACGCGGTTGGCTTACCATGCTGTCGAATGTACACGTTCCTCCATTCATACAGTATCCGTCACACCTGTGATGATCACAGCGCAGTCCTTCGAACTCCGGCTTGCAGACACACGGCGAACCACCGTCACCGGCCGCTGCACACGACTCCGTGTTTTCCATAACGCAAGATCCGTGGCAAATGTCATCTTCACACCTTCGGCCAGTAAACTGCTCCGTACACTGGCATTTTGGCTCGTTCATTTCCGTCACAGTACAGGTTCCGCCATTTTGACAGTAGTAGTAACAGGTACTGTTCACAAGTTGGACACGTCCTCTGGTTCCATCGCCATCCTGGTCCGGAAGCAGACAGCTTGCACCACCCTCGTTATTCAGACATATTCCTCCATCAGCCTCACAATGGAAATCACGGCAAGGATTCGACCACTGAAAATTACGGAGATTCATATTTTTCTTCGACTGCTGTATAATCAGAAGCCCACCGAAAGGGATGGGGCTTTGCACTGGAAGCAGCTCGCGGCCGGTTTCGAGACGTCCGAATTTATCGAGGATAAGGACATTCAGCGGGTCACGTAGTAGAACGTAGAGACTGTCTTCGAACACGTCGAGCTTGTATGGCTGGTGAGTGTGCGTTCCGTTCAGTGAAAATGCCCACACAATTCTGCGATCACTGCCGTCAAGTCGCACAGATTCCACAGTCCGCTTCTTTTCATCGGTCCAGTACAGCCGTCGGTTGGGATAGTCGATGCAAAGATCGGTGGGCCATATGACCTTCGACTGAACCAGCACCTTCCGGTTAGTGCCGTTCAAAGCAGCCGACTCAATCCGGGCATGCAGGACTCCAAGTGTCGTCCAGAATATTTGCATCGATTCCGGATCAACAGCTATTGCGGCTGGACGATGCAGGGTATCGCTAATAACAGTATACTGCCACATTCCGTCTAAGCTGGTCATGGCAATACGGTTGCTGGTCGGTCCCGATTCAGTCCAGTAAATTTTCTCGGCGACCCAATCCACTGCGATGCCTCCAATTTCCGACTGTCGTGGCAGAGTAATTCGCCTCATCCCGACGTCGTTTGCATCCCTCGGAGCCCGTGACCTGCTCTTTTCTGTTATCGGATATCCAAGCTTAAGTGGAAGATCATAGCAGTAGATCGCACCTTCTGAACGGCTGACAATAAACATCATTGCACTTTTGTCCGAAATGACGTAGTCGGCGGCCGTCATTTTCAGTTCGTGATTCAATACGTGTGAACTTCTTTCCGGTGGAAATCGGCGGACGAATGACAATGCGTTATCTGGAGAGACTGTGTATATCTCGAAGTCGGAAAGGAGGGCTATGTACGGTCGATGACCTTTGGCAACACAGGTGAGACTGCCATTGCGCTGGACAGGAACGTAGTTGTCGTCGCACGCACAGATATTTTTATCGGTGTGACAGCGCTGAGGGCACTGACCGAACACACCACACGGATCGCGTTTCTCACAACGGCCGGACAAAGTCATCCGCTGTCCTTCCGGACACGAGCAGCGTGCCAGCTGCGGCTGGATTTTGAAGTACGCCAGCTGATGTACGAAATGTTCGAGCAGTTGTGAAATTGTTCGGACAGGAATTCGACGGCAGACGTACGGTGGGGTGCACTGTTCGTCGTTGACACATGTGATATTTGTCTGACATATCGAGCCTTCGTCACTCTCATCAAGGCAGTCAAATACTTTGTCGCAGAGTCGATCCTGCGATACGCACCCGCCGGATTTACACTGCCACTCTGTTTTGCGACAGACTGCCGAGCCGCAGTTCTGTTCGTCGGAGCCGTCAAGACACTGTCGAACTCCGTCACACAGAAGATCACGGAGAACGCACCGGTTGTCGTTGCAGCGTGTGTAGCCCGGCTCACATGTCCAGTTGCGATTACAGACGTGCGGCAGTTCGTCGGATCTGTCCAGACAGTCGGCAACGCCATCACACCACCACGACCGCGGCAAGCAGACCCCGTCACCGCAGCGCAGCTCGTGCGGCCCGCATCGACGCGCGAACTCCTGACAGTTCGCTTCGTCCGACGAATCCACACAATCGCGTTCTCCATCGCACATCCAGTCTCGTGGAAAGCACGACGTCGAGCCGGCACAGCGGAAGTGGGTGGGATTCGCACACGTGAAAGCGGTACTGTTGCACAACCCCGGATCCTCATCGGAATGATCCGAGCACTGCGGAATACCGTCGCAGACGACGACTTTCCGCAGGCATCGTCCGTCACTCTGACAGCGGAACTCACTCTCGGAGCAGTTCCGACGGACACAGTTCAGCTCGTCCGATCCGTCGTTGCAGTCATCGTCGTAGTCGCAGCGCCACCTGCCGGGAATACATCGACTGTTGTTGCACTTGAAGTAGGTCGGTTCGCAGGTGGTGCTCCGGCAATCTTCCGGCTCGTCGCTCCGGTCATCCTCGCCGCAGTCCATGTCGCCGTCGCACCTCCATGACGTCGGCACACACCGGCCGGACTTGACGCACCTCAGGTAGCCGTCCGGACACGGCGTCGACGAGCAGTTCGTGGTCGGACCTCTCTCGTCCGACCCATCACCGCAGTCGTCATCCCCGTCACATCGCCACACGTACGGGATACAGTGCTTGTTGTCGCACTCGAACTGGTTCCAAGAGCACACGTGGACTGGACAGCTCTTTTCATCGGCGCCGTCCGAGCAGTCCGCGCGTCCATTGCAGACCAGCGACGCAGGAATACATCGCGGCTTTTGGCCACGACACTGGAACTGTGACTTGAGGCAGGTGTGTGCCTCACAGTTTTGCTCGTCCGACCAATCGGCACACTGGGGCGTTCCGTCACAAATCTGGAGCGGAGAAATGCAGTCGAGGGACGTTGCGTTTGCTACGGAACACTGGAACAACTGGGGCTGCCGACAGACGTAAGGTCGACAATCCGGAGGTTCGTCCGAACCGTCTCCGCAGTCGTCCACTCCATCGCATTTCCACCAGAATGGAATACACCTGTACGTCTTGGCACAAGCAAATTCGGAGCTCGTGCAGTTGGCTATACAGGTGGTCTTATCAGCGGACAGGTGGTGTCTTTCTGGGCACGCACACACACGGTCCCTACCGCCCGGCTTAATCAGACACAACGTTCCGTTTCCACAACCGCCATGGTTGGCACACGGATTGCGGTGATCTTTCTTCATGTGCACCGGCTGCCTCAAAGGATGAAACATCTGGATACCCATCGGCTGGTGAATGGTATTGGTAATGTTTTGTCGGCCGCCTCCAGTCCTCCGATTTGCTTTCTCTATACTCTTGTATTCCCAGTCAGTCCAGTAGATGTAATCCTCAAAAGTTGTGATACCGAATATGTGAGGAAGATGGCTTCCACGCAGCAAATAACGTATATTAGTGGCATCGAGATCAGATATTGCTATGTAGTCAAGTTTAGCGTCAGCCCAAATTATCTCGTCGGTTACGTAGTCAATTGTTAGTGCATTTGGCCAGCCAAGAATGTCCTTGCTGGCGATTCTGGATCGTTCTGAACCGTCCATGCCAAGACGTCCAATATGGGCATCATCTCCCCAATCGGTGTAAAACAGGTAGCCACGGAACGGATGGACGGCAATGGCCCGTGGTTCTTGGAGACCGGTGTCCACTAGGACACGTCGATAGAAACCGTCGAGTCCAGAAACCTCAATCGTGTCCGTCGTTTTGTCGCACCAGTACATGTTGCGGCCGATCCAGTCGACTGCCAAACCGTCGGGGTTCCGCAGCGTCGAGCTGTGCAGGATTTCGCGTCCGGTTCCGTTGACGAACATTCGGCTGATGTTGCTGCCCGCACTCATAACATCCGACCAATACACACGCTGCTCCTGCCAATCAAAGTCGAGCGCAATAGCGTTCTGAAGGTCCGACGCCAGCAACATAACAGCCGAACCGGTCAGACTGACATTGCGGAGGTAGTAACGGTTGGATATCAGCAGGATCGGTTTCGGCTGGCCAGCCACTGCCGCCTTGCAGGTCAATTTGTCCGCCGCTATAGTGTAGTTAGCGGCACATTCGCAACGATAGCTGCCGACCGTGTTGTAACACAGCTGACTGCAAATGTGCTTCTCGCATTCATTCACGTCAACACACGTTCGGCCGTCGCTGCTCAGCTGGTAGCCACGTCTGCACTGGCAGTCAAAGCCGATGGGCTTATCAACACAGAGTTGGTCTTTGCTGCATGGATGTCCGAGACACTCGTTAATGCCACAGCTGCGTCGTAGAATGTCATCCTTCTCACGAGTGCTGCAAGTCTGCTTCCCGGCGCAGAACGACATCGGATCAACACATTTCCCGTTCGAGCACATATACTCGTGCGAGTGACATTTCTCGGACGCACACATTACCTCGTCCTCGTCCGAATGGTCTATGCAGTCCGGCTTTCCGTTGCATCGTTTGTCGATGTCGATGCAGTGGCTCGAGTGCAGGCAAGAGAATTTGGTAAAATTGTTGCACGATGAAGGCTCGCACCAGTCCGGCTCATCCGACCCGTCTCCGCAATCGTCATCGCCATCACAAAAGAACGATGCAAGGATACACTGCCAGTTGCGACACTGAAACTCGTCTGCCGGATCACACAGACGTGGCTTACAGCCAGACTGTGGGTGTTCGTCTTCTCCACCCGGACAATCAGCTTCCCCGTCGCACTGCCATGACCTTGGGATGCAGTAATCCGAACTGGTGCAGCGGAAGCTATCCGGTGAACAAGTCCCGGCACAGTTCCGTTCGTCGGAGCCGTCAATGCAATCCGCATGCCCGTCACAGCGCCAGTCGGCAGCAATACAGCGCTTTTGATCACAAAGAATCTGATCGCCAGGACAGCTGGCTGTACAGTTCGACTCATCTGACCCATCATAGCAGTCCAAGTCACCATCGCACCACCAGCTGTCGATAACACAGCCGCCAGTTTTGCAAGGCCGCCATCCAGCATCGCAGACCGGGGTCGCCATCGATGAACAATTCTCCTCGTCCTCATTGTCCCAGCAGTCGTTGTGTCCGTCACAGAACCACGACGGAAAGATGCAAGCCGTCGTGCGATTACAGTGTACAACCCCGCGACTTCCGAAAGTCGAATCTCCGAGCAAGCTTCGACAGCTCATCTGTGGGCAACCGATTTCGTCCGAGGCGTCGGGACAGTCCTTCTCCTGGTCACAACGATACACCGCCTTTATGCACGTCCGGTCGCCGGTCGCACACTGAAATTCGCTGTGCGGATTGCAAGGGCAGTCCTCCTCATCCGACCTGTCTCCACAGTCGTTCGTCCTGTTCTGGTCGCACTTCTTCGACATCTCGATACAGCGGCCATTTCTGCAGCGAAAGTATCCGGCGGGACAAAGCCGCGTCCGGCAGTAGCTCGCATCCTCATCATCTCCACCGGGACAATCAGGCTTCCCATTGCAGGTTTCCTCAATGACGATACACTGACCAGTGGTGCAGGCAAACTCACCGAAAGAACACACCACATTAGCTGGACGACACGTAGTTCGATCATCGTTCAGTACAAAGCCGTTATTACACGCACAGTGAGCCACTCCGTATGGGTCAACCTTGCATTTCTGTTGGCAACGGCCGCTCATACTAGAGCATGCGTCATTCCTGCATTCGTTAGAATCCTTTGAAACGGCTATAATGCCCATTGGCTGGCGCACGATGTTTTTCCGCAGGTAGGTGATGTCGGAACCGGTATATTTGTTGGCGCTCACAACGGCCCGAAGTAGCCAGTCGGTCCAGTATAGATGATCGCCGAACACCGTCAGTCCAAACACGTGCTCTGGGTTATCGTGTACGACGATTTTCCGGCCCGAACCGTCGTAGCTGCATCGCTCAATCTTGTCAAGTCGCGCGTCGGACCAGTACAGCTTCTGTGCTTGGTGATCAATTGTCAGGCCGTTTGGAGTCTCGATGTCTCGAGTAATGATCTTCTCCACGTCGGCGCCCGAGAGGCGTGACCGCATGATGCTCGCATGGTTGTGATTCCAGTTGGTCCAGTACATCCGTGACTGACAGCTGTCAATCACAATGGCTCGTGGGTGGTCGTCTGCAGTCAACTGGATCATCTTTTCCACTACCCTCTCTGACTGGGAAAGTCGAACGTTGACGCGACTGATGGAAGAGTTTGTGTAGCTAGTCCAGTACAGCTCCTTGAAACTCTCGTCGTATGCCAAACCTTCGGCGGACCCCACGTTGTTAACGACGACCTCAAAGTCAGTGCCTTCGAACGACACCGACTGAATGTCTCCACGTTGTATGTCACTGAAGAAGTAGCGCGACATTTCAAAGTCGAACGCAAGGCCGATCACGTTGCGAAGTCGAGTGGCATTCTCAACCGGCGGCCTTGGCGAGTTCAAATTCGGCAGACCATTCGCCGACTGAGTCAGATGAACGGTTTCGATACCGGTGACTTTTGAGAAAGCCAGAAATACATCGAAGTTTGCACACTGCGTGGTATTCACCCTTCGACCGTGTGAACAGTAGCACACAGGTGAGGTGCCGTTGAACAGGCACAGCTCGGCACATCCGCCATTATTACTGCCACAAGGATTGTTGGGCGCAGGTTGCTGCCGAGCGGCGTTGAATATTGCAAGATTCTTAACATAACGGCCAAGATCGGAGCGAACAATGGTCTGACCGGAAGCGGTCAGTTTGTTGGCACGAATGATGGATCCGTGCCGATATGAACTGTCAATCCAGTACAGGAAGTCTCCGAGAACGCTGACACCGGCGCAGCCGGTGATGTTGGACACAACTGTTGTGCTTGCGAACGTCGTCAGATCTATGGCTTCCAGCTTGTCTTGGGCGTCATCACACCAGTATAGCTGGTGGTCAGCGTAGTCCAGAGCTATCCTGCCCGGAGACGAGATAGACTGCGGCTGCCGTGAAATATTTACTAGTACCACTTCGCCAGTTCCATCCAGCCGGGCGCGTTTGATCTTTGGTTCATTTCCAACAACTGTCCAGTACATGTAGCCCTCAAGAGGATCGACAACAATGTCCTTTGGATTGTCCTCATCGCTATGAACCACAACATAGCGATGTGAACCATTCAACCGTGAAACTTCAATACATTTCTGTCCACTGTCGGTCCAATACATGTTGCCGGCTATCCAGTCTATGGCAATGCCTTCGACTGACAGAATTCCAGTGTTGATGAGAACTTCGCGGTTTGTTAGGTCACGCCGTATGCGTTGAATTGATCGAGCATGACCATCAACCCAGTAGATGTTGTCATTGGCAACATGGAAATCGGCAGCCACAACCAGTTCAATGCGTGAAATTGGTGCCAGTGCGTGCATATCGGTGTCACTTTCATTCAGTGTAATGCCAACGATTTCCGTCACGTTGGAATACATGATGAACGAGTCAATACCTTCGCATGTGACCCGGTCATGTGGACTGAGTTTGAATCCTGTTGCGCAGGAGCACATCCGACTGGCAGGAAGCGGAATACACAGCTGCGAACAGTTTCCGTTGTTGACAGAGCACTTATTTTCACGCGAGTACCGGTTTGCAACAAATATTTTCATCGCTCTGACGTCGGACGTATGCTGTCGCAGCACTATCCGACGGCTTCCATCCCTGTTGACTTTTTCGACGGTGTTACGACCGTTACCGACCGCAAAATATACCGTGCCATTGTCAACAGTGAGTGCAGTTATGAAGGCATCAGCGTCATCAAGCACAAATTGTGTTGGTAGACAGAAGCTCTCACCAAGGTTGCCTAGTGTACAGTGCATAATCCGAGAAATATTATCGTGCAACAGCACGTTCCACCACAGCTCGTTGTAGACGTAGTCAATTGAGAGGTTCGTCGACACGCTGCCGTTACTGTGATATATCTGCTGAACATGCTGACCATCAAGATACGAAGCAAAGACGCTACCAAGTGCCGCATCGGCCCAAAACAGCAGACCTTTCATGGGATGAACTGCCAAAGAAGTCGGGTTTTGTAGACTACTGCGAGGAATATCGAGAAGACGCCTGTAACCGCCATTCAGTTTGGACACAGCAATGAATGCGCGATGATGGGAGTATCCGCTAAAATAGAAGTTTTCGCTGATCCAGTCAACTGCGAAACCATGGGGACTGTTGGTCCCTGAATCAATCACATCAATCGCGGTGCTCAAGATGCTAGCACGGTGCAGACCGAGCGTGCTGCTAGCAGACACCCCAGCAGCTTCTGCCCAATAAACATGGCCACCATCCCCGTCCGAAACAAAATCAATTGCCAGTGGGTTGAACAGATTTGGAGTGGTTATGATCGGAACTACGCTGAAGTAAGGATTGTTAATGTATACGCCGCGTATCTCTTGCTTGGATGCCAGCAGAAGAAATTTCTCGACAGGAGCACAGTGTGTTTTGTTGACCGGTTCTGTCATGTGAGGGCACCTGCAAGATGTCTGACCATTCAATGTCAGAAGGCAAACAGCACGACCAGTACATTTGTTCTTATTCAACACACACGGATTGCTAAACGTCGGCTGACGGAAAGGATGAAAAATGTGCAAATCAAATGGCTGCGACAGTGTACGTTCGACCAGCTGAGCGTTGGTTCCGTTCCACTTGTTCGCACTGTACAGCGAGTTCGTTCGCCAATCCGACCAGAAAATGTTATTGCCGAAAACGCTGACTGCAAAAGGATGGGAGAGAAAGTTGTGACCTTTGAGCACCTCTCGGAGGTCTGAGCCATCATACTTCGACGTGTGGATTGAGTCAGATCGTGCATCAATCCAGTAAAGACGCTGAAGCTCGTAGTCAACTACAATTCCGTTTGGCCATCCGGATCCCTGCATACCAGAAATGCTGACGGAAGTGACATTGACGATAACAGTCCGGTTATCTCCACTCATGGAACTTCGCTCGATGCGCGGATACTGCCGGTCCCAGTCGGTCCAGAACAGCAGCCCTGCACGTGGATCCAGAGCAATTGCTCGTGGACTGTCCATGAATCCGGACACCAGAGTGAGGCGGTTATTACCGCCAAAGTCGGCAACTTCGATCTGATCCAGGTTGCTCTCGACCCAGTAGAGATGCTCGGTGATCCAGTCCACTGCCAGTCCTTCGGCCGTTGTGATGCTGTGACTGACGACGGTGTCGATATTGGTGACTGACAGGAAGAGACTCCCCTTGTAGATCTTATCCTCGACAACGTCTGACCAGAAGATGACGCTGTTCTCACCGCCAGGGTTCGAGTGGTTGTAGTAGAAGTCCAGAGCTATCGTGTTGCGAAGGCCCGACACCAGAGAAACGTATGTCTCATGATGCAGATCCAGCTGCCGAATCTCATGTCGATTTGAGAAGAGGATGTAAGTTTTGGCATCAGATATCGGCTTGCAGGTAAACATGTCAGAAGAGAGGTCGTAGCCATCTTGGCAGAAACAGTGATAGCCATGGTGCCCGTCACTGGAGCAGTTCTGGCTGCAGATGCCCCAGTTCAGGCATGGGTTGGCATTACTGCATGTTACATTGTCATGGTTCAGTTTTTCTCCGGGCGGACAGGTACAGACATATCCGTCTGGTGCAGGCTGGCATCTGTACTCGCACAGATTTGGAAATAAGCACAGGTTGACTTCGCAGTGTATTTCATCAGACCCATCAGTGCAGTCTGTGATTCCGTCACACAGGTGTTCGGCTTTGACGCACGTCATGGAGTCGTTTCGGCAACGCAGGTTCGGCATCTCGCACATCACAGACGATGTGCAGTTTGCCTCATCGGAACCATCACCACAGTCCTCCACGTCATCGCACAGCCACCGACTCGGGATGCACTTGTTCTCACCTGGGCAACGATACTCGCTTCCCGGAGCACAGGTAATTGTCAGTGTACCACAGCCAACCTCGTCCGAGTTGTCGTCGCAGTCGGGAAAACCATCACATACCATGCGCCTCGGAACACACATGCGGCTCGAATTACACATGAAGTAACCTCTCGTCAGTGGTAAACCATTTCGGCACAACTGTGGATTTCCGGTCGGCAACAGTCCAGGAGGCAGACATCCTGCTTCATCCGAGAAGTCGGCCATTCCGCAGTCGTAAGATCCATCACAGACCTTTGAACTATCAATGCACTGCATTGTACCGAAGCACAGGAATTTATCATGCCCCTTGCATGCTGTTCTATTATAGTTGCAGTCCTCCTCATCTGAGTAATCTTCGCAGTCCGCGTGGCCATCGCAGTAGTACTGGTAGCTGATACAGTGATGGTTTCGGCACATAAACTCGTCACGCTTGCACTGTACGTGTGAACAATTGCTCTCATCGAATCCGTCATCACAGTCCATATCTCCGTCGCAGATCCATGCGGCTGAAATGCAGTAGTTGCTGGACGGGCACTTGATTTTGTCCGGCGCACACGTCAAATCCGCACACATGCTCATGTCCTCGTCCTCTCCATTCCGACAGTCGTCTTCGCCATCGCACAGCCATCGCAGGTAGATGCAACGGTTGTTACTACAGGTGTACATGTCATCACCTGAGCAGGTGAAGTTCTTGCAAGCACCTTCCCGGCTTTCATCACTCATGTCACCGCAATCATCATCTCCGTCGCACAGCCACTCGCTCTTAATGCAGTGACCGTTGTCGCAGCGAAAATGCGGACATCCGCCGTTTAAGCCGATGTCAATTACTGACATTCCGCCTTCGACAGCAACACAGCGACTGGTATCATTAACGTCTACCTGAAAGCCATCGGCACACTGGCACACTGTCTGACTGTGTGTTGACGTCATGCACAGGTGGTCACAGTTACCACGGTTCTGAGAGCAGGCGTTGCTGCCCGTCTGCGCGGAGGAGGTGGTATCGACAAGAATAATGTCAAGCAAAGGAACACCGTCGGCAGACACCACTGTCGAATCGTTCTTGGACTTATCGAACCGCATGATCTGCCCGACGGTGAACTCGGTCCAGAAGAACGAATGGAGTTGGCCACCGAGTGAGTAGTGAACCAGTCCGTAAGGGTGACGCACATTCATCTCAAAGTCGGCAATAACAGTTCTTTCATTTCTGTCAGTCAAGCTCACACTTTCGATTCGGTCGTAGTAGGCATCGCACCAATAGAGACGGTTGGATGCGTAATCAATGCTAAGATCATTTGGCCAGTGCAGTTGCTGTTCAACCCAAACTAATCTGTCGGCACCGTCCATGGCAGCACGCTCAATTTTCGACTTCTGGCTCGAAGGGTGCTCAACCCAATCAGCCCAGAACATAAGACCTTGATCCGGGTGAACAACAATCGCGCGAGGGTGGGTAATGTCATTGCTGAAAAGCGTTCGTCTGATTGTCGTATTGTCAAGTCGGGCAACGGAAATTGTCTTCAATCCTTCGTCGGTCCAGTATATGTTCTCACCGTACCAATCAATTGCAATACCTTCGCAGTTGAGAACGCCGCCAACAACCGTCTCAACTTCGGTCCATAATATGGCGCGGCGACTTATCGTGTGACGCATCACGTCGGAGAAGTAAATGTGTCCCGGTTTGCGATGGTAGTCGAGAGCAACAGGCCGCCCGAGACCAGTTATTGGCACAATAGCTTCATAGGTGATGCCAGACGTGTTGGCGGCAGTTAAGCCTTGCTGCAGACTGATAGCTTTTATCTGTCCGTGCTTTGCGTTACTGTAAAGGAGAAATTTCTCTTCCAACACGGCCTGGCACTGTCCGTTACTGTTCAGTCTGTATCCGGACATACAGAGGCATGTCATGTTTGGACTAGTAAGTGCCACGTGAGCCACGCAGATGTGATTGCAAGCCGAGTGTTTACACGGGTTGGACTGGCTGACGTGCTGCGCTGCACACTGATAGGATTTCACGGCCAACGGTGTTGTGACATTCCGAACAGAAATGATGGCATCATCACTCAGAACGTGACGGAATCGACTGATTCTCACGACAGTGTGGTTTACCTGGGTCGTGATGTACATGAAATTGTCATATACTGCCAATGAGTTCAGGTTCTTCATCGGAAGATGTCTCGCAATAAGCTGCCGATTACTGCCATCGTAATCAACGCGCTCGATTCGATCCAGATAACTATCCGACCAGTACACATGAGCATTAACGCAGTCCATAGTCAAACCAAGTGGACGCACTATCTGTTTGGAATTCACAAGCGACTTCCGGTCCAAACCGACTAGCGAACTGGACTGAAGACTAGGCAAATCGCCATGAGTGGTAAAAAACAGCCGGTCTCTTATCGGGTCAACTGCAATGGACTGCGGTGCCTTTAGGTCCCTGTACAGCAAGCGGACACACACTGCACCGTCATGGCGGCAGAGAAATATTTTCTCATGCTGATCATCGGTAAAGTACCAGTTTCGAGACAACCAGTCGTACGCCATCTGCACAACAGTGGACAGCGAAAATCTTGTTTCAACCGTTTGAACGATGTTGCTTCCATTCACGACACAGTTCAGTTTAGCCGACGATGAATTAAGAAAGCAAAATGAACTGTCATTATCAGTAAAATCAGCCAGTTTTACGTTACCATATGCGGGTGTGTTATGTGTAACATTGCCGTTCACTGACATCAATGCAATTCCACGTGACGACGCCAACAACAGTTTTGTCGGTGTTTCTGAAACACAGTACGTGTCGTTAACAAGTCTATACCCATCGTTGCAGCTGCAGCTGAAGCTACCAGGCAAATTACTGCAAATTTGATCACAATACCCGTCATGCACACATTCGTCGATGTCCTCACATGTTCCCAATGTCACATTGAAGTACTCTCCATTCGGACACTGACACAACGGACCGTAGAATGTTTTTCGGCACGTTGATCCTGACGGACATACGCCGGCCGAACAGTTGACGCTTCTGCAGTGTGGACCTTCGTCGATGGAATCGGGGCAGTCCGACACGCCATCACACAGCTGACCCGGCTTTAGGCAGATTCGGGCTCCGTCGCAGCGGTACTTGTCCGGGTGACAGTGAAAGTCATCGTCTGCACACTCTTGGCCACGTTCGTCCGACTGATCATCGCAGTCAGGCTCTCCGTCGCACAGCCAACCGCTGGGGATACACTGCAGCTGATTGTGACATTGGAATTTGTACGGTGGACAGGAAACCGGTAGGCATGACGCAGGCTCATCTGACCCGTCACGGCAGTCCGGTTCACCATCGCAGACCCATGCCTGCGGGATGCAATAGTGGCCTTCGGCGATCGGAACTCCGCACTGGAAAAGGCCAGAACTGGCGCACACGTCGTCGAAGTCGGAACGTCCGCTTCCGAAATTACATCGCAGCAGCACTCCGAGTGTTCCGGCAACAATGATGAAACTTTTTGCCATTGCTGAGAGCTCATCCACTGCAAAAAAACAGTCAAAAAAACATTATGCCAAGACGTTTGACGCAAATTCTTTCTTGATGTTAACTCAAATCAGATGGAATCAAGTTTCATGTAAGTAAGTAAGTAAGTAAGAATATTTGTACACGGTGCAAAAAAGCAACAGTCACTATGCGCCACAGCCCTAGCTGACAATCTTCAGCCAGGTACTGTAGTAGCTGGCTGTGAAATGCCTTGTACACAAGAACAGCTGCTAGCTTGAAATCAATGCGCTGTCGAACTGGTAACCAGTGCAGCTCCCTAAAAAATAAGTAAGTAAGTTTAATGTTTTCTCCCTGAGAACTGGCGTGATATGCTCCTGTCTTCCAGTTTTCGTGATCAGTCAAGCAGCAGCATTCTGCACCGTCTGGAGTTTCTGCAGTAGGTTACTGGCAATTCCACACAGCAGGCTGTTGCAGTAGTCTAGCCTACTGGATATGAAAGCCTGGATCAAAATGTAACCAATCTAACATATCAGAACACTGTACTAGGGCACAACTGATTTGTGAAACCAAATCAACACGACGTGATCCGATCAAAGTGCCCAATTACTGTGCATGGTGGATAGCTCCTAGTTAGATGCTGGCATCACACAGTGAGCGAGTAAATTCTTAACAGCACCATCAGCACAAAGTAGGCTATTCGCTGCCAGTACGAGTTAAAACCAATAAATAAATTAATGAAAAACAAAAGAAAGTAGCAAAAAATATAAAGTGAACCAAATAGTAAACACGAAGAATTGTGTTAGAGAAGAAACATTAAGTTCATTAAAAGGTTATTTAGATGGCTCGGTAAAAGCCAGTCTCCTTGGTAAAATCAAGGATGCAGCGTGCATCAGACAGCCAGTATACAGACAATTCTTCCTCACTCTGTCGCTTCTGACTTAAAACCTGTTTCACAAATACAAGGATGAGGCCAAGCCACTGGTTAGGATTAGTGCTTCCTGTTCCTTTCAGTGCTTTGACAGTGACAAATGGGGTAACAGGAAGGACATCTGGCCAGAACAGGAGGACCTCAGGAGGAACCGGCTGATCCAAGTCCACCTGGAATAACGGCTGTTGAAATGGCAGTAGTAAGAAGTAGGGCTTACATGACCTTCAACTGTCCTTCCAGCTGAATACAATAACAGAAACAGTATGTGGTATGTGCTGTATTTGTGAGATTTGGCCCTGGCAGGCTTTCCAGTAAATGACTTTCAAAGGTTATTGAAGGTCAACAACAATGATGAGCAGACTTGATGACTAGATTTGTAGAGCGTGTCATAAATGGTCCTCAGATGCGATGTAACCATTAGACAGATTACTTATGACTTCTTATTAGCATTCCATACTAACTATATCCACATCAATTACCATTCCTGAGATATAGTGAGACATTGGTTTAAGTACAAGTTTTCCCTGATGTTGCTGTATTTGCTGCCTCCATTGATGGTGACCCTATTGGAATTTCACCGATATTGTTATTACTACAACAACTAGAGTTCCTGTGACTCCATCCAGTACTGAGAGCTAGATGACTGGCTCAGCTGTTTTGTAACAATGACAGCAGAAAGAAGCATCTTAACATTATGTACCAATTACTGTAAGAACAAGAGGATCCGATGTTAGTTACAGAGGGACCATGCAGGATACGATAATTGAAATCCTGTTAAGTTCTTTTGGAGTATATTAGGACAGCCTGTGAAATTATGATATTAACAATTTTTCAGCATACACAACTGCCTGTGACCTGAAAAAGTCCTTGAGCAAAAGAAATAAACATGATACACTAATCAACTACTGCCAAAAGTGTCATATTTATTACAGTCTGTAGTCCAGCGTGTGATAGGCCAACTGGATATTTCTGATTGTTACTGGATGTGAACATATGGAACATGTTTTAAAAACGCAATAAACAAAACTCGTGTCTATTGTCTCACTGCGGCATTTACAGTACTAGAGCATGGATTGTTGTTGCCCAGATGTAAAGCATTTATGGCAACATCATGCTGAAAACTTGATTTGTCACAAGTAACAGATGCCAGAAATTAAAATCTGCATTACTGACATCATGTACAATATGTCACATAATTTATGCGACATATTGGCATAATGGTGGAAATCAGGCATAAAACTTATCACTAAGACTAAGACTTAAGTTAAAACCAATGCTTGGTCTTAGACCAAATTTAATCTTGGAGTCCGGTCTAGCAGACTATAATGCAAGTAGATAGATAACTAGCACTAAATACTAAGAATGAAAGACCTTAGTCTAGACCAAATGAGAGTCCAACAACAATGACCAAAATGAGACCAAAATGGTAATGTATGCAGCTGATGTTGTCAATGATGACGTTACACGTGGTGGTACAATTAATAACTGCCATGGACCAGGAATGTGTAACTATAAATGGACAGCGTGCAAAAGAGCTGAAAATGTGAACTATATATCTGCATCTGCCTGTGATATGGGATGTTAACTGCAACACATGGTTCAAGGGTTCAGTCTTAATGTATAGGCCTAATCAATGTCAATCGTAGGATTACATAGTGCATAGTTGCAAAGCTTCTAATGTGCTGAACTCAAGTCTAAAACCAAGCTTCAGCTATTCAAATTAAGGTTTGGTCTTAAGGCTTTAAATTTCTTAGACTAAGGTCCACAACTGATTGAATATGGTCTCAATGAAAGATAGAGTGACCCATTGACTGATAATAATGTGCGGATTCACTATTGCTGATTCTTTGAATCCTCACGGTTGCTTTATACCACTAAAATCAAGTTCTTTTGCCAGTTACTAACACTATTCTAGCAACACCATAACCATAGATATGCAACCAATTGGAGCTGGTAAATAAAAGTAAATGAAAAATATACCCTTATATCATTGTTTCATCCAAACAAACCTGACACATCCTTTCCATTCCATATAATGAATATATGCAGACAGTAAATAGCTGATTTCTGTGTCAGTCTGCAGTAAACTCCATAAAACGTTTAGGCTGTTCTACATCGGGTGACGCAAAAGCCTTATCAGCTTATCAATGAATGTACACAGGATGTTTACAGTATTGCTCACAGCTTTGTTTGCAGATAGAGCATAATCTTGCATTATATTATGTACTATACAAAACAGACACGGTATTTAAACTTGTCATTACCGATTCAGCGTCAGCAATGCGTATTTTTATTTGCAAACATCGTTTTTAAACGCATTCATTAAAACTTCGTAATAATCAAGCACAACCGGATGTTAAAACCATACGTGATCGAAAAGTTGATTTTGACTGAAACTGACATCCGCTCTGCATTTTACGAGGCAGTTATTTTCATCTGTCGATGAGAAAAAACAAATGGGAATTATAACGTTCATCGTCTATGCGATGTCTGATCTAAATTTTATGTTATTAGTTTAAGAGATAAATTTCTGCGCCCGTCAAATCACATTGGATTGGATTTAAGGTACTATAATTAATTAATCATCGTCATAAATTTATTAACTCAACAAGAGCTCATCAGAAGATGAGATAGCGAACGTGAACGTTTTACGACGACATCGTACATGTAGAGGCCAGAGCCTACGCCCAGTAAACTAAGTTCCTAATTACTACTATAACTAAACGTCAGTGGTAATCTATGCAGTGCACGCCCAATCTATGCACCTACGCCCATCAAACCGAGTTATCAGAGTTCGTTTTGCCTAAATAATTGCTGAATGATTGCGCAGATTGTATTAATATGGTCATAAACTATCAACAATAGATTTTGAAACCGAGGTAAACCTAACAATTGTTTTACGACGACGTCGCACACGAATTCGGTGAAATAATGCAAAATATGGGCCATTACCAAATTCAGTAAAATATCGCAAAATAAGGGCCATTTCGCCGTTCAAGGTTATTCAAGGTCACCGATATTGGTACCAATCGAAAGCTCATATACGTCTTCTTATCAACACGATAGCTAGGCAAGTACTGTGCATTGTCTTAAATGTATGAATCTGCTAGGAATTTATACCGTGAGCGTCGCGCGGTCCCTCTGCAGACGTTTACTACTAGACACAGTAATCGTAAATTGTCCATAGTTATGGCTTTGTCAACGACGTTTACGCAATACGCCCGTGAAATCACCAAATTCGGAAAAATAACGCAAAATAAGGGCCATTTTGCCGTTCAAGGTCATTCAAGGTCACCGATTTTGGCACCAATCGAAAGCTCGCATACGACGTCCTATTAGTGATTAATACTAACTTACCTCTTATCTTGCACCGTTTCGGAGATACAGCATTTCAAAGGTGAAAATCGCTGTATTTCGCTACCGCTCTTGCGTTTAAAGCCCCCGACGGAGGGGTTTCCCTGTGACAATCTCCGTAAAATTTTCCGTGGGTGTCAATGGATGGCCAAGGTACCAAACGGCGAAGAAATATTGCGGAAAATTTCAACCGGCTGAGTAGGGTGTACATGTAGAGGCCAGAGCCTACGCCCAGTAAACTAAGTTCCTAATTACTACTATAACTAAACGTCAGTGGTAATCTATGCAGTGCACGCCCAATCTATGCACCTACGCCCATCAAACCGAGTTAT
>Ga0209780_1000339_pt1 | contig 23951 bp, 17 predicted proteins | sample WorMetexBAHAMAS2_FD_187384 | JGI IMG/M metagenome (GOLD analysis project Ga0209780, IMG submission 187384) | Marine gutless worms symbiont microbial communities from Max Planck institute for Marine Microbiology, Germany - Inanidrilus exumae... | ecosystem: Host-associated > Annelida > Digestive...
GCACCAGAAAAGTAGAGTCCCTGGGCTATCGTATGGTGAAAAAAATTGCCGAAAAGTTCAACCGCCTGAGTAGGGTGCACCAACGTCACAGACGACAGACAGACAGACAGACGACAGACAGACGACAGACGGAATTGCGATCGCATATAGCAAACGTAACGTAATACGTTGACGTTTGCTAAAAAGTGAAAGGAATTGACAGATATCTGCTCTGTATACTGCTGCAATTTGTGTTTTTGCACTCATTAGGATCAGCCTACAATTCAAGTCTTCAATTTAATAATTTCTTTCTGCTGGTAAATTTACAAACAGCAGTAAACAACATACACATTGACAGCGTGGACGGCGGAGCAAGTCGGGGAACAAGATGCGTCGCATGGCCATCATCTCCTAGCTTCAGCGACGGGGAAACAAGTGATGACGACAGCGACGATGTCGGTTTGACATCGGCAGCAAGTGTCAGCAATGACCGACACGTGGCCGTAGCTATTGCCGATGTTGCTACTGTCATTACAGATGCAGGCGATGAGGAGAGTGATTCTAAAAACAAGCAAGCATACAGTATACATACAAACGTACAGTCCAAACTATGGCTCCGAGATCACCGGGCACTTTACAAATGTTTGTTCTGTTATTACTACAAACACTCAATGATATATTAGAAAAAGTAAAGAGGAGTTACACTATGAATTTCAGTTGACTGCAAGTATAACGAAAAAGATTGTAAAACAATAAATTAAATAAAAATGAAGTTACTTTTCAAGACTGACTGACTGAATTAAGACTTTATGTCCCACCCGACACAAAATCGGTCAATTTGGACTTTCTTCCTAGCCAAACTCTTTGACTTAGTACTGAAAACTGAAACAAACATAACAAAAGCAAACATACATCCATAACAAAATATACTACAACATCACAGTGCATTACTGCCCCGGAGACCGTACAGGGCTTACTCTTCAAGAACGATACGATAATTTCAGCCAGAAACTCCCATGATCTCCAGTCACTGCACAGCCGGCAGGATGGCCAGCTACATCCCACACCGAAATTGGCCTGCATTTCTGAACTTATTCGTGGCTCAACAGGGTCCTCTAAAAGACACATGAAGCAGGTTTCTTACAAGCCGAGTGTCCTTCCCATCATCCAACCAAAATTGTCAAAGCGAAACTTACTGGACAGCTGATTGATTGAGTTAAGGTTTTACGTCCCACCAGACACAAAATAAATCATTTCGGAGACGTTCTTCCCAGCCAATCTTTTGGCTTAGTACTGAAAAACTGAAACAAACACAACATGCAGTCCATAAGAAAATATCCTACAACATAAAATAAACCCAAAAAACTAAAGCAAGGTTTGATCGCCTACTACGACCTCATGCTTGGAAACTGAACAGCTCTGTTCTTGAAGGAGTAGATAGATGTCAGGAAGCAAACAAGTAAGGAAGTAAATAAGTAAGAAAGAAAGCATAAGGAAAGAAGAAAGTAAAGAAGGAAGAAAGGGAAAAAAGAAGTTAAGTAAACACACAAACAAACAATTTATATAGCGCTGGAAATCAACACGAATCATGGCACATTACTGCCCCAGAGCCCGTACACGACTAACTGGACAGTTACATATATCACACAATGCCAAGCAGGACGCAGTCCCGCTGCTGACCTGCAGTGGACTTGACAGGTGTCGACCTGCGAGCTAATGCTGTCACTGTGGGACGCGCTGGCTGCACAGTGGGGAGTGAGTGTTCGACATGTGCTGCCGGAGGATGCTTTGTCACCTCTGATATAACAGGTCCGACTGACTGCGTCGTTGCAGCATCAAAACCTGCAGCAGCAGCATCCAACGTCAGTTTTTCTGTCTTGACGAACAACAACAATGAAGTTCGCTTTATGGCCATTTTACAGGTCAAGCGGTGTTAGCCGGTGGCGGTGTGGCGTAGTAGTAACGTCGTTAGTCTCGATGAATGACGTTAACCTATGCTTAGTCCGGGTAGTACTGGAATGGGTGACCGTGTCCGGGTTCGATTCCTAAAGGCAGCACTTTATTTCGGTACGTAACCAACAACCACCCATATCGACTCAGCCTTCTACCCTCCATGAAATGGTAAAATTAGTACCGGCCAAAGAGTGGTGATGCTCTGCGGTTGGGGAGTAAAGGCAGGCATGGTGTAATTTGCAGATAAAACTGTGCGAGCCATGTTTGAGCACAGTAGACGCAGTTACGACGATGCACTATACAAATCAACATATACTTTACTTTACTTTAGCCAGCAGCCCCAGTTTCCCCAACAGAACTAGATGTTGTTGGAGACAGGTTCTACTACCTGCATGCCCTTGCTTACGGCAACTAGCGCAATTGGATTAGGCAGAGTTCTCAGCCTCAGTTCTCTGTCTCGACAACTTATGGAAAAAGCAAAAACATCAGCAACACTGTTATACACATAGTAATAAATACATTCTCTCAAATTCTCCAATGTATGCTCATAAACAGCACCAAAACTGCGAAGGTTTTCGTCACGTGTCACAATACGAAAGCTTTTTACCATGCAAGAGCCAACTGGGCACTAATACTTTCAGCCAATTCTGCACCACGTTACCATGGGCCTCCTGAAATCACACCTTTGGGATTTTGGGGATAACAGAGTTCTCAGCCTCAGTTCTCTGTCTCGACAACTTATGGAAAAAGGAAAAACATCAGCAACACTTTTATACACATAGCAATAAATACATTCTCTTGTTCTCTGTAATATGGGCTCAATGATAGGATATCACAAAAACATTTAATAAATATGGCTGATGTTCCATCATGTCAAAGCTCAGATGCCCCACCAAAAAATATTACGTATACGTGCAACTCAGCTTCTGCTTGTATCAGTTTCGCATTTGTACAACTCTGTAAGCAGACCTGTTTCAGAACAGTTTATGCCACTTATGCCATTACAAATTCTCCAAAGTATGCTCATAAACAGCACCAAAACTGTGAAGGTCTTCGTCCACGTGTCACAATAAGAAAGATTTTTACCATGCAAGAGCCAACTGGGCACTAATACTTTCAGCCAATTCTGCACCACGTTACCATGGGCCTCCTGAAATCAGACCTTTGGGATTTGTGAAGTGTGTTTCAGCAGGCCCTTCATGTCACCAGCATCAAAGCATTAGAGGGGAAGCATCAACTTGGTCGTCTCTGAAGTTGCACAAAAAGACCTGGAAATGTAGATGCATCAACGTCACCGAACGACCGCACACTCTCCCCAGAAATGACAGGCGTTGACGTCGTTGGAGGTTTAGAATCGTGGGGCTTTGGCGCACCAAGCCTGTCCGGCAGTGATAAAGATGTCTAGTCACACAGACACACGACAATACTAGCAATGAACAAGTGATCACAAAATTAAAACTGTTTACACAGCTAATTTACGACACGAATCCTCTGACTGGCATCAAACATATACATGAAAATCCCAAGAAGAAAAACCATTCAAAATTATGTTCTTCATTGTGTTACTATATTTGGTTTGAAGCATCACCATGATAAATAACCAGGCAATCATTTTAGCACGCGAGTACACGACAGCTTCATACAGGATTACCATACAGTGGATTATTACACTATCCATAAATGCCAGTCATTAGGATTCACTATCAAGGACAGTTTGAGTACTAAGTTATCGATGTTGCACAAAATTGCTGCGAAATCTAAACTGATAAAATATCTACACATGATAAGTGTATACCATGAGTATATAATTTAAATGGATATTATTATCACACTGATATCAAATAAGAAGATCAAGAATGCAAGAAATTGGAATCATCATAAAAACACGACTTTTTCACATGTTAACATTATCACATTATGCATCAGAATACATCTATTGCATCAACAATTATTATACATTATTCTGTAATTAACAGGAAGCCACTATACGAATGCCTATTACATAACAAGAACTAAAATCTTTTTATGATAAAAGACTTCAGAATGTTATTGGATAGATTATTAATAAACGGTGTCCTGCTGATATCCCTGTCCATAAACAACAATTCAAATACAATCAAATAAGCAGGTAACACATCGATCTAATGGCCCTTTCAGGTGAACCTAGATTAGCCTGAACATTGAGAGGCAATTGATGCGAAACTTTTATGTGTGTGGATGCCCTTCCTGTCACAAACTAGAAGAATCATTCATTGGGCCTAATCTTTTTATCATCTCAATGGAAGGGACGTCACTCCCTATGTGACACCTGCCTGATGCCAGTGTCTGAAATCAAATAATCGGGTTGGCTAACAGAAAACGAATTCTGATGTGCACAGCTTTGTGTCTACAGCTACGCTGTCGCTACAGAAACAATGCCGTGGCAATGGGCGACAGCATCCATACCTGTGCAGCACTGGCCGCCGGCACGACCTTGCTGACTGACGGCTTTCCCGCTGCAGACAAAATGTTACGTTATACACCAATTAATAGTCTACCATACGACACGATGAACGACAGGCAACAAGACGGAGCACAGCATCAAGAAACGAGGCCAGCGCTCGCTGTCACCGCAGCTGCACAGAGTACAGTAAAGAGGTCTGCCATTACTCAACTTAAATGTATCAATAAACATTCCACCCCAAGCAGATTCAAAACTGATCCGATCGGCTGTTAGATCAGACACCTTGATATGAACGTTAGCATAAAAGAGTCACGTATTACTATGATTCAGACATGATAAATAACAAACTGATCAAAATGACCGAGGCATACTTACCAGCTTCCGAGTCACTGGAATCGCTTGAGTCGCTGCTGTCGGAGTCAGACGAGCTGCTGCTACTGGCGCTCAGTCGCCGTGCTGGCACCGAGGAAACGCTGGCACTGGCTAGTGGCGTGTTCAACACTGTATGCTCTGCACGACACATCAGACATTATGCATCATTTGCATGCACGCAGCATCTGTGCTTCAGCGGTTATCCACGCTGACGGCAGTTGCGGAGGTGGGGTTTTTACCCACGTTTGTCTGTGTTTGTCTGTTTTCCGCACAATATCTCAAAAACCGATGTAGCTAGAATTACCAAACTTCACATAGAATGTTCCATGACGAGCCCTGGACACGCATTAATTTTGCGGTCAAATGGTCAAGGCCACGAGCCACATAAACACTGCCAGCATGGGTATTTGCACTCTTATCTTATGAGTGCTGGCTTCTTCTACTTTGATGCGGTGATGGGCACACAATCGGATTCCATGCCTTCCCAGACAATATTTAGCATGGTACAAACATAACAAAAGCAGACATGCACCAATAAACTGTAAGACTATAACAACATAAGTCGACAGCAACATTAACAACAGCATCCGATCAACCTAAAACTGCTCCAAACCGCCAGCAGTAGTGCCATCCTATAGGTGGACCTCTTAGACCTCAAGCAGTTCAATGCAGCTTTTTACTCCTGTATGATGCACAATGTCAGTTTCAGTTTAACCAACTTCTTCTGCTGATTTACTCCCAGTTGGACCACATCCCCTCATCCCCTAAAGACCAGTGTGATTCAAGTTGTGGCTAGTTTTTCAGCTTCAGTTAAGTTGTCAGTATAAATTTTCCAGTTTCAGTTTCGTTTCAGTTTTTAACGATTTTCCAGTTTCCGTTTTGCGTTTCCGTTTTGTCATTTTCCCTGTTTCAGTTAAAGTTTCAGTAGTAGTAAATGAAGTTCGAAAACCAGCACTCTGTGCATGTCTTGCACGCCTTCTTCAGACTCAGTTGAAGTATATACATAGGCGAACGTCGTGTGCACAGCGTCTGTGATGATGGTACAACAAAAATGAAATAATTTTTTATTCAGTTTCGGTTGTTACTTTTTCCGTTTCCATTTCGTTCTCGGCTTTCGGATGTTTCCATTTCCGTTATCGTTAATGGAAAGAATCAAATTATCACCGTTAACGGAATGAATCCATTTCCGTTACCGTTAACTCAAATCACGCTGCCAAATAGTGACTGACCAAGTTAGTTTTATGTTCCATTCAAAACAAACAGCTCATTTCAGAGATATTCTTCCCAGCCAATAGCTTAGCATGGTAATGAAGAAACAGGAAAAGTGAGTAACAGAAAACAAATGTAAATTAGCCCAGTACGACACTGACGGTCGACTCCTCACAAGTGACGTTTCTGCCAACTTCAAAGTGACATGACACAAAAACTAGGCCAAATATCAAAAATCCGGCCCCGATAAGCTTTGGGTATTGTGCCCTAATTTAAGAATGCGTGGTCATTTGCCAGCCCCACTGAAAATGGGGGAGGAGATAGCCTTTGAAATGGCCGAATTTCCGAGTTTCAAGGACTCGTGACCTTGACCTTGGATCGGGTTATACTGCATACAGTCGTGCATCACTCATCGACCTCTACCTACATACCAAATTTCATTGAAAACGAAAAAACGTTTCGTGGATGGACGGACGGACATTTGAGACCCACTTTATTAGGTCGACTCAGAGGAGTCGACCTAAAAGACTAAGGCCAGGTTTGATAGTCTTACACCAGACCCAGCCTGGACATGAATCCGGCCAATTTCCTACACCCCGAAGGTCCACACAGCGTGATGTGTTATCTCAAAGAGAACCTTTGAGAATAACTGTTGTGCCATGTTTACAGATCAGATGCCTTACTGTTGTTGAGCTCAACATTCAACAATGGCATCAGCAACTCAAAATGAAGCATCTACAGTGCATTTGGCACAACACATCTACCATACCGGATGAATCGATGAATCAAGGTGTGGACTTGTTGGTACATTACTAATTTTTAATCGCACGACTAATAACACACAGAGATCAGCATGTCGAGTACAGCTAATACTCTGCAACGTAACATGAAAACTTGCCTGGCTTAAGCTTTTTGGCTGTTTGGCTTGTACCAAGTACGTTTTGCACACTCTCTAGACGTTTTTCCAACTCCAACTTCTTGTCCATATTGGCGACCTCTTTTGGTTTTGCTGGCAACTGTCGAACAGCTGAAAACAATGAACAATAAGCACCGTTATCAGCAAGCCAGCAGACAGTTGTCACATATATTACAGACATGAAGTTACACATGACAAGACAGGTAGAAAACCTGGTTACTTAGGCACAACACTGGCATCAGTATTCTTTTAACTCAGCAGGGTTTAGCTTCCAAATGCCACCACCTACTGCCACTCCTGCTGCTACTACTACTTACTACAATGTTCAGTTTTCTCTCAACTGGCCTGCTTTTCTGGAGTGTTTGGCTGCATCCCCCAAATGACAACCTTCTAGGAATAATTGCATGTTTTCACAGGACAGATGCCCGCTCTTCCCGCTGCATCCCTACCAAAAGTATCCAAGCATTTCACCAATGCTGAACAGCTGTCCTGTCCTCATCATTTCGGGATCCACCAGTTGACTTCTGAGGGAAGGATGCTGCATTCCTGATACCAACTCTCCAGTGCCACTATCCCACCTTCTTTGGTTGGTTCGATGGATGGGAGACTAACGTCTCCTTTCAGCACAAAAACAGGCTATATCAGGGACAAGGTCTTGGATGGAGATTTAGTTCCGCCAGGTTAAGGACGGCCAAGTAACCTCCCAACCTTGTTTTTGTTCAGTTGACCCAAAATGGGAAGGGATGGGGAGGCTCATTTAAGTTATTATGCTAGGGTGAAAACTAGCCAACCACTGCAAGACCTATTTATCAATTCAATGTGATATCTTGTGTAATGCTCTTCATCAGTTTCTGCCAGCCTCCATTCATTCCACTGCTTTTTGGGTAAACAATATACATCAGACCATCAACAACACAGCCATTACCAGAGTCAACAGAAAGTAATTATGCACCCCAGAAACTCTAAAGTACTGGTATTTGTACCAACATGCATAAATACCATTTAGAGCAATGCACGACGTTTCACCACTGATATGAAAAGAAGAAAGAACAACATAACTTTTGTTACTAATTAATTGTTAACAAAAGCATACTGCATGGGTTTGTAACCTGGGGCATGCATACCTTTTGGGGTTATGGGATGCAAAATTCGTGATATGAGATTCATTCACTTAATAATGTCTACCTACTTACTGAGAAAAAGTAAAATGTATTGTTCAGCTGTATAAACTGACTCGACAGGCTGTAGTACTGTGAACAGCTTTTTAACCCTTTCAGAAACACTGTATGTGCTCTGATGTTGTGTTGGGTTGGGGCCAGTGGGACTACTAATGATAACAATATAGACACCTAAGCAAAGGAGATACCTGGTGGGAGTATGCAAGGGAAAGACACGAGACTGTGGCATGAAAGCTCTCAAAATATACAGTACAATAAAACGGAGCAATGGCTCACCAGTGGCAGCAGGTTTCCGTGGCAGCTTCTTGTTAAAACAGAGTGCAACGTATGCCTCCAGTTCTCGTAGCGTCGACGGCTTCAAAGTTTCAAAGTCGATTTCTATCTCATCCGGACTGGAGTCTTTCAGGCTTGGCTCCCGCGACTGAATAATTGTTACGACGTGACCCAATTTGTCACCTGAACAGCATCAAAATCAGTACTGTGTATTACTTGGCAAGGCAGCAGATGAACTAGTCAGAAGAAAGCTTACTTGAACACCGTGCCATGGAAAGGCACAGAAGGACCCTTCTGTCAGGACCACAAAACTGATTAAACAGTCGGTGCATCCATCACCTGAACATCTGAAGCCAAAGTACCCACAATATCCACACCTGCCACCACATCTACAACCCAAATGCAAAGTTGCCGTTGCTGTTCAAGAACAGGAAACCACAACTTTATGCACTGCTGTCTCGTGTGCTCTTCTGCAGACTTTGAAATGGCCAGCTCTTAACTCACTAGTCCGATTACATATCTACCACGCCACCCCGATACTACTATCAGTTCTTCTTAAACCGGAGTCACTCCTGTCTCGACCGGTTCCGCCAAAAGTACAAAGTGTTACAGACTAAGACAGTGGTTTGCCGCCTCAGACACTTGGTGGTGAATGTATCAACATGCAAGTGTAACATTCAGCGTGGTGCACGAAGTCTCATCACTGGTCGGCAATTTATCCAAGTGACAATAATTCAGTAATATGTAAAATAACATATTCCTTTAATGCCTTTACTTACTTTTTTTCTGGCACAGTAACTGCAATGCACATGCACATTGGGCCAAACTAGAATCTGGCCTTAGCAATGCCACCTGTCCTAAAGGTAAATGTAATAAGATATACTGCCTCCAGTACTTAATGTGTATCAATCCAAAAAAATCACACCCCAATGATCTTCAAAAGTTTCTTTGCAAACCTGGTCTAACTTGGGAAATTGCAGAAAATAAGCCAGTCAAGCTATGGCCAAGAACAGCAGTACAAGTAACACTTGTGGCCAGCACACCAACAATACTGAAAATTTCGCTAACAAACTGCACTTAACTAGTGATTAGACTCAACACAATAAAAACTGTTGAACCACCATGCCATTTACTGAAATTACACAAATATTGCTGCGAGTCCTACTGGCTGTCAAGAGCCACATGCTGTTTACACACATAAATGACCGCCGCCTAATGCAAGCATGCAAGCAAGCCAACTAAACAAGTCTATGAATCATTATACATCACTACAGCAGGCACAGCATAATGGGCCACTGTTTGTGAATGCATTATATATTAACTTCTTTCTACTTTACTTTACTGATGCCGTGGTAATATATCAGTTTACTGTCATACTGTACTTTATGCCATTTTTGTTGGGATAATTACATAGTTTTGTCAAAATACGATATTCCATGACACAAATTAAGGAAACCAAAGAAATTCCTGCACAAAATCTGAGGCAGTCAAGGAACTAATAACTTTTCAAGTTTAGCAGAAATTTCAAGGATTTTCACGGACTGGAGTCATTTTCATGTACTTCCAAGGCCTTGAAATTGCCATCCATTAAATTCAACGACTGATCAAATGATGAGCAAAATCAGTCAGTTCAAGTATACCTCGAAAAAAGATTAAAAAACTGAATCACAAAACAACCTGGCAGTTTATTAATTTCCAGGCTGAGCTGTCTCTTCTCTTCATACGACATAGGAGAAACATTCAAGTCGATGCCACTCAGAAGGGGAGGTGGAGGCGATGACACAATTGTTGTTGGCAGCGGCGATATCACAGGATCTGATGCAGAACTGACAGCTGAGACTGCAGCTGCCGCAGCTGGGGTTGGCGGTTTCTTTGCCCTCGGAGTACGCGGCTGTCGAGGTTTCTTCGGCACTGGCGGAGTAGTGTTGGCTACAGCACTTACTGCTTGAGATTTTGGCTTAGGTGGTGGGCGTGGTCTGGGAGTTGGCTTCGACACTGTGGGGAGGACGGGTGCAGTTGCTGACTGAGTAGCACCTGCCAATGGCAATTGAGATATGACCTCTGGAACTGGCGGTGGCTGTGATGCCTTGCTTCGTTTTTTCTTAAGCTCAGGTCTGGGAGGCGGAGGCCCCGCTGCACTTAACTTGGCCACCTGATCCTGAAGTACCGCAAGCTGTAACAAATATGCATCCAACATTTCTTACACAATTTAGAAATCTAAATACCTTACTGCATACAATAACTATAGACATCAAGACGCAAGTCCCATTATGTGACCAGTTAAATCTTTGTTTACTTGATCACTCAAGACACATTGCATCAGGATTCTCGAAAATCTTACAGCAACTGTGTCACAGAATTCTACGTATGTCGGTCAGCAATGTTAAACGTCACATACGACACTACAAGTCACTTTCATTTTATAGAAAACGTGATGAAAAACACGACAACAAAAACGTACATGCCCTACGACTGGTCAACTGTAATCTACAAGAGAAGACGGGGAGAGCACCTTCTGCTGAAGAGCTGCGAGCGTCTTCTCTCTTTCTACAGCATCGCTGTCGTCTTCTGAACTACTCTCATCAGAAGACTCATCCTTTGCCGAAACACCAGCGCTTACCACAGGCATACTGGCTTCTAGTGATACAACTCGGGCAAACCGTGCATCAAAGGTCTCCTGCAAAATTCACACATTTCATAAATGCACAAGTAATGCACAAGGTCAGGAAGTAAACAAGTAAGAAAGAAAGCATAAGAAAAGAAGTAAAGAAAGAAGAAAGTGAGAAAAAAGATTAAATAAACACTAACAAACAATTTATATAGTGCCGAAATCAACATGAATCATGGCGCATTATTGTCTAGGAGCGCGTAAGGGTCACCTGGCCTGTGATAAACATCTGTGTTCCTTACTCTTCCAGAACAAGTGAAAGAGAACTGCCATCTTCAACTGAAAAATGGTCATTACGACAGAGGTAGCAGTGCAACACTGGATACTGTCTAGCAGCAACTTTTAACTAATTAACTAATTATCAATGAGCAAAACAGCTCTTATGCAGAAAACACGTCGTCGAACAACTATTTAGTTAATATTTAAGCCCACACAGCAAATTAACCAACCAATGACACTAACATCACAAAGCAAACTAGAAACGTAAGACAGAAACATACATCACAGACTAATCACCAAACTAAAACCAGTTTGACATTTAAGACAGTTCTGATCAGAGTCAAATCAAACTGACACATCACCTGAAGCTTGTGTGCCATTCTAACCGGAAAACTGTCTGGTGGATTGTACAAATAACAGTTGCTGATTATAAGGCGCATGTCTTTGGCAAACTCATCCACTGTTGAGTATTCCTGAGCCTCCAATTTCCGCTACACATGCAACATTTATTAATTAGTCAACAATTAACATGACCCTTGAATACATACAAATGGGCATTCAATGACAAACTTATACATCAAAAAATTGCAAATCTGGTTTAAATCAGGTGTGTAAATGGTTGTTTATATCTATATTCATTAACTTTTATAGAACTATGCCCTAATCATTCTCTAAAAGCCTTAAAGGAAGATGCCATGGCACTTTAATTTCTCAGACTAAATATTTCTAGGGAAATAACTAATTCAAATTTTATCAAGATGCAAATATTCTTCAAAAAGTTGACTCTTCATTAATTTCACAGTCAAAAAAGCATGTGCCTAACGACACATCTTATGACCTGTTTCTCAATCTTTACTTTCCCATTAACTTCTTGCATTTCCCTCAACTTGACTTTTCTGTAGCCGACTACACAGCCAATCCACGTACGAAAGATTACGACTTACCTTGACAGTGTTCAGGTCCATTGGCTGTTTAATGACGTCGTAGTAGTCGGCTTGTTCTGGAAATGTTGTATCAACAGGATGAAGAAAAAGATAGGAAAAACTCTACACAAAATCAGTATAACCAGCACTATGCTATGAGCAGGTCTGATAGACTAACTCGCAAAGTGAATGTCAATTTCAAGCACAGTACAAAGACAGCAACAGCATGTCATCTGGCTTAGCAAAATGCACACTCAATCTGAATGGTCTACTACACAGATCTGAGTTCAACCCTGATTTGATACAGTTCATCTAGTGCACACGCTTTGAGATTAATTTCTTGGACAGGCAAGATGGACAGACTACCGTGTTCTCTAACAAACTGACTATATGTAGCATTCAAATTATACTAGTGACAATTTAAATGCCATTGAGGCTAGGCTGGTCTGGGCCTCTACTAACTATCACAACGCAAGACAAAGCTAACTAAAAAATAAATATAACACAAAAACAACACAAAGAAACTAAAGCCAGGTTTAGTCGTCTCCTACGACATCTAACATGTTAACAGAGTGGGTCTATTCTGGTAGAATGGGAAGGTATGGAGAAGTAAGAAAATAGATGAAGCGAGTAAGAAAAGGAAAAGGGAAAAGTAAAAGATACTAAAAGATAAGAGTGGAAGGTGGGGACGTGAAGGGTAAGGTGCACATACCATAATCAGATTAGCAATTAATACCACACAACAACTACAAATACAGACTTCCTTGGCCCACGAAGGGAAAAATGCACCACAAGACTGGTTGACCCTCAGCACTCAGTAGCCATTAGAGATACGAACATACGACAAGGATCATCATTGGTTGACCCTCTAGGAATGACAGAAAAAAACACGACTCAATGACATGCCGAAAATTAACCAGACTTATCTTGTCAACATCTGCTAACTCACCTGACATTTTTTGGACATTAAATCTCTGACGATATTTGTACATAACTTCCAAGCATCAGAAACCGGCAATGCATTGGTACCAAGACGCGGACGACTGTCGCTTTCTCCCAGCTCCTTCTTTAGCCGTTTTACAGGTCGTAATACATCTTGTCGGCCAAGCGCAGGCGGTGCTGACAGAGGTGTGCCCACAGACTCCAACGAAGAACTATAGAGAGACGCGCTAGCAGGAGTCACTGAACATGAAGTGGTGGTATTTTCAGCTTTCCGTTTCACACCTTTCTTTGTCTAACAAAAACAACAGGATACTTCAAAAAAACACTGCACAACATCATGGCATCCACAACACATCATGAATGCAGTCATACAATACAATATTATGAGCTCGTTTTTAGATTACCTGTTGCAGCACTCAGCAGCGATTAGAGACACGAACATACGACAAAGTTAATCATCATCTAGTTACCTACCTCAGTTCTATGACTATAATTTAGATAATTTCACTATAGAAGCAACTCGGTTAAATCACGAATTGGAGATAATTAAAGGCAATTATCAGTTGGTGAGTGATCTGCAGCTCACTCGACATGGTTCAAAGGGCTCAAAAGGATTTCCAACCATTGCAGAAATTGCACGCATATCTATATAACTACAGAATGCATTGTGCTATACTTGTCTGCAAATCACCTTCTGAAAAACCCTCACAAGCAGAACACATCCTGACGGATACACACTGTTATACCTTAGCTGAATGTGACAACGCTGGGGCAACAACAGCAGAATTTTGAGGTAGTACATCAGCTGATGCTTTAACTTCAACAGTACTTGGCTTCTTCATCAACAGTGCAGTCTGGTCACTAGCTTCAGCAGCAGAACGTTCATTTAATCGACTGATGAAGATGTCACTTGGCTCTGTTACAGTGTCATCGGGTGCGGAAGATGACACTGGAATTGCAGTCGTCGCACCATTCGCAAGAGCTCTGCGAGTACTGGCTTCAGGAGTCAAACCAGACGATGACCGTGGCGGAGTTATTTTTGACTTCTTACTGGCCGGCTGTACGGCAATTTCCTGTAGAACAACGCACACAACTGCCATGACACAACAACTGCTGCTCAGGATCAGAGGTAGCAGGTGAACCCACTTTCGTGTGAAAAATGGCAAATAAACCAGAGTTAGCTGGAGTCTAACGCCCCTTTTCAGCTCAAATATGGCTATATCAGAGACGAAAGGTCAGGGGTGGAGAGCTATCCCTACCCAGTAAACGAAGGCAACCCGGGCCGCCACTTTATTCAGAAGTCACCCAAAAGGGGAAAGGGATCGAGAGCCTCATTTACATTATTACACTAGCGCTTACAACTGAGGGAAACAACTATCACACCACAAGACAAAACTAAATCAAATATGACAAAAACAACCATGCATCCTTAACTAGAAAATACACATAAGACAAAATCAACACACACCAAAACTAAAGCCAGATTTAGTCTCCTCCTACGACATCCGGTCTGGAAATGAAGTGGGACTATTCTGGTAGAACGGCAAGGGATGGAAAAGCAAGAAAATAGATGAAGAAAGTAACAAGGGGAAAAAGGGAAAAGTAAAAGATACTAAAAAAGATGAGTAGAAAGTAGGGAAGTGAAAAGATAAGGATGGCTTGCCCCGGGCCCATGTGGGACAAATAAACCAGAGTACGTGATAATAGTAATAATAATACTATATAGGCCTAAAGACTTAACAGTGAACAACAATGACATTAGTTTGCCACCAACAAGTTAAAACAACATATCGCAATTCATTTATACTTTAAAAGTCACACTCACAGCTACTATAGTAATTAACAAAACCATTATCGAACCTTTTCAGGTAATTTGTCCAACTTCTCGTTAAACACCTGCTCTAGAGTTTGGCACATCTGATACACATCCTGCACAGCACGTTTATATTGCAACATATACGCCTGGAGGGGACTTTCTTCCATCATTATGGTCAGTTACCAGCTGCAGGTAACTTGTGCCTCAACTACACATGGCATCTTTGAATCACTATGATAAAGAGCACACCTAATCAGATCCATCAGTGATGAGTCACATCTTGAACTAGTAAGAGATTTTGATGCACTAGCATCGACGTAGATGTCTTAGCCACCTCGACGGCCTGCCATGTCTTTGACATTTGAGATGATTTGACCTCCAAAATCTAACCAGGTCGTCAGTAAAGGGTAGTGGTTACTCCATGTAAGTTTCATTGAGATAGCCTGCTGTGACCTGGACCTTTAGAAATAGAATGTGATTGGGTCATCAGCAGTGACTAGTGAATATTCCCTCAGTATTAGCAACATTATTCATGTTTTCATATGAGTTAGCATTTTAACAATTATCTGTCCGGATGAATGGATGAATGAATGAATGAACGAGATGGCCTGAAAACATACTGCCTTCACCGACATTGTCGGGTTGCAAAGACATAAAATGGCCCAGTGACAGCCAATAGTTGGGGACCAACCTAATTCACCATGGGAAAATGCGTGATTTCACAGTAAAGTTTTGAAAATATGCCAAATTTCACCGAAAATTCACGGAAGGAGTTTGAGAAATTCACACACATTTCACAGGTCACATTGCCGTTATTTCAAGTTGCTATGTCAATGCAAAAATATTAATTATTTATTTACAATCAACAAAACACGCCTGTGTGATGCCACAAATGATGTGCAGCTCTCTGTTGCGAAATAAGGAAGTAAGCAGGTTGACCTAATAAATGTGGTATGATGTGTAAGTAAGTAACACATTTCAACTACTTAGTGCATAGTGCTGAAGTGTAACGCTTAATCAGTAATAAAACTAATCACTTAGCAAACAGCAAAATCCGTACAAAAGCTGTTAATAAATCTATGGAAACCTTCGTAAATAAAAGTAAAACCATTGGATTTCATTGAAATGGGCCAATTTCACGGAAGATGGCCAATTTCGTGGAAAATGTCACGGCCGTGATATCGTGACTTAGGACGGTCTCTACTAATAGTGGTAAGAACAATCATATCATTCACGCAGGCAACATGAACAACGGCAGCACCACAACATTTAGCCCAGATTTAATTCCAACACTGATTTCACTCGTAATACAACGCACTGTTCACTAGTTCGTGTGGGACAACAGACTGATTTTATAGCATGATCTCCCTCCGTAGTAAAGAACAAAACTGCTCAGTCTAAGAACAACAACTTACGTCCTTCTCTTGGTTGTATGTGTAACAATTGTTGAACATGAGCTTAAAATCATCAATACATTCCTTCGCAGACGAATATTGTTGCGAGTCAAGTTTCTTCTTAATTGTTCCCATGTCCATCGGATGTTTTATTATGCGGTAATAATCCTGCAACAATGTTAACATTAACATCTCGCACATGCATAATTCACTACTGAATGTTAAGTTTTATTACGAAACTAAATTTGAGTGTACCAATAGAAAAGTTACACCACCATTGCAGACAAAATACATGCATCCTCAACTACTGACTAACCACAACCATAAAAAAGATATGCTGTAAATTGTCAAATATTAATAGCCAACATGGCTATCAACATTTGACACTCTAAAGCAATTCTCCAAAGTACAGGCATCTGATAATTCTATACATTTTAAAGTATGATTTTTATTATCTATATTGCATTGACACAAAAGTGGTGATACACAGTCAATTTTCACTCTCCATGTAAACAGAACCAAAAAATACAATACAAGTATACAAAAACCTATTAAACACCTTGGTGATCCTGTATTTGCTGCTGCTGGGCAGCGACTGCGGAACAGTCTGCCCACACAAATCCGTCAGCCAGATTTGACACTGGACAGTTTCTACCAGAAACTTAAAACGTATTTATTCTTCGAGGTACCAGCACCTAGTGACTATTGGGTTTATTCACAAATCTGCCATATTGCCATAAGTTGTTGTCAAAATGAGGCAATTGCTGCAAACGATACTGTAAACAAAGAAGGATACACTGTAGTGTACTGTTGTGTTCGTGATCAATCCCGATAGAAGAGTATAAATTAATTTGTTCAGGATTGTTCCTACGCTCCGATTAACTATAATAATAAATTGAGTTTACTTATTCGAATCTAAATACAAGATACTTTACGCTTTAGCACCATGCGGTTTCCGAAGGATGTCCTATAGGCATGTCAAGTAAACATATTATCCCAGACCTACCTTTACTAGGAAAAACGCTAAGTTCCTGTGCATTACAAAACACAAAGCAAACATGGTTTACACTTTTATTTGGCCCCATGGCCTACATTTTGGCCTTGGCCTCTTAACACTGGTGTTGGCCTCTGCCTCAACCTTCTGGCCTCAGCCTCAAGGCCAAGATTATAGCATCATCTGGCCTCGAGGCCAAAGTTTTGGCCGCATCTGGCTTACACAACAAAATTTTGGCCTCAGCTTCGTCATCATAACATCAAGGCCGAACTGTGGCCACCATTTTAGCCTCGAGGCAGAGGCCATGCAGAAGGTCGAAGCAGAGGCCTTATAGCCAAGGCATGTTAGGAGGCCAGGCCAAAATCTTGGCCATAAGCCAAGACTGATGCCAACATTTTGGTATCACGGCCAGGTGGGGCCAAAACTTTGGCTTAGTTTTTGGCCTCCAAGCCAGACAAAGTTGATACCAAAATTCCGGTCTCAAGGCCGAGGCCAGAAGGTCGAGACAGGCCAAAGCTACAAGGACGTGGCCAAACGGTTGGCCTCTAAGCCGAGGGTGGAGACAAAATTTTAGTATGGAGGCCAGGTGAGGCCAAAACTTTGGTCTCAATACTCGAGGCCATAGGAGGCCAAAATTTTGGCCTAAAGGCCAAACGAAAGTGTAAACCATGTAATGTAGTGTTTTGCTTTGCACCAGAAGTTTAGCATGTTACTGAGGAAAATTAGATTGGGATAAATTGTCTTCGTTTACTTACAAGCCCAAAAGGCGAATCAATTCAAATCGCGAATTGGACAGAATTAATGCAAGGATTATGCCACACAATGACATCCTTCAAAACACATATGCCATTGTTTACAGTAACTGCCTCGTTTTCGACCTACCTAGTTATTAATAAGGTCAAGCGTGAGTAGTCCCAATTGCTCATAGGTGCTATGTATAGATTTCCTTACTTACTTACTTATTTAAACACCCACCTGAATCATGCAAACTCTTACATATTTTGGTTACCAAATAGATTGATACACAGTTGCAAGCTAACTCATATATCTTACATGCAAATGCAAATGCACACCGTCCAACGTTCAGACTCGACTTAAAGAGTCACCAGCGGCGCGACACGTGGCTGAATGGCAAGGGGTTCACACAGTTTTACCTGCCACCCACACGTTTATCCACGAATGGAATGAGCCATCCTGCATGCATTCTGTAAGTATTCACCAGATGGCGTCACCTGAGCAAGGTGGCACACATCTGGATCAACTTACTACTCATCTATCGACCCTGAAAGGATGAAAGACTGAATTGGCCTAGTTGGCTGACCTTATAGCGGATGGTTTACCCACATATGTGGTCACCCATCAGCTACAGGTCGAGCGTGGGACAGGGAAAGTTCGCCGGACAAAGACCGACGTTCTACCACTGTGCCACGCAGCCAAGCCAAATCTTACATGCATAAAGTCTGCCACAACTTAGTGTCAAACTATAAAAGTCCAAAACGATGCTCACATCACAATACATTCGGCACTTTCAGTCAATATGTGGTTAAAGGCAAATTACATTCACCAGCTGCTCATAAAACTACAGTATTAATGCAATTTACTGTCATCCAAATAATAAATAACACAAAATTACTCACCGGTAAATTGAGTTTAACAACGTCAACAGGTGTGTGAAATGGCCAAGCATACGGATGTTTGAACATTGCGGGAAATACACTTCTTTTAATGTACGTCAGCTGGGTGGTCATCGGATGCCGTACTGGAGTTCCTGTTGATCCACCAGCACTGAACTTTTTGCCATTCACACTGTTATGTCCATTACTGCCAAGTCCGTTTGTCAGAGATAGTCTCTCCACCTCTACTTTTGCCGATTTCTTCTGCTAACACACAGTACCAATGCATACTCTCAAACTGACAAACAGATATGAATACAGACATCAAACATAAGGAAAGTGATCCATAAGAATTTACCGTTATACAAAAATACAACCACAGCAATCTAAACAACAAGCACCTAACAATTATCACCTGTTACGCATTCATTCAAAGTGGTATTCAAAAATAATTGTCAGTTATCACTCTTTGTGTTGACATTAACCTTTTACTTTAACACAAATAACACAAACCAAAAATGTAGCATCCATGCTTGGATCTGCTTTCAGCAACTGATGAAGTCCATTACGTACAGGAGTGAAGTCTGACCTGCATAAAAACACCGAAAATGGTCAGATAGCATTTTATAAAATTCCCTGGCAATTAATTGTGCAGTGTTAGCGACAAGAGAACAGAAAATAGTGCCATTTACACCTATTTTTACAGACCACTTTAGTGGTCCAGGAAGAGCACTCGGTCGAGTATGTGTGTTAAGGACGAAGAACGTTCCCTTTTTAGTTGAGCATGCATATTATGACGAGAGATGAACCAACCATGGGTAAAAAGCAGTTCTGAATTTAAAATTGTAAATAACAGCCACCTAGTTTTGATGTTTGTTGAGGTCTGTCTTTGTGGTAAAGTGTGACATCTAGTGAAAGCCTTTTAGTACTTTTCAGAAGATGACTTCACCTCTAGAATACCTGCACAATCCAGTTTCAACAAAAAAACAAGGCACTGGCATCTAACCTGTTCTATTTGCAGCAGACGTGGTTCGTTTATTAATATTAATATTCAACAATTCTAGATGAATTTGATAATACATGATCAGTGAGTCATCTTATTTGCTGTTTGTTGATGAGTGTAAGTTATTTCTGCATATTCCACGCTCTTTATGTTGATAACATTTTCATCGTCGATCCACTGATACCACTGCTTCATAGAATAGCTCACTTGTAACTAGGATTAAAAATATCTATCCATAAAAAGACCCACTTCTTATGCAGTGAAAAAAGCAGTGTTTGAATATTTATGAGGCTCATCTCTATCTGCTTGAGGCTTCACTACATGGTAATCACCTTTCTGTCCATCTTTTATCACTGTGTCACCATCTCTATTTGTGTAGCCTAGCCTTTATTTTAAAATTCTTGTTGGCCTGTTTTTATAAAATTCAGGCAAGCAACGAAAGTGCTGTTGCGTTACATGCATTATGTACATTGCGTGCTTTGCGTTAAATCAGGGTTTCCACACTCTTGGTTACAAAAGTTTCCGCGACTTTTTCAGGACTTTCCAGGACTCCAGCAGCATTTTTCCAGGACCCTGTCGTACGCCAGCAATGTTTAAATATGAAGACAAACAGCAGTTACTAAAGGATACGCAGCGGAACGGGGCAGAGCCCGTAAGCCAGTGATTTTTTTCGTATATACAGATAAAATCCGAGCAAATTTTCGCATCTGCACCTGCATCATTGTGTCCACCTCCAACATCATAGCCTAGAAAATTCCAGGACTTTCCAGACCTTTCACTAAAATTTCCAGGATTTTCCAGGACCAAACCTATTTTCCAGGACTTTCCAGGGCCTGGATTTTTACAAAAAAAAATTCAGGACTTACAAGGTGTGGGAACCCATTAAATTTTCCAAGTGCATTACGTGGGTGACATTGGCTGGAAACTGCCACTTATTCAACACGTCCTAATAGCCCTCTAAATAGAGCATCTGAACATGTATTCATCAGAGATGCTGGTGACCTCAGCTAAGGAGATCATCCTGTACACAAGGAATGGGCATTATTTTACTGTGTATTTGCCAACAGACCAGCAACTGTGAGGCTACTTGTAAGCAACCCACAAAAAAAAATGCAAAACACCGACGGCAGGATCTCAATAATCTGGAATGCTCAGATTAACCATCAAAACAACTCTCAAGTGCGGCAGCTTTCACCAAACAGCCAAATCATCTGCCAAACTGTATCTAAAGTTCTTATTTCCACAACCTTAACAGTGTCTGTTCTCCATATCTGCTTGTTCTGCTCTATTTGTGATGTGCTCGTTGAAATATTCAACTGTAACTGATACTGTAATATAGTGGACTCATCATGATATGTCAAGCATGTACCTGATGTTGTCTGGAGTTTCTTGTTTTCTTGAAAATTCAATTACAACATCTTGAAATGCAATTACAACATGTCAATGATGAACTTGTCTGAAGTTCATTTGGTCTTCCAGAATTCAGACTTAGATAAATCTCACAATAACCAGTTTTGGCAGAGCAGTACAGAACGTATATGTTTACGTGTATAATTACGTATGTGTATATATCCAAATGACATTTTGATGTGTTAGTCAATAGCCTCGGCCTCGGTCTTGCCTCCTGACCTCAGGCTTGCGGGATTTTGTTTCGGCCTTCGCCTCGATCGTTTGGCCTTGTTTAATGTCTCTCGTACTGATATAATGATCAAAAACTACTTATCATTTGGCAAATTCTTTGGAAGCTGCCATGACTACATATCAACAGGCCTAAGGATAACATAATCAAGGCAACCAGTTAAGTAGTTACTTGTGTAGATGGTATTTGAGAGCTGTAAATTATGATAGTGTTCTAGCAGCTAACAATGAGGTAAAATTCTTCCTGGTGTGTTCAATATATACTGTGCACCTATACATACTGTGATATTACTATATTACGTGTATGAATGACAATTGCAATGTTCACATTATGACAGTGGTTGAATATCATAAAACCGACAACTGTATCACACACACACACTCCTTTCAAACCATCACAATGCCAAACTTCAATAACAACGGCAATAACAACGTTTTAATTAAAAAAGCGAGCTTATTATCGCCATTTTTTCACTGTATTTTGAGACGTTCGTTATAAAACGTCACATGAATATGAAACCATGCTCAAAATAATTACAGCGTTAAATGTCCATCACAGTCACAAAATTCGTTACCTACGCAAACTCCTTAACACGTTACGCTCAAACAAAACAACGCATTATTTACAAAAACGCTGCGAATGTACTGAATCAATTTCGGCAAAGCATTGTCAGCAATGGCGGATATCCTTTGTATACACAGCGCATTTATACCGACGCGAAATACGGCCGGTAAATTATATCCAACTGTCAATAAATTTATATAATACCCTGCGTTAATGTTGTAAGAATTCTGCTGATAATTCTGCATAGTCGGATGGCGCTGCGTTCCCGCGATATCACGCGATCAACACCGCAAACCTTCCAACCTCTTACAACCGCAGCAGCAATGGCTTCTCGGCCGAAACGGCCCGACGCCTTTTATACTCGTCGCGAGATTCACGTAAGCCGATTGGTCAGCGTCCATCACGTGACGATACGGCTACTAACAATTCAACGTTGAAATCGACAGAAATCTATTCGGTCGGCGTATATCCATCGGTTAGACAGTTACTGACGAAGTCCAAAATGTCGTGGACCGTAATCCCGATAACGTAGTTTGTACACTCAAAACATCCTACACGGCTCTTGTCACACGTACACTGCAGCGTACACGACCTACTAAAAACGCCGACGCCAGCATTCAGCCTAGTACTACTGGCTGGTGAGTGGTGACGCGGAGGCGCTAGTTGGGCTCTCAATGAGTCATTGCAGTCGTGTCTCGCCCCCATCCTCTCCGGCAGACTAGTGTCACCTGTCTCCTTTGCGGCGGAATGTGGCGCGCTATGAATGAATGGTTACCGGCGGGCTCACCTGTAATCTCCGGTTTACTCTGGTCGGATACAGTTAGGGTCGGTATTCGGTACACGTGTTGACGGCAGTGCTTGCAAAGACTCGCAAAGAGCATTACACGACAATGCTTTTTCAGCACGGCCCACGAAACACGGTTTCTCGACGTTCACGGGCGCCTGCCCACACTAAAATAGAAAGATAAGCTTACACCTGTAAACACGGCCCGTCACTATCCGCCCATGTTGGGGTACCGGTAACGTCACAAGATCTTTTTGACAGCACACCGTGCACACGTACCTTTTAGAAAAACGGACAGAGCATATAGCCATAGACACAACGCGCTAGCATAGCGTCGTCGCGCGGTAAAAATTAGAACAAGTGGTCAGAGAATATTGACGAAAGACCGCATCGCATGTCGTGCCGTTACTGAGGACTGAATGATCCTTTCACATAGGCTCCAGTGAGGTCACCCCAAACGAATCGATCGAGATACCGTTTTGTGACTCGGGGCCCATCTAATGCATGGTTACATGGGCCCCGAGTCACAAAACGGTATCTCGATCGATTCGTTTGGGGTGACCTCACTGGAATTTCGCCGGGATTTAGCGTCACAAATATAGAATTTTGAGCCATCGTATGAGATGTTTGCGTGATCCTACGTTTAGCCGTTTGGTAGAAGACACACGATGACAGCATATGCCGCGATAGCATAGCGTCGAGCGGAAGGCATACCTTAATTTGCGCTAATCTGCATTAAGTATGTTAGCCTGCTAGGGCCCAGCTTAAGTTAGAGCCCAGAGTATCAATATGTCCAAGGGCCCCTAGTCGTTCTGTGACGCCACTGAAAAACACAGGAAGTACTTCATCATTTTATGAGGAAACGTGTCGATCAGTGATAACCCTAACGCTATACCCTAATCCCGAAACCTTGCCCTAACCCTAGTACTAACCCTAAACATACTTAACCTATTATTCTACCTACTAGCCGAACTTTGTAGGCAAGAGAGAGGAGCTTGTATTTGATACGTTTATTTATTCTGAACCAGTGGAGAGAGCGTAGGATGGGAGTGATATGGCAGGATTTCGG
>Ga0209780_1000340_pt1 | contig 23948 bp, 17 predicted proteins | sample WorMetexBAHAMAS2_FD_187384 | JGI IMG/M metagenome (GOLD analysis project Ga0209780, IMG submission 187384) | Marine gutless worms symbiont microbial communities from Max Planck institute for Marine Microbiology, Germany - Inanidrilus exumae... | ecosystem: Host-associated > Annelida > Digestive...
CCCCTTAGGCGTCTTCGGCGCATCAATCCTCGCGCCTGCTGCACTCGTATTTCAACCCGAGTCGTACCACTTTTTGAAACGTTCCGGCGCCCGTGAATACGACGCTCGCTATGTGCCCCATAAAACTCTCTTTGACCCCCTACTTGCTAGACTGGCGCCGCTGTAAACGTATAAGTCGGTAAAATTAATGCAGCTTGCAGTTAATTGCAATTGTTAAAGCCATGATTAAGAAAATTAATTACAGTTAATGTATTCTGTGTTCATCTCCGTATTTACTGCAATTAATATGCAGTCTTGGTTTACAGATGTGTATAGTGGTGAATTTGCAGTTTTATTATTTACAGAAAAATAAGATATATGTGTAGCTGTATGTGTCTCGTTACCCACGCCGACGGCACTTGCGTGGGTAGGGCGTTCAGCGTCGTTTATGCGTCTGTTTGTTAGTTTGTACGTGTGTTTGTTTAACTTTGTTTTTCCACATGATATCTCAAAATCCATTTATTTTGGGGTAAAAAAAGTCAAAGGTGATTTTCACGAGTCACAAAAGAGCATATTGAGGGCAAAAGATGCATTTTCAAGCCTAACGTGCAAAATATTAAAACTTGCATGTTATCGATTGCAGGCTAATTGAGAAGACAGCCCTACCTGAAGATTGGCCGCTATGCAAATATGCGTTTTCTGCTCCCTGCATTTGTCTTTTGTCACACAGATCTCTCTGGACAGGCACTCATCCCATAGACATCACCAGTCAATGGCAACCTGGCTGGAAGTAGGCCTCGGTGGTCAACTCTTCCGTTGTAGATGACCCACTATCCGCCAACCAGGATTCAAACTGCCACGAGGATACTGGACACAAATAATAAGCCGTCTCCGGACTAAGTAAAGTAACGTCACTGTGCATCCTGCCACAAAGAGTAGGGCCTTGCAACAAGTGTCAGCGTGGCAAACGTCAAACAATGTCTCACATTGTCAGCAGCTGTCAACAGACCAAACTGCAGGGTGACCGGCCGCAGCTTCACTCGGCTGACGATGCCATTGTTCATGGCTCATAAATGCATGTGATAACAATAACAACATTGATTGCATATTATCGATTGCACCAATTCCAGCCAAATTTTGCACCATGATAAAGACCACCAAATACTGTTTGTGGATGGTCCAAAGAGGCGTATAACAAGTCAAAGACGGCAGCTGGCTGCCATTTTGAAAATTGTGAAATTGCTATATTTCATCAACGTTTCGACTTAACCGCCGCAAAATTTGGTACGATGATAAACATTAACCCTATTAACCATATTGGCCTTTAAAATTGCGAATGTGTAGATATCCAAGTTGGCAGACGGCTGCCATAGTGAAAGTCGTTAAATCAGGAAAACTCAACAATGCTTGACTGGTCATTACGAAGTTTGGCACAGTAATGCATTCTGGCCCTGTTCCCTGTTAATCCATTGCCGGCAGCAAATGAAGCTGGATTATTAACCACATTGACGGCAGTCACGGGGGTAGTGTTTTAACCGGCATTTGTGTGTTTGTTTATCCGCATGATAACTCAAAAACCGATGCAGCTAGGATCACCAAACTTGACATAGAAATTTTCTACCACGAGTCCTGGAAACCCATTTATTTTAGGATCAGAAGGTCAAAGGTTAAGGTCACCACGAGGCACAAAAACAGTGTCAATGCGCGTTTTGCACTCTTTTGAGTGCTGGCTTCTTGTGGTCTACTGTTGTCAACATTTTTGAAGCACTGTGAATTGAAATTTTATGCTTAATATTGATGATGTATATTTGTGAGCCGTATATTATTTGCATTAAATTTATACATAGTGTTTCATATGTCTGTTTTTATGAATTTGTTTTGCGCTTCATCAGTCATCATGCTGTATGGAACAAAAAAACTTAATCCTGTGTATAGTGGCGTATATGCATGGCAGCCGTCTGCCATCTTGACTCCTCAAACCTGCCTTGCAGTCATTTGAAAAGTTTCTGGGAAATTATCAACTGAAAAATGGTTAAAATTATGTTCAAAAGTCTAGTCCAGTGCACAGACCTAGTAAAATGATTTTTGTTAAATTTTACAAAGGGCAGGTGATACTCCCATTTCTCAGATTTAAAATACGCCATTGGTTATTTGTGATGTACCATGTATGCATTTGCGTAATTGTTGTGTTTGTATACTTCTTATGTAGTCATTATACTAGAAGCTGATATGACTGTTTTGTCTCTCTCTTTCTGTACCTCTACTGACTGATATAGTGAGAAGTTTTTAGTCAATATTGTGTTTTGAAGTAAACAAAACAAAACAGTACTGCAACTGACTGCAACAACAAGAAAGCAAAATACATTAAAACACTTTTTTTACTTCAGAAAATGCAGACGCAATGCAGCAAAAGTTAACTTTCAGCACTGATTCAAAATGATGTCAGTCAACTCTTTGTAGAACAGTAGCGTCATTAAACACAAGACAACTTACAAAAACAACAGAGTTATCGCAGTAGGTAGCAGACTGTCCACCACTCACAACACTACTTAAAGCATCAATGTGTGACACAGCAGCTTCTGCATTAATGGTATTCCAGAACAAAGTTACTTCAAATCACTCGCTTCTCATCTTGGTTGGGTGTCCATGGCTCTGTTGTCAGCTGTTTCAGGTCGTATCATCTCGCTCCTTTTGTGTTAAATGTGATAACAACCTCTTGACCTTTCATACTTTTTCTTGTGGTATTGACCCCGAGGCTCTGTTCTCGGCCCTATGCTGTTCTTTATGTACACTACTCCTCTCAGCACTCTGTTCCCTTTCCCTTGACCACCACCTTTATGCAGATGACACTTAGCTCTTTTTTTCTTTCCACCCACTCAACGTTGACTCAAGCATTTCTCACCTTCAAAACGCTGTTCAACAGATCTCTTCCTGGATTACTGCTAATCTTCTTACTCTTAACTCATATAAGACTGAATTCTTGCTCATCTGACTCAAAAACCAACTTGCCAAAATAGACAACTCTTCACTTGACACCTCCCACTGGCTTCATCTTTGATGAACATACTACTTTCTCTGACCAAATTACATCTCTCTCCAAAGCCTGTTAATATGACATTCGTCAACTTCGCTATATTCGGCCTTACCTCGATTCGTCAACTACCTGTACCATTGCTACCCCTATCGTCCACTCCAAACTGGATTACTGTAATTCTTTCTAATATAAACTCCCTAGGTCTCAATTATCCTGTCTCCAGCAGATCCAGAACTCTGTTGCTTGTACTGTCATTAAAGCTCCTCAGTCAGTGCCATCTACGCTTTCTCCACTGGCTCAGGATTACTGAACGCATCGAATACAAGCTCCTCTCAGTTACCTACAAAGTTCGTACGACTACCATACCTTCATAACCTGGTCTTCATTCAACGTCCTTGCAGTACTCGCTCTTTATCCGTTGTTAGCCCTATACCGACGGACGGGATAAACTGACAGACGGACGGACACCAGACCGTTATATTGTGCTTTCTAACTTATAAACTTACGTCAATTAGTAGTTCTTTGAGAAGCTGGAATAGAGGCGCTTAGCCTGCGCCAACACATCCACTAAGTCAACTACGTCCAAAGATGTTATAGCGCCGGTATCATCTTTGCTACGTCTACGTCTAAATAGAAATCGAATAGGAATTTGCTTTTGCCCATCACTAGCAGACTGTGCTAGTTCACTGTTTTGTTTCCGGTGACATGGTGGTTCGTAGTTTAGTTTAGTTTAGGACGTAACTATGACAGATTGCCGCTAAAGTTCAGGTATCGGTAAAGTGCGAGGTGCGAGTTTGTGAGGCGGTAATTGAGATTTGTAGACGTAAATGTTTTGCGAGAGCAGGCCTATTAGACCAGTCAGTCTAAAACATGACGGGAATTCACCGAAGCCAGCAGCACAGCAGATACTGCTGGCGTGAGTCGACACAGGCTTGCGCCATATACTGTCAACTATCTCAAAACAATTCTAATACTTGTAGTTTCCGGTTCCTAATCAACTGAAACATACTTTTTAAACGTGTTTATCGTGCAGGCGTTAACACATTGTGCAGACTGCATATTCCAATTGTTAACAACTCTGTTACTCTGGGACCGACGGGACGGTCTATACAGACGGGACAGCCGGTCTTATGGCAGACGGGACAGACTATAAAGACGTATCTGCTCAGAACTCACATTTGGGTATAGGCCTTACGTGTAGTCCCGTTTGCAAGACTACTGTGTTTCGTCAACGACAGGTACAGAGGAGACACTGTTACACATCTACATAGCTGTCCCGTCTGTATAGGCTGTCCCGTCTCTCCATGCAGACGGTCTGTAAAGGCTGTTCCGTCTGTTCCACCAATAGCTGTATTTCTGTCCCGTCTTTATAGTCTGTCCCGTCTGCCACAAGACCGGCTGTCCCGTCTGTATAGACCATCCCGTCTGTCCCGTCATGTTTTAGACCACGCGTGACGTTGCCGTCGTCACGTGTGGAACACAGTATACAAGTGAATTGAAATGACACTATAGAAGCACTTTAATAAGACAGCAGTGTCAAAACTTTTAACACTACTGTATTATTAAAGTGCTTCTATAGTGTCATTTCAATTCACTTGTGTACTGTGTTCCACACGTGACGACTGCGTGACGTTCATATGCATGGGATTGTGTTAATCATAACGTTTAACCAGATTGTATTTCATGAACAGTCACTAATTATTGTATATACAATACAAAAGCTACATTTTCACAATACCTTCGAGTATAGACAAAAAATAAGCTACTTATGCAGCAAAAAGCTTCCAGCTTCTGGGGTCCTTCACCCCCAGACCCCTGACATGGGGCCGCAACAGCTTCGCCCAATGCTGGCTATTTCCCCCCAAACCTAGGGTGTCTGGATAAAACACTGACCAAACGAACTTGGTCATCTGTCATCATGGCCGACCTTAGCCAAAACATTGGTGTTATTGCTCTTTACTGTCGCAGAAAAAAAATTTCATCTGCAACATCATTGTGTCATATACCATCTTAACCGCTCTGTCAAAGCGCATAGGATAAAGCTCTACCTCCACTGTGTATCCATAGACATGAGATGAAGCAATATTTTAAATCATGTGACAGACACTTTGACCTTTGATTATTGGTGTATAGCTCTATTTTCTTGTTTTTAGTGTTATATATTATTATTATTAGTAAGTAATTAAGTAAGTAAATAGCCTTTTATTTCGCCGTGACATTCGCACAATGTTACACGAAGAATTCAAGTAAAATACAAGTAAATAATTATAATACACAAAGCATGAAACGATATATGAACTGATATAAAGGCTAAAACAGGGACTAACAGCACTAAAACCTTAACAGCGTGACGTGACTAATGGAAGGTTATACATATTTAAATAAGCAACGATTGATATAACAATTTTTAAACTGCGAATATTGAACAGTGGGAAAGCGATATGCATGTTGCCTCTTATGGAGTTGTTAAGGTCTATAGGTAGAGGTTTTACGAGGGAGAAGATGATGCAGACTGTGACCTGGCTGAGTTGCCTGCTGAAAGAGTTTGCGATCTGACTACCAAATTCAGTAAAATAACGCAAAATAAGGGCCATTTCTCCGTTAGAGGTCATTCAAGGTCACCGATTTTGGTGCCAATTGAAGGCTCATTTATACGGCTTCCAATATCATTATGATAGCTAGGCAGTACTGTGCATTAAGTGCACATTAAGTGTTGAATTTATGAATCTGCTACAGAATTTCCCCTTGCAGTTATAGAATATTTATACTGTGGGCGTCACGCGGTCCCTCTGCAGATGTTTAGTACTTGACATAGTAATCGTAAATTGTCCATAGTTATGGCTTTGTCAACCACTTTTATGCAATGCGCCCCGGAAAGTGGAAACTATCAAATTCGGTAAAATAATGCACAATAAGGGCCATTTCACCGTTGAAGGTCATTAAGGTCACTGATTTTGGTACCAATCGCAAGCTTATATACGACTTCCTATCAAGAATCAAGACGATAGCTAGGCAATTACTTTGCATTAAGTCTTGAATTTATGAATCTGCTAGGAATTTATACCATGGGCGTCACACGGTCCTTCTGCAGACGTTTACTACTAGACATAGTAATCATAAATTGTTCATAGTTATGGCTTTGTCAGTCACTTTTATGTAATGCGCCCCGGAAACTACCAAATTCTATAAAGTAACGCAAAATAAGGGCCATTTCGCTGTTCCAAGTCATTCAAGGTCACCGATTTTGGTTCCAGTCGAAAGCGCATGTACAACTTCTCATCAGTGATTAATACTAACTTGCCTGCTATCTTGCACCGTTTGCGAGATATAGCCTTTGAAATGTCAGAAATCACTATATTATGCTACCCCTCTTGCGTTTAAACCTCCCGACGGATAGGTTTCCCTGGGATGATCTCTGTAAAATTTTCAGTGAATGTCAATAGGTGGCCAAGTACCAAACGGCGTAGAAATATTGCTGAAAATTTCAACCTGCTGAGTAGGGCGCACGAACGTTACAAACGACAGACAGACGAGCGATAGCATATAGCGAACATGAACGTGAGTTCACGTCGCTAAAAACTTGTACTTACCAATTGTGTAAATGACAATCGGCCGATACCAACGTACTAATCATCGGCCGATTATTGGTGCATCTCTATTATCTAGTGGTTGTACGCCAAGGTTGAATGTTTGAAGTGTCCAACAATGCCTTGGGCCTCGGCCAAGCGCAATGACGTTCTGGACAGCTTTTGCCCCTTCCAGTGCATCTTTCACAGCAAGTTGAAGTGTGTGTGTGCCATGCACCCAATGTGTGGACAGCCTGCAGTCCTCATTGCCATCAATATCTCTGTATCATTGTCACCCAACACGTAATGTACTCTGTCCTTGCGCAGATGCCATCCAGCGACCATCTCGATCATCATTTGCGCCAAGTATTCACCCGTGTGGGCTGCCTTGAGTTTCTGCTCATGCAGCATCGCATAGCGCCGGTTGAACTTTTCATCTATCCAGTGTGTGGTCAGGCTCAGCAGGGCAACACCTGGTACATTATCAGCTGACCACTCGTCGAACGTCAGCGTCAGGAACTCGCACGACGAAGTGAGGGCTTCACCCAGGCGGAGACGCTCGTACATATCAGTGATGACAGTCTCGGCAAAGTAGCGGCAGCTAGGTAAGACTTACTTTGGCGCCACCAGCTTCATCAGGAGCTTGAAGCCTTCTTCCTGCACTAGACTAAACGGTTGATAGTCCAATGCCATCATCTCGCCGATCACTGTTGAGTTCGCCTGGGCCCGACGGCGTCGGCGACTGTGTAACTAAGTTTGGATGCTCGCTTCTTATCGAATTCACGATATCGCACAGCACATACTGTGATCACAAGTGGGCGATCAGGTTCGTCGTAGTAAAATTCTTAGCCTATGTTCCACCACGCGAGTTTGACATATTACACTTATTACAAACTGCTTTCCTATCGTCTAAACTGTCAACTCTAAAAACGTTCAAACCGGACTTTTATTTGTTGAACTCATGATTACTCATGCCAAATTTATCACTTGGTGGGTTTGGGCGCCGTGGCAGTATTTCATAATCAGTCGAATTTGAGGTTTCTGTGCTCGCCGGCCAGACACGATGCACTGATTCAAATGACGTTTGGTACGAAAGTGCACACAGTAGGTTTATTCTTTCACGTTTAATTTACAGTGGTCATTCTAAGGATATGGTATGGGGATCCCCTGGAATCTTCTGATTTAGACAACTTTGGAAATGTCTCTATAAGCACTTACTTATCTTATCATCACTCAATGCTGTACTTGCATGGTGTATGCTGTTGTCATGCATCTGCTTGTTTGTTCGTCTGTCACACGCCGGTATTGTACCACAATGGCTAAACCTAGAATCACACAAGTGCTTTTGGATGACAAACCACCCCTGAAAGGTGCGTGGTGAGGGTCACATGACCCACTTTTAGGTCGACTCTTTGACAGAGTCGATGTAATAAAGCCGGTCTAAAATGTCCGTCCGTCCAACTGTGCATATGTACGTACATGCATACGTCCATCCACAAAACATGTCTTTGATTTCAATAAAATTAGGCATGTAGGTAGAGGTTGATGAGTGATGCACGTCGGTATGCAGTATGACCCGATTCAAGGTCAAGGTCATGAGCCCTTCAAAGTTGTACATCTGGCCATATTCACAGGCTATCTCCTCCACCATTTACAATGGGAGCTGGCAACTGACCACGGATTCGTAAACTGGGGCTCAATATCTAAATTTGTTCGGGCCGGATTTTGATACTTGGCCTAGTTTTTGTGTCACGCGAGTTTGAAGTTGGCAGAAACGTCAGTCGTGAAGAGTCGACCATCAGTCACATACAGGACTAATTTGTCAATTTTGATGCCCGCAATCATAAATCTGGAACAGCTGAAGCGATAGTCACCAATTTTGTACGCAGGTAGAATATATCAACTAGTGGGAGGGGTCAGGGTCACATGACCAGTTTTGTAAATTTTGACCCAATCATATCTTTGGAATTAGTGAAGCTTGGCGCTTCAAATTTTGTGTGCTGATTGATACACAGAAGTACTGTACTGGTGCATACATGACATATTACCCCAAAAAGGTATGGTTCAGAGTCATGTGCCCTCTTTAAAGTTTGGGAAGTAAGGATAATATTTTGGAAACCGTGAAAAAAGGGAGTCGTAGTTGCAATGGAAGACTAATATGTTGCCTGTCGAATGGCACCTTTCCCAATGTCCTTGAATGACCTCGAAGCTCTCTTTTTCTGATTGTAACCTTTCTAACTTCCATATCTCGTGAAACATAGCACGAATTTACTAAATAGCGCATCATGCTGTTTTTCCACGGTAGCCGAGCTTTTTGTCTTAGTAGCGTCATGTCAGAAGTGACGTAAGACATGACATGCAACATTAGATAGTACGATGTTCACAGCAGATATGTAGTTTTGTACATAGTGGGTGTAATAATCCATGGGTTCACTCTTTTATGCAAAATTTGGTCTTGATGGTGAAGGGGTGGGTCCAGGAGTCCCCAAACTCCAAAATTTGGTAAATATCACGTTTCTTGGCGATTTTTCAGCAGTTTTTAGTTGCGTGTGCGTGACTGTATATTCCAGTCAGGGTGAAATTTAGCATGGTGCAGTACACCATGAGTATACACCATTAATGTGCTCCGTCCTGCTGGCATTGTAGTGACTCAGCAATACTTATGGTTTCTTATTTTAACCGACAACTTGCCCACAGGGCATTTGCCAGTATTTAGATTACTCTGGCAATTCCTAGTTTTTGCCCTCACAGGGGCGACGCATTGCACCTACGAATTTCAACTAATGCAGTAAAGTGGTCAGTGGTATTTATCAGACATATCATGACAACTGACTTTTAAGAAGTGTAGGTTATGCATAGAAAGGAACTAATGCAGCTTTTGATAGAGATATTTATTGTAGTGTACAGTGTATTATATGTATCATTTTTGTATATTGTAGGTCATTTTCTGACAGCTGTTTTCTGATGGTATAAGTACTTTATCGATATGGACATGACTGACCCTACTGGACCATGTTCAGATACAGTGGTGACTGATGAATCGTATCTGACACATGCCATTAAGCTAGTTCCAGCTACCAGAGCTACTGATGATTCTCACACAACTGAATATGACTGCAGAGACTGCTTTGATGATGTCAAGCCAGGCAACTTGCAGGATATAAAAGAGGAACCTAAAGATGTATGTTATATGTTATTTGTCTAGTATAATAATGCAAGCACAAACAAATTTGTATGTTATGCTTTCTTCCTTATTTTCTTACTCATTTACTTCCTGACACATCTATTTTTTCAGAATAGACCTGTTTGTTTCCAGGCCAGAGGTCGTCAGGGGCAACTGAACCTGGCTTCGGTTGTTTGTGTTAATTTTATGTTGTATATTTTGTTATGGATGCATGTTTGCTTTTGTTGTGTTCGATTTAGTGAAAAGTTTTATTAGGTTGACAATCGAATATCAATTAGTTACTTTTAAACAGCCAAAAAACAGACTTCTTTTATGGACGTTTCGACCTCCAATCTGAGATATTTGGCAGGACTGACTTCAGTTTTTTGACGTCATTAACTAACTTGTCCCATATGTGGCTTAGTGGATCAGGAACATCAAGCACATGAATCATGATGACATAAGCTACCAACTGATCCACGTATTGGACAAGTTATTTACTGACATCAGAAACTGGAAGTCTGTTCTGATGAGTGATGAAGACTTCAGGTTGGAGATTGAAACGTTAATAAAACAAGTGTGTTGTTTGGTTGTTTAAAAGTAACTAATTGATATATGTTTAATTTAAGTTTTTTAGTACTATGCCAAGAGATTGGCTGGGAAGAACATCTACGAAATAACTTCTTTTTTGTGTCGGGTGGGACGTAAAAGCTCAAACTCAATCAATCAATCAGTATTGTCTATGTTTAGCACGTCTGCATTTAGATGTTTTTCCTTGTTTAAAACTAAGGCAGTTTTAAAAGCTAGCAGTACATTTATGCACTCTTGACACATATGCTGGCAACTGTTGTATATTATTGTGAAAGTTACTTATGAGGCGTGGTATTCTTGATGGAGATAAGAATAATGCTAATGGTTTAATTTCTGCTGGCAGTTAAACTTTTTGAACAGGTTGTGGAGTTGCAAGAATGGTATGGACGTACTCTATTATCCTGCCAAGTTTGGTGGCACTTGGATTTCACTGGCCAAAAAAATGGTGTTTGTATTTTTATTCGGCTCGAAGCAAGGCTTTAGCCGTATATTGAATTCACTTTACGGTGCGTTTTGGTGATGTCCATGCATTTGGCTATAACTCCGCCGCAAGTGAACCGAATTGGATGAAATCTGGATCACTCAGAGAACATTGGCCCTGGCAGATTTTGGGTGTGTTCCGCACGGTAGTGACAGCGGGAGAGCCAGGCGAAATTTTGCTATTTTTTGTCAGGTCAGCAACGCACGATTTCTCCGATTTCCCATCAGCCAAATTTCACTGAATTTGAACACAACGCAACTTTAGGAGCAAAATTTTTGTGAAAATTTTATCGTAATGGTCTTTTTTCCAAAAAAATGCAAAATATCTAAGAAATTTTTAATCTCTAGCAACTTCAGACCGTATAACCTGCCTATGTGGCCGAGTGGTCAGCGCACTCGACCGCCATGTGCAGTAGAACGTGACGCGCTCAGTGGCTGAGGTTTGCTCCTCCGCCCGGGAGCGTCCGCCTACCAAAGGAATTATTTCTAATAATTCCTGTGCACATAATTAACAAGGAGTTAATCCCGGGCAGGTAAGAGGGTTCGACGTGTCCTCTATAAGCTGTGACCGTTGCTGATGCCTTGATTAGCAGCATCAATGTGTCAGCCGCACTGACGTGTGAGCCGAACCAGATAGATATGGCTGTGTGCCCTGGCTAGGCGCTGAAGAAGTGTCAGTCAGATGCCCAGGCGCTGAAGAAATACCAGTCAGGGCCGGCACTGACTAAGTGCCAGTCCGGGTTTACCCATACAGTAGGCCGCGTCTAGAGGCGGCATGCTTAGATATACCTGACAAGCTGCACATACACCGCACACACCTACCAATTCCCCTCCTCTTACTGTGTTGGCGCATTGGACCGATATAAAGGTCTCAGCACTGCGGTCCAGTCGCACGCAGCCAGTCACCATCAACTATTGAGTCACGTGACACTAGGCTTCATCGAATGCAGGAAATAAACACCTTGTGCACATAGCTGATCGCTTCACGCCGACTACTGTATTGTGGGCATTCAATACAGTACATCCATTTGTTTGTATGTTAAGCTTCCGACTGATGAATTATGTGAAAACAACTTCACCATCAAGCTGTTGGGTGTATAGAAATGGTTTTGGTACAGTTAAATAAGGGAAGATTTGTGATTGTGCACTTACATTCAACTTTGTCTCCATGCCACTCGATGTCACTACCACAGAGTGTTGAATATGAACATTTTGTTAAATTTGGATTTTTTTTCGCTCCTCAAGGGTGACAGAATGTACCAATTTAGGTGAAGGTTTATGTGTAAGCGCAGACCATGCATGTACTCTAGCATGCCAAATTTGACCCTGGTTGGTCGAGGGTGGGTACTGGAGACCTTCGATAATTGCAAAATTGGTCAACTTTGCAGTGTTCAACATTACAGTGAAATTTGGCATGGTATGGTCAGTGTGCGAGTTGACAGTTGTCAAGGAGGTTGGGCCTTCCGTGCTGCAGTTGTACACCCTGCACATGTAATTTTTGGCTTTCGAGGAGGTTGGCGTGACAACTCTTGCTGCCAGATTGGGTGATTGAGGGAGCTGCATACAGATCTAAGCATCGCCGAATAAGCCGCCTGGAAATCCCAAAATGCAAGTATTTCGCTTACAGCACTCCCCAGGGGCTAGTTGCCTTTTCCCAAGAGCCCCACCCCACTATCGTCCCTTTGGGCTTCAATCTTCTGCCCTTCGGGCCTCAGACAGCAAAACTATGTTGACGCCTTGCTTTTTTTCACAACTCGTACACTGGGTGTAATAATCCATGGGTTCACTCTTTTATGCAAAATTTGGTCTTGATGGTGAAGGGGTGGGTCCAGGAGTCCCCAGATTTCAAAATTTGGTAAATATCACGTTTCTTGGCGATTTTTCAGCAGTTTTTAGTTGCGTGTGCGTGACTGTATATTCCAGTCAGGGTGAAATTTAGCATGGTGCAGTACACCACGGGTATACTCTCTTGTGCCAAATTTGGCCCTGATAGGAGAAGGCGAGTGGATATGGGAACTTGCAAACTCGAAAGCTTGGTTTTAATCACGGATTTTCAGCGGTTTTTGTCCCACATGGATGACAGTGTATACCGATTAACCTGGAATTTGACGCCGAAACAGACACTGCACCCGCCAATTTAAGTGTGAAGTACAGCTTGCTATGCAGCCAGTTGTGCGACACTTTCGTGGCATTGCATAAGTTATCTCACCATTTCTGGTTTATATTCAGTTCAGTTTTGGCATTAATATTCTGCTAAATACAAATACCTTATTTGGCCTATTAGAACAGAGTACAGTTAGAATATTTGGTAGTCGGTATAGCCCTAAACAGCAAACACATAAAATGATATGACAGTTGTATCATTTTAGGATGGTGTGGACTCTGCTACAAATGACAGTGTAGTTGATCAAACTGATAACTCACTGAGTCATGTGCAGCCAGCTGCTGAAGAAGAGAAACCACAGAGGACCAGGTACATGCACATTGTTGCATTACATTGCCTACTGAATCTTGTTTCATCGTTGCTGGGTACTGACATTGAGAGCCAGCAGGTTGACCCAGAAAATAGGGAAAGACTTTAGTATTGGAACGCTGGAGATGACCGTTTTCTCGACTTGCGAATGACAGAAGACGATGTTATGAGCAAAGAAAATACTGAATTTTGATGCGGAAATACAGTACACAGTTGGTACTAAGTGTAGCAACTAACAAGTCTGTCGGGACCGGGAGGAAAGATGGGGCCTTGGGTAACATGGTACAAGGTTAAAAACAGCAATAGAACAGTATACAAAACAGCAACACGTGTTCAGAATGTAATAACTATACCACACTGTAGACGGTGGCGCCCCCTAGCGAATGTAATTTAAAGTGTAAAAAGTATTAGATAAAGATCTTATAAATACAGCATTATCGGAGGGAATTTTGGGTAACAAGTGGAACTTAGATGGTGGTGCCACCTAGCAAATGCTAATGAAGCCGTGCAATAACTGAATAAGTAACAATATGAGTGGTGGTGCCCTCTAGGGAATGCAATTAAAGCAATATATTGAAAAGATATGCAGTGACTGGCAACAACAGCAGCAGTCCTATACCCCACTGTTGAAGGGAAGGAGAGGAAAAGGGGATGAAAAGGAAATGTAGGAAGAGGGAAAGGGGGAGGACATAGGGTGGAAGAAGAGTGAAAAGGGGAGGAAGGGAAGTACGAACGTGGAATCACAGAAACGCCAAGTGAAGAAGAGGCTAAGGGGAGGAAATGGGAAGGAAGTGGAGGGAGAGGGAAAGGGAAATGAAGGAAAGGGAAGAGGAGCAGTGAAGGGAATGGAAAGGGAGGAGAGGAAATAGAAGGAAAAGGGGAAGGATGGAAAGGAGCGTTCCGCAAAGGAGTTCACGGTGAAAATAAAGGGATTATACGGAATGAAAAGAAGGTGCCGGTTTTATTTGTTAGTTACAAGGAAACGCCACCATATACATTGTCCGCCATTCACAACACTAAAAGCTGTTATATGTTTTTGTAGAGAGTACGTCACATGATTTTTTTGCATTGTACCAACCGGAGAACCCATGTTTCATAACATTCCCGCTAGAGTTCTCAGTTGTTCACTTATTACCAGCTGCGTACTGCAAATCCATGTCAAAATTAAGTATTTTACTGCTCATAGCATCACCTTCTGTTGTTTGTCAGTCGAGAAAAAACAATTTTCCGCACCTAACGTACTTTTACGTTGTACCGACTTGCGTTGTCACTGCAGTTTTGGATGCCGTCATGCCCATTGGTCAGCAACGACCACTGTGACAACGCTTCTTTCTACAAATTATATGATGTTATGTATTAGTTGCCTGTGGAACTATTGCGTCATCCACCAACGTTCCTTTAATGAGACGTTGTGCTAAATTTACGAAACAACCGCAATTGTGCTAATAATAATAATGAATATAGTGCAATAGCGTATATCAGAACACAGACGCACTTGTCATGTTTGCACGAATAGTCTACACACCGGCCAGCTGCCAGTTGGCAGTACTTAGCTCACGTGAGCTGAAGCAGTGTACACTGTGTCGCAGATACAACGACACCAACTCACCAGGAATACTTGACTTGTAACATTGAAATGCTAATCAACGGATTAAATTATGTTTATTGAAAATTTCATTAAGCAACATTAATTTGTATTGCTGGAAAACGTTAGCACCTATAAATATTACAGATGGCATGAAGTATAGAATTTATGAATGTCGATGTAGTTAGTATTGCGACGACAACAAATAGCGTAGCTACCGGTATCAGTGTAATCCGAATGTGTAGGCGTGTCTGACCTACATTTTAGAAATGACAGGTACGGGCTTAATGATTTAATGAACCAGAAATAATAAACTTTGATGATAAACAAAACAGTCGAAATCACTGATGCCGATTAGATTTATTTTCTCTAGGAATCTTTTAACTCCACACTTCCATAGTTCTAGATATTACACAAAGTAAGTATTTTTAATGATTTCGTTTAATAAAATGACGTTTTGATAGTGTTCCTGTAGCAAAGTGTTGCTGAAAATAGTCATTAAAGTGATATGTGTGTGATACTTTCGTATTGAATTTGAAATCAGCACATGTTGTTTCTTTGCCTTTAAAAATTACACTATTATGTGTTGTGTGAGCATTTCGTGTGTTTCAAGATAATGACAATAAAGTGGTTGTTGGAAATTTGCAGGTTGAAGAAGCAGCGCTGTCGTCAACCTACTTCAGGTACTTTGTGCTTTTGAAAAAAAATGATTGTGATTCAATAAGTACAGTAATTCAGTGTATAACAGTCACACCGAGGACAGTGCAGTAGTCTGTATAGTTTATATTCACTGCATGTATATGATGAGATCATATAAGGAATCATAGATATTCATTATATTTCATTGTATACCAATGACGGTTTTTATGTAGTTCTGTTCTTTAGCCGTCCTTGATCCAAGGGTTGGCCACACCGTGGACATACTTTCTCCATGTATCATTTTGATTGACTCTTTCACAGGGAGTCCTGTCCATGTATTGATGTTGTCCATCCAGGCCATGCATGGTGTTCCTTGTTTGCGTGCACCTGGCATTGCTCCTTGCATTTTCTCTTCAGGCAACAACCTTGTTTCCTCATGGTGTGACCATAGTATGCTAGCTTCCTTGCTATAACAGTGTCTAACAGTTCCCTGTTTACTCCAGCTTTGCTGACATCGAAGCCGGCAGATTCTTTCTCAGGCTCTCAGCCCTTTATCAAAGGCGTTAAGACATGTTTCTTCGTTCTTTCTTGAGTGTCCAGCTTTCACAGCCTATTTTGCTACAGGCCACACTAGTGCTTTTATTAGTCATATCTTTGTTGAAATCGGTATGCCGTGACTTTTCCACATTTTTGGAAGTGATGCTCTGATCGCTTGCCCCCTGTTTAACGTGGTACGGAATACCGTCGTACACTCACCATCTTCTGTAATCAGGGACCCAAGGTACGGGAACATATCCACCTGCTCCAGTTGCTCATTCTGAATGCGCATGCTGATGCTCACATGCATTATGCAGCAGTATTCTGAAATTCGCAATTTGGTCTCTTGACCCCCTTCTTTGTTGCAATCCGACCTGTTCATCTGCAGTTTTTTTGGGTCTTCACTTGGATCCTTTCCAGTATGATCCGAAGAAAGATCTTGCTTGCATGTGAGACAAACAGCAATTGTTCTGTAATTTGCACACTGTTTAAGATCACCTTTGTTGGGAAGTGGGATGAACGTGGAGAACGTCCATTCCTCTGGCCACTCACCAGTTTCCCTGATTGCCACACATATTCTGTGCATTCTGTTCAGTACTGTCTCTCTTCCTGCTTTGAACAGTTCTGTTGGGACCTTATCAGGACCACTGGCGATGCGACTTGCTGTCTGACGGATGGCACGAGCAACCTCTGAATGAAGTGGTTGAGACTCTTGCTCCCAATATTCTTGTTCAATTACATTGCATACGTAGATGGAACTTTCGAGTCATTGATTTGACCATGTGGAAGAGCTGCCTGGAATTTACTTTTGAGTTATGCAGTAATGCTGCAGAAGTGGATGATTGTCACGTAGGTTGTATGTCGGTGTATTTTTTGTACAGAGTATGATCTTCAGATGAAGAATGCGATGGAAGAACATGTTGAATTTGCAGTTGTATCTTCCACCTTGGATAAGTGCAGAACTGTTAGGATGCATAATCCCACAAAACAGAATTTAAACTGGAAGTATATAGTTCAGTATGATAAGTTTAAACGGAAGTATGTATGTAAAGTATGTGACAAGGAATATTTGCGCTTGGAGGTGATGAGACGTCATATCCGTTGTCACACAGGTGAGCGTCCGTTTACATGCGATGAGTGCAAACAATCGTTTGCCCAGCGTCACCATTTGACAACTCACAAACGTTCACACACTGGTGAACGACCTTATAGCTGTTACGTCTGTCCTAAAACCTTTGCAGAGTCATATACACTGAAAAGACACATTCGTACGCATACGGATGAACGGCGTTTTGCCTGTATTATTTGCCCAAAACGTTTTGTTAACTCCAGCAGTTTGAGGGTACATATGGATACTCATGCAAAGGTACTGTCATTAGATGCCAACATTGAATGTGCATCTGACACTACAGCACAGGTTTCAAACTTTAAAAGTATTGTACAGCGTGGCGAACGACCTTTTGCGTGTTTTATTTGTGACCGTAGATTTACACAGAGCTCCAATTTGAAGGTACACATGCGCACTCATTCTGATGAACGGAAATATGTATGTAGAGTCTGTGACAAGGAATATTTGCGTTTGGAGGTGATGAGACGTCATATCCGTTGTCACACAGGTGAACGTCCGTTTACATGCGATGAGTGCAAACAAACGTTTGCCCAGCGTCACCATTTGACAATTCACAAACGTTCACACACTGGTGAACGACCTTATAGTTGTTACATCTGTCCTAAAACCTTTGCAGAGTCATATACATTGAAAAGACACATTCGTACTCATACGGACGAACGGCGTTTTGCCTGTAGTATTTGCCAGAGACGATTTATAGAGTCCAATAGTTTGAGGCTACATATGGGTACGCATGCAAATGTACTATCATTAGATGCAAGCAATGAATGTACATCTGACAGTACAGCACAAGTTGCAAACTCTAAAAGTATTATACGGTATGATGACCGGCCTTTTGCGTGTTTCATCTGCGACCGTAGATTTACGCGGAGCTCAACTTTGAAAGCACACATGCGCACTCATTCCGATGAACGACCCTACAGTTGTACTGTGTGCAGCAAGGGATTTAGAAACTCCAGTAATTTAAAAATCCACTTGCAAATGCACAGTGGGGAACGACCACACATTTGCAAAATCTGCGGTCGCAATTTTTCACAGTCTTACCGTTTGCTAGCACACATGCGGACTCATTTCGATGATCGACCCTATAGTTGTAGTGTGTGCAGCAAGAGATTTATAAATTCGAGTAATTTAAAAGTGCATATGCGAACGCATACTGGTGAGCTACCGTTCGTGTGCGAAATCTGCAATCACAAATTTTCACGGTTATGCTATTTGGTATCACACAAACGGAGTCATTCTGGTGAACGACCCTATGGTTGTACTCTATGCAGCAAGAGATTTATATCCTCAAGTAATTTACAAGGGCACATGCGAACGCATAGTGTGGAACGGCCATACATGTGCGAAATCTGCAGTCACAAATTTAAACAGTCCCACTGTTTGTCAGTACACATGCGGACTCATTCTGATGAGCTGCCATATGGCTGTCATGTTTGTGATGCCAAATTCAAAACACGTGTACCATTGGTAAAGCACGTGAGTCAGCATGAAATTGATGACTTAAGTAAGCAGCCAAACCTGCTGTAGCAAGTTAGTGTGTTGACACTGTTTATAGTACGGCTGCATATTGATGAAAAATGTTATTCCCGATTAATCACAAAAAAAAATTAATTTTGATTAACCGTGCTTTCTAATATGATAAAGTCATCGTCTTTGAGTTTTTACTTTTGCATCACCTATTGATATCCTATATAAAAAGCAACAACATAGCACAGTACAAACTTATGTCTAGTAACTCTCAATTTAGAAATGCAAACTGCTGACTGGTAGCTGAAGTAATATCCAGGCTTCAGCCTTATTTTCTTCACAACCAGCGCCTATGATTCGCTTGCAATATACAGCGCTATATAAATTTGATTGGATTTATTCACACGCACACACACATCAGTTTGTTAACATTTCCTGATTGCAGTGAGTCCCATTTCTTGCTGTCGATATTCCCTTACAGTGAAAACAGTCTTTTACGTGGCAAAGTTGTGATTGGCTTTCATTTATTTATCAATAAACTTAAAAACACAATACAAGAAAAGAGCTGAGGGTCCAGCAGGTTGACTGGCACTAACAGTGGCCCAAGCATTCAACATATTTTGGTAGGAATGGTGTAAGGTCACAACTGTTCAACAATAACATGGGTTTAAACGAGTAAACATGAGTTGCATGGTGAACATACTTTGGCCAACTATTCCAACAGTTAACAGGATGACATGCAAGTGACAATGTACGTACATTATTTTTGCTCTGACTTTTAAAAATATTAAAATCTCCTTGTCAGACTCTCTGTTCTCAAATGACTGACGCAAAATTTAAAAATCTGAACGGATCAAATTCTTTGAAATTCAAGAGTTACTGATTTGTGTGCATGACAAAAACTTACAAGAAGCTCAGCTTCTGTTTTTTTGTGCGGCATGCTATGTAAATTGAAATCTTATAACTCCTTCACAGCTGTACGAAAAATCACATTTGGTGAGGCTTACACTAAGTGAATAAACATATCACATATACTGCATGCTACATTCCTGAAGTATGTTTCAAGTAGCTAAAGTGACTCTCGAGGTCACTGGATCACTGGTATTGTGGCTATTTGATAGGCCACATACAATGTCTTTGTCTTTCATCAGTTTCCAAGATATAATCAACTATTTCCCAAAATTTATAGAGGTCAGACTTCTATCATGAATGCACTAGTACTCCTCAGTATCAATCACTGCATCAAATTTGAAATGCCTAGCTTCATGCATTCCCCAAGAAATGATGAGATGGGGCCTGAAGTCGCAAGACCTGGAAATTTTGTGAGCAATTTTTGTGTTATTTTTTGGAAAAACGGCCCCTCTCAAACTATCCCTACTGTGTGGATCGTGCCCAAAATCTGCCAGGGCCACCTCACCACAAATCGGTTCACTTTCGGCAGAGTTATTGCCAAATGTGAATGTGAGACTAACCACGTCCATTAAGGTAAGGTAGTGTGACATTGCAAGGTTAACACTTGACGTAGCCTACCTGTGTTCAAAATTTGAAGACTAGCTTCAGCCGTTTCTGAGATATGATTGGAGCCTCCAAAACTTAAATGGGTCATGTGATCTGACCTCTCACCCCTTTCATGGGTGTTTGGTTATCCGTGGCCTAGGACTTGCTATGATGCATCTACCTACCAAATTTGAAGACTATCTCGACCCATTAAGAAAACTGAAAGGAAAATTGTGAAAAATTGGATGTTTTGAGGTCGTTAGGGTCACTGCCTCAATATCATATGCATCTCACTTGTAAACAGGCAACCAGGTAAACAGATAGGTGAACAATATTCAGTAATAGGTGTCACAAATGCTGTGAATGCACGTAACAATACTGTAGGATCTCGACACTGAAAATACCTTAACATTAATGACGATCACTTATTCAGAATTGCTTTTCATATCGCTACAAAACCATGATTTTGTAGCGATATGAAAAATGCAATTTTGAATCAACACGCATACCCAAATCATTGGCAGTAAATGCATTTTATTAATGGTACATGAGGAAGAACTGCGTGTCTGCTCATTGTAAGCACAAAGCACTTGCTGTTGACATTAATGGGTCGTAAAATATATATTCGAGTCAGTGCTGCAATGTTATCTGTGATTAATATGCAGCCCTTGTTTATACAGTGTAAATGTATATAGTGGTGAATTTGAGGTTTTATGGTTTACAAAAAAAATAACACTCATATGTATAGTTGTATGTGTCTTGTCTGCTCTAGTCTCACCATTGTCAATATTTTTGAAGCAGCGTGAAATGAGTCATGTATAATTTACGCAGAATTAGTGCATACTGTTTTGTATGTGTATTATGAATTTGTCTTTGTGTTTCATCATTTCATATGTAACACGTGTGTGCGTGTTTGCAGTTCTGGATTTTTCAGAGGGGTTAGACGGGTTTGACCCTCAGGAGACATAGCTGACCGCCATACTGAAGACTAAGAAAAACAGTTAGGTGGTAGCATGTGAAACCCCACGGAATCAGTCGTGGGTTTTGGTACTGTGTACGTTTGCTACTCACATATATAGCATTCATTTCAGCAATATAACTGACAACACCACACAGTTATGGACAAAATAGTGCTGTGCACATGTTAAAATGCTTAAGCTTCTGGGGGACGTCGTGCCCAGACCCCCTACCGGGGCTTTGCCCCTGGACCTCACTGGGGGACTTCTGTGTTGCTAGTGTTGCTAAGTTGTTAAGTTGGTTACAGAAAACAACATTGTGTACAGTGGCATATTTTAGGGGGCCCTTTTGTGTACGTTTGCTACTCACATATATAGCATTCATTTCAGCAATATAACTGACAACGCCACACAATTATGGACGAAATAGTGCTGTGCACTTGTTAAAATGCTTCAGCTTTTGGGGGACGTTGTCCCCAGACCCTTTACCGGGGCTTTGCGCCTGGACGTCACTGGGGGACTTCTGTCCCCAGATCCCATAATTTTGACCCTCCCCCCGGCAAACGTTTGTCAAATTCAGCACTGTGCTTGTGACTAGTGTTGCTAGAACTTTGTTAAGTTGGTTACAGAAAAAAAACATTGTGTACAGTGGCATATGTTAAGGGGGCCCTTGCCCCTGCTTTCCTAGCCTTTGAAAAGTTCTGAGGAAATTGTTAACTGAAAAATTTATTGTGCTCACAAGTCTCGTACAGTGGACGGACCTAAGTAAAGTATGATTTTTGAATTTTACAAAGAACAGGTGATACTGCCATTTCTCAAATTGGAAATATGTCACTGGTTATGTGTGATGTACCGCGTATGAACTTGCATGATTTTTGCGTTTGTACACTTCTGGCCGTTGTACTAGAAGCTGATATGACTCTCTCTCTCTCTGCACATCAGTTGGTTAGCATATGATTAAATAAGTTTAGCCGTATCTATGACAAATTGTCTGCTGTATGCCTTTTAATTTAATTTAAATATGAATTGCAAGACAGGTATGTGTGTAGTTTATTGTACCCGGTAGTGTTCTGTCATTTGTGATCATTGCCTGATAGAAATAAAGATTATAATTTGCCAAACAAGAAGCTCAGCTATCGCAGAGCGACCGCATGACGCACTATGTTAGTAAGTTCGTGCTATTTTCATGAGGTATGGGAGTAAAGATTTGAGTCAGCAAAGGTGACCTTCAAGGGCATTGGCAATGGTGCCATTCGATAGGCCACATACGATTCCTATTAGCCTTCCAAGCAACTACGTCTTTGTCTTGCATCATTTCCGAGATATTATCACTTACTTCCCAACTTTTAACGAGGTCACGTGATTCCGGACGCATCGCTTTTGGAGTAATATATCATGCATGCACTAGTACTCCTGCGTATCAATCAGAACATGAAATTTTAAGTGTATAGCTTCACTGATTCCACGCATGATTGGGCCAAAATTTAAACAAGTAGCTCAGCTATCGCTGACAAACCTGCACGATGCGCTGCATCATGGCAAATGGCAAAATTTTAAAACAGTCACGTGTCCATAACCACGCCCCTTTTGTGGGTGATTTGTTGTCCTGTTGCTAGGGTAAGCCCCATACCCGCTGAAATTTGCGCTCAAAGTGACCCACCCCCTTTCGAACACAACGATTTCAACCAATATCCGCTCATAGCGCCTCAACCGTGAGAGCTGGCGAAAAACGTTCAGTCAGCGCCAGTCGACAAGCGCCATAGATGAACAGTGTGCGTTACCCCTAAGTCTGCCAATGGGTGACAAATTTGCTGATTTTGCCAGTAAATTCAACTTCTGTCGAAATAAGCTTGCCACAACTTCCACAAGGTTTCTTTGTGTGAAGTTGTAGCTACCTCATTCCCCTATCTAACGGTCCATAGGTGGATTTCGGGCGACGTCCCCATATACCTAAAATTTGCACTCAAAGTGACCCACCCCTTCAGAAAACGCCGATTTCGGCAGATTTTGCTTAATAGTGCCGAAGCCGTGAGAGTTAGCAAAAAAGTTCAATTATCACTATAGGAAGTCGACAGTGCTTCCCATCGAGCCAAAGATGAACCCTGTGCGTTACCCCTAAGTCCCCCAAAGGGTGGATCAAAACGAGAAATTTTACATTTGGCGTTGCCTTTCATATCTTAGTTGCAGGTAATCGTAGATACTTCAAATGGTTGTCAATGACCTTGGGTGACCCTGACACTACCTGTTCGTCCAGTGAAGTGTTATAGGCCGCCCATACTTAACTGTGATGAACTGGCCGGGGCACTACAGGCTAGAGCCGTGGTGTATGCCAGTATCCACGACGAAGGAAGAGATTCGAAGCAGGGGTGTAAGTTAGCAATCCACTGCCAGTTCAAGTTAGAGGCATCAACAATGACTCTGGGCAGCTCCTGTGTATCTCGGTGAAGATTAGCAATCGACAGTAACTGTCCGCTGGACAGGGGCTGTTATGCTACAGGTCGACTACCAGAAGGGAATCCATCCAAGACTGTTACCAATAATGACATCCGGCCGCTTTCCTGAATAACGGAAAATGTGAGCAAGAATGGTTGTCTTTCTAAGAGAGCATTTCAAAATTTCTGGACCACAGTTTGACAAGAACTCATCAGGAGATGAGATAGCAAACGTCAACTTTTTACGACGATATGGCACGTACGTACTTCAAAATACTAAAAAAGAGAAGCTACTTCGTTTAACCAATTAGACGATAGCTAGCCAAGTACTGCGCATTCAGTCTTGAGTTTATGAATATGCTACAGTCCACCTTGCTGTTATAGAATATTTATGCCGTAGGAGTCGCGCGGTCCCTC
>Ga0209780_1000341_pt1 | contig 23874 bp, 16 predicted proteins | sample WorMetexBAHAMAS2_FD_187384 | JGI IMG/M metagenome (GOLD analysis project Ga0209780, IMG submission 187384) | Marine gutless worms symbiont microbial communities from Max Planck institute for Marine Microbiology, Germany - Inanidrilus exumae... | ecosystem: Host-associated > Annelida > Digestive...
CGGACTACCTGACCATTTCCGGCTTTACTTCGCTCAACGGCTCGATTTGTTTACATAGTGTGTTAGACAAAGCCGGCTCTCAGTCGGTTTTCAAACGCACTTAAAATCCTCGCATTTTCATTCATTCTTCATTCATTCATTCAGGTTGTGTGAGCTACAGACCATACCTCCGGTCCATATCTTGGTGAAGCCTGAAAGAAATTCGATACTGCATTTGGAATAAATTTTTAGGCCGCAATAGACTAGATACGTATTTTGTTTTGCTTTTTGTTATCAATACAACGCGGACTTTCGGCCACTTATCCTGCAGCGATTTTGAGCATTTTTGAAACAAGAGACGTGAATCGGCGTGCGCCTGCGTAAACCGTTAAAAAAACTTCCGAATTTCTGCGCAGGCGGTTTCACAAGTCCCAAAAACAACTAAAAATGGGTACTTTTAAGGAGATTGTTTGTGATAGGGGTAGAGCTCAAACGGCACAATTTCGGGCAATGGGAATCATTTCGGGGACTAGTCGACATCCCAAGGATGTGCCTTTCGTGAGTGAGTTTTGGTGTGGGACGTACGGTTTGGGTGCTATAAGCCCGCCGAAAAACGGCGATCGCTGTCGTCGACATTTTGCTGAGTCATAACGCAACAAGAACTCATCAGGAGATGAGATAGCGAACGTGAACTTTTTACGACCATATCGCACGTACTTCAAAATACTGAAAGAGAACCTACTTCGTTTAACAAATTAGACGATAACTATAGCCAAGTACTGCGCATTAAGTCTTGAATTTATGAATCTGCTACAGTCCACACCTTGCAGTTACAGCAGTTAAAAACTTATAGAATATTTATACCCTGGGAGTCGCGCGGTCCCTCTGTAGACGTTTACTGCTATAGACATAGTAATCGTAAATTGTCCAATAGTTATGGCTTTGTCAACTGCTTTTACACAATGCACCTAGGAAACTACCAAAGTCGGTAACATCACGCTAAATAAAGGCCATTTCGCCGTTCAAGGTCATTCAAGGTCACCGATTTTGGTACCAATCGAAAGCTCATATGCGACCTCCTAGTGATTAATACTAACTTACCTCCGATCTTGCACCGTTTCAGAGATACAGCATGCGAAATGTCATCCAGAGCCTACGCCCATTAGACTGAGGTCCTAATTTCTACTATAACTACGGTATTCAAACCACTAAGCATCAATGGTAATGTATTTAGTGCACCCAATCATCTATGCACCTACGTCCATCAAACCGAGTTACCAGAGTTTGTTTTGCCTAAATAATCGCTGAATGATTGCGCAGTTGGTATTAATATGGTCATAAACTATCAACAGTAGATTTTGAAACCTAGATGAGTGTAACGTACAGAAGTGGGTGGAGCCAGTCTGTGCCTACGTCGACCCATCGCTCAACCAAAACAACAACAACAACATGTTAGCGTGTCACTTCTGGTCAACCGAGTCTATTTTTAGAACTTCTTTTGGTCGAATTGACTCAGGGCCGAAACTGGCAGTTGTTTATATGACCTTTTGACCCAGCAAGTTCATTTGTTTACAAACAGTACAAGAGCAGTATAGTATAAATGTTGGAGCTTTTTATGTATAAAAGTGTAATAATTTCCCGATGGCCGGTGCTTGTGGGAAATATGTCTTCGGTAGAAACTGTAAGGCACATTGTTTTACCTCGATAGTTCAAACGAAGTTATTTCTATTGAGAATAGGTGTACCGTGGTCCACATTACCCACCCTTAGTTGTTTGTTTTAGCCGGTACAATAAATTTAGAATCTCGATTCTGAATGCAGCTGTAATTGTATGGCTACGTTTTACCCGTAAATTGTAACACAATGGTTACTTTTGAAACACATTTCTAGATGGTTTTTAAATTTTTGAGTGAGCGGCATATGTCCCAGCCTGTGTTCTCTTATCCCTTATGCCTTCCAAAGTTATAAAAAGGATGGTTTTGGTATATTCGGTGTATTCTGGACCACGTGAAACATCACGTTTGTGATCATGACTGTTATTATTAGGTCGCATCGCAGCGTTAGCTAGGGATGGCGGCCTATTGCTATACGCGCAGTAGTGAGGTCGGTCTGTTGGTCTGTTGGTCTCGTGTGTGAGCCCTGCAAAAACGGCTGAACTGACTGAGATGCCTTATGGGATGCTGACTCGGGTGGATGCATGGAAACATGTATTAGATAGGGCCCTAGCCCGAATTCCCTGTGGAGAAAGTGCAGTTTTTTGGGAAAAGTGATGACTAGTGTTGTTTTGGTGGCTTTGTTTTTTTTGACATGGAAAGACTTTTTGACATGCCACCACAGTGACTGATCTCACTAGTAGTCCTAGGTACAAAATTACATTGCTGTTACACCGCTATAGTCTAAAGCCGTGAGCACAACGCAGCAATGCCCGACCCGACTCAACTCAATTCAACTCAAATAGTTGAGTTGAGTTGAATTGGGTCAGGCGCTGTGATCACGCCCTAAAATTACTCAGTGCAAAGTTCTCTATCAAATGGCACTATTTCCAGTGATCTCGATTGACCCCTATCTACTCAAAACCACCCCATTTCCGTCACACGCCGGCACTGTACCAGAACGGCTGAACAGATCGAGCTCGATTTTGGCACAGAGGCTTTCGTACACTGTGTTGGAAGGGAATTCGGGTATCTCCAAAAATAAGGGTACTCCCTACTAGAACTTTCGCCCAAACTCTGGACTGTACATGGATTGTGTCAGGTGCTGTCAACCTAGTTGGACGGCAGTGTGATAAACTGGTGATGGTCGTCGGTCACCAGTGTATCACACTGACCATCCACATCTGTGTACAGCATGGTGGGCGTCAGGCACTGCATCATGCAAAGTTAGTGATAATAATGGACATCCACAAATTTGACATACTATTTTCCATGTGGGGTTTGAGAAATTTCGTGATTTTTAAAAGTTTCAGAATTAACCAGGAAAAAGAAATGGAAAGGGACACCAAGAATAGCCATAAAAGATAAAGAATTAAACATGGAACAGTAGTGACAGACAGTTCACAAGTTTACAATATCTGGAAAGATTACATAGAGGAATTGTACAATAAAAAGGACAAGCTAACAGATGAAGTAGTGGTTTTATAGGAGCCAGTTGAAGCTGTTATAGAACCAGACATGATATAAAGTGAACTTGAGAAAGCTGTTAATGAGTTAAATTGTAAAAGCTGGTGAAGCAGAGGTTATAGACTGTATACCTACTGAGTTGTCGAAGGCTCTAGGGAAAGAGCTAAAACTGCTAATGTACTGCCAGTCTGCCACTATTAAATATGGACATATAAATGTGTGTAAAAGCCTGAATTCTAATTATAAATATGTGTAAGTCTGATATTTTGGTGCTTTTTGTTTGTGAAAGTTTACAGAAGTATTTATTGGATGTATGTATGCTAATCAGCTTTCAGAGTCTGTGTAATTTTGTAGGCAGGAATTTCATTCGACACTATTCCACGAAAAGAATAACAACTCATTTCAGTGTGGTACCAAGAGAGACAGACCCACGATGGGAAGGTAACTGTTGACTGTTGCATATGAAATTGACCACACAATAAATGGTTGTTTTATGAATGTATTTTGTAATATACATCCATTGCCAGCTACTCTGAGTACGTTATATGAAATGCTACCCAGCATTAATGCGAAACCTGTTTCATATGCACTGATTTAGGCAGTCAAATGATTAAATCATTTTAAGCAGGTACGACAGTTCTTTTTTTTGAATTATACAATATGCATATAAAAATAGAATTTGAAGTTTAGAAAATAAAAGTAAACTAACCACAACTAACCTATCAAAAATTCTTTGCCATTACTTGTATATTATGAAGTCAAGACAAGGGTGGTGTGAAGTGTTTTTGTTTTTATCAGGAGTGACTATGGATCGTGATTCAGACGAGGCAGACGTGGTAATAGTTGGTGGCGGTCCAGCGGGGTTATCAGCAGCATGTCGTCTTAAGCAGCTTGCAGATTCTTCTGGCAAAGAATTGCGTGTTTGTCTTGTTGAAAAAGCCTCTGAACTCGGTTTGTAACTTTGACTCTCCAGTAAACACAATTGCAACAACGTCAGTCTGTATTGTTTATCTGTGTGCAAGACTGCAAATTCTACCTCAAGCAATGAATGAATGTGAAAAAAACCCTAAACTGATTTTTAAATAAATATAGTGATGACTCGAAATGTGCGTGTGTTTGTGTGTGTGTGCACTAAACTAAGTATGTATATGTAATCTATGTAAGTGTGGTAATGTTTGCACTGAAGAATTGTGCCTCAGATGGACAAGTCATATGGAGTATTTTGTGATAATTTGACTAGACAAGATGACATGAATTATATATAGCCAGGTTGTTATGTTATGGTACTTAATGTTTATCCCTTTCAGACTTTTCAGTTAATTATGCTTACATACTGAATTGAATGTTCAGGTCGACATACACTGTCTGGTGCCTGTATTGAGCCGACAGCTCTGAATGAGTTGTTTCCAGACTGGAAAGAAAGGGGAGTGAGTACATTACTTAATTAGTAGTCCGGTTGTTGGAGGTCGCATGTAATACTGAATACCATATTCTGCTATCTTACTTAGTGCTTTTAAGTGTGGTTTGTGATTGATGAAAATTTATAACTGAGTCAGAGGTGAGAAGCTATACAGAAATTTAATAGCTCTGGAGAAAGTTAGTATGTTAGTGTTAGCTTTCATCGGTGAGAAAACATATACATCGTCAGCTGTAAGCAGTGACAAATGCCTTCACAAGAGAGCCTACTCACCCAAATAAGTGTAATGGCAGCATCAAAGATGGAGTCCCTCATCTCATATAGGAATTGTTCAAAGTGTATGTCACAGAAATAACGGTGTTAGATTTAACTGTAATTAAGTTTAGTATGTCAAACTCTGTATGTGTATTTTATACAGGCTCCATTGAATACACTAGTAACTGAGGACAAGTTTGCTCTTCTGACAGAGAAACGACGAATTCCTGTCCCACTTTTGCCAGGTATGGACAAGAAATCATCAAGAAGCTTAGCAAACAGATCATTTATCATCGGCACTGATCAGATGCTGCACAGTGGTACAATTTTAAATGCATTTAAAATGTTTGCAAGAGATAAAATAGTGTTCAAAGTCATCAGAAATGGAGCTGTTTCATAAACTGTATATCACTTCCTGTTAGTAATCTGTAGATACCAAAAACTAAAACTAGCATTATTTCCAAGATATTAACACTTGTTTAGCACACGTTGATACCCGCTTCAAAGATAGGATGGAGGCAGGACAAAATTCCAAAAGGTCACACAACTGTGACTGTGTCAGTGTCATCCATAGACGATGACTGAACATGATGCACCAATCTACCATTTAATCTCAAACATAGGAATGGTGTAAAATTTACAAAATGGATTGTTTTGGGGTAGTTAGGGGTCATTCAGTGTCCTTCAAAATAATACTATTTGATAGTTCACATGTGACTTCCTGTTAGCCTTCCATAGTAACTATTTCTCTCTTGTACTGTTTCTGAGATATAGCTAGTTACTGGTCAAAATTCACTGATTTTGTTTACCCATAGGGATGATTGTTGGAATTTTATTAAGTGCAGTGTCAGAAAACGTGGGCTCTAGGCTACCATGCAGCATTAATTGCATGATTGTCTGCCAGTATGTGACAGACAGGCAGATGGACAGACTGAATTGCTGTGTCAGTATTGCACTCTGCATAGCTGACGTGATAAAAAGTAATTTTACTGTCATGAGTTGAAAATTACATTTTGTTGTTTGAGATCTGCAGAGGCTGTAATGTAATAGGTACATTTTGTTTTATTAAATTATTTAAATATTGTTAAATTACTTACAAGTTATTTTAAATTTATTTTTTGTGTTGCTACAGCTAGCAGCCCAAATGATGTTTTTTTATGTAAGCATTATAAAATCTATAATGGTTCATTCTAATATGAAAAGATAGATACCAATACATAAACTTGGTGTGCAGCTGATAACAACATGTGTGTGGTTCCAACACAGCCTGTGCAGATTTCCAGTTATAATTTGTGACTGCACATTTTTGAAAAGTATTTTGTTACTTTGCAGGTCTACCATTTCACAACACAGGTAATTATATAGTCCGTCTCGGACACTTGGTACAGTGGCTTGGTGAGCAGGCTGAGGCTCTTGGTGTTGAGGTGTATCCAGGCTATGCAGCCAGTGAGGTAAGTGTTGCACTTAGTAATGTTTGTTAGTAGAATGATATGGTTATGCTTCAGTTTAGTTCTAACAGCAGTTTGAACCATTCCATTGTTCTGGATGTCGGTGGTGATGGATGGAGTATTAGAAATGCAGAAATGATGCGAAGTCGATAGAGAACAGAGATGGTAGTGTTAGAAAATGAGTGTCAAAGAGTGTGTAAATGATCATTAGTTTATATGAACACTGCTGTACTGGAGCTGCAGAGGATTTGGAAGAGGTCAAGAAACTGCTAATAGACTGTTAACAGTTTTTGCTGATCATTCTTAAATGCCTACCAAACACCCGTTCAGCACATATCTGTCAGTACCAATACATTTTTTAAAAATTTTTGACTACATTGTTTTAGATCCTGTACCACAAAGATGGCAGTGTTAAAGGTATTGCAACAAATGATGTTGGTATACACAAAGATGGATCTCCCAAGGTGTGTATTTGTAACTTATTTTGTTGCCATTTTGTATTGCATCATTTCTGTAATATTTTGTTATGTTAAGTTGATGTGCCTAGACACATTTTCTTATAATCATTATAATGAAAATTAGCACGAGTTGATGATGATTATGTAAAAGCTATAATACTAAGTTACATAGTAAATATAGTAGTGGTAGTAGTAACAGTAATAGCCGTACTAGTAGTTGTTATAGTAGAAATAACATAACCTATGTTTAATTGTCAACTTGTGGTTGAATTTTGTCACTGTAATAGTGCAAAGTCAAATTTTAATTGCATTTTATAGATTGAAAGATGCTATGTGCTTTAATTTGACATTTAGCTGTAAACGTACGTGTAATTTTTACTTTTTCATAACACAGCTTTGAGGTACTGCATTGCAGTTTATTTTTTATGTGCCTGCATTTTAGGCCTCATTGTTCATGTTGTAAGTGGTAGAATATATGTGCATTTGCTTTAGAAAAGAATAGTTGCAGTTATCACTGGCACTTTAAAGGGGTCATATCTTAGCAACAGTCAATTTTTACTTTACAGCAGGTTAAGCTGATGTGGCTTATTTGTAATAATGTTATTCACAGGATTCGTTTGCACGTGGTATGGAGCTGCATGCACGGTGTACAATATTTGCTGAAGGCTGCCATGGAAGTCTTGCAAAGCAGCTGTTCTGGCAGTTCAAACTGCGTGAGAACTGTGAACCTCAGTCGTATGGTATTGGCTTGAAGGAGCTGTGGGAAGTGGACCCAGCATTGCATCAGCCCGGTCGCATTGAACACACGGTCGGCTGGCCACTGGTGTGTCTTTCTGCTTACTTTCTCGTGGATTGCAGTTTTAACAGCATATAAGCCGAATACTCACTACATTTTGCGATTGATTAATATTTTTGAATCCATTAAAATTCAGCTGTAATTTCGTTTGCTGTATTGTGATAATTTTGACATAATTCTATGCACTTTGCTTTACATCTGTTTTTTTTTCTTTAAGTGTATTGACGTTATGGTATGACATTGCACTAGCGTAACATTCACGGAAGTTTGACTTTCAGACAAAGCACCACTTCAGAACTTTAGACAAGTTTCTCGTCCAGTATAAAATTGTTGCCAGTAGAAGATGGTAGGTAAATGGACACGCTGTGATACCACGGTACCTTGTCCTTCAGCTTGTAGCTTCAGCTATGGATAGCAGAGGACCAGGCCAGGAAGCTGAGCTTAACGCTACACGAAGGGTTCCTAGCTTCAGTGGTCCGTTTACCTATTTGGTTGATAACTTTTTAGGCTGCTTTGCAATAGCTAGGTGCAGCCTACCGCTACAGTTGGAGTAGCATGGTCTGTCTGTGTGTCTGTTTGTCTGTCTATTGGTCACATTCATTAGCTCTACAAAAATGGCTGAACCGATCAATATGCAGTTTGGGTGGGGTGACTTGTGTGGGCCCAAGTGACCATTATTACTTAGGGGTCAAAATCCCGTATAGGAAGGCGCAATTTTGGGGGTGTTCTAGCCCACTGAAAAGCATTGGGAGTCTGCCCGGATGTATGCAGCAGAAGGGATAATTCAGTCTTGAATAACAACACGGCAAAGGGATCATTCCATCGTCAATAATGGCATTTGGTGAAAGGGATCATTCAGTCTTCAATAATGGCACGACATGCAATGTGGCCTTTTTAGAAAACTTTTCCACAACTTGTTAAAATATTGACTTGAACTTGTGTCATGCATGAACCAAATGATGTAATTATATAATATGTTTTGAATGGTTGTTGACCATCACAATTTAAGGTGACAGTTGGATGTTTGTGTAAGGATTACAAGATGTATGGTGGTTCATTTCTATATCATGTCGGTGGTGGCCAGTCGCTGGTATCACTTGGTCTTGTGGTAAGTCGTCGTTGTCGTTCTTGACTAGTGAAAAATGTAGTAATGAATGAGGTGGTGATGCACATTTTCATTATGTTGCAAAGACATAAACAGTGAATAATTTGTATGCTGTCCTTTATGCCTTTACTGCTGAACACTGTTCGTTGGGTGACTTGTGGGGCATCTAGAATGCTAAATTTTGCAGTGTATATTTGCAAGTGTTCCATTTTATAAGACCCTTGGGAGACCCAGCCTAATGTGAATTGGCCTAACTAAAGAAAAGTAATAAGACTAAACATGAACTCAAAGTTGAAGTTGTTACCTCCACCGCCTTTTGTGGGGGTTTTGTTTTTACCATCTTTTTTGGTAGACTCTTCAACAGAGTCGACCTAATACAGCCAGTATCACATGTTCGTCAGTTCATACATACGTCCGTCTGTCCACAAGAAGCTTCTTCGATTTCCTGAAATCTGGCATGTAGGTAGAGGTCAATGAGTGATGCACAACGGTATACAGTATGACCCAATCCAGGGTCAAGGTCACGAATCATTCAAAGTTGGAAATCTGGCCATTTTCGGGCTGGCCTAGTTTTTGTGTCATGTGACATTGAAGTTAGCAGAAACGTCACTTGCGAAGAGTCGACTGTCAGTCCTGTACGGGGCTAATTTATTCTCTGTTGGTTTTTCTGTTTTTGAACAGGGTGAATCAAGAATTTATGGATGGATTTTTGTGAAATTTAGGCAATAGATACACTATGGACCAGAAAAGAGTTGCTCAAATTTTGCAAGTGATCAGGGATATATTATAGATATTGTGGGCATCATAAGTTTACCAGTCGGTCAACAATATGTAACGATTTGTGATGCTACAAAATTTCCAGTGATGTTGCTGTTTTCACTTGTTTTATGTCTGCAAGTAAAACATTTGCTGTACATTACTGACACTGTTTCAATATCAGTAAGCATGGTAGAGGTTTGTGCTATATTGAGTGCTGTCTAGTTGTATCTTTGTGGATTTTGTTATAGTATTTCAGACTGTATGTGAGATAAATTTCGCAATACAGCAACACGTAACTGTTGCATATATAACATGCGCGTGAGCTGTGAGCTGCGGATATTTTCTAGGTGGCACTGGACTATGCCAACACATACATCAGCCCTTTCCAAGAGCTTCAAAAACTTAAACATCATCCAAGTATTGAGCCATTGTTGCGAAATGGAAAACGAATTGGTTACGGAGCTCGAGCACTGAACGAAGGTGGTGTGCAGGTGATATTTCCATTCTCTTGTTTAATTTACTTTTGCTAACGTGCTGCATGTACTGTCTTGTTGAAATTCTTTCTCTTGATTGGTGTTTTTAAACTGTTTTTTTCTTACAGCCAGCTTTCTGACTTGCAACAGCATAGTTTGCTTGTGTGTTTAGTGTTTGCCGAAGCTGATATTCCCTGGTGGGTGTCTGGTGGGCTGCAGTCCTGGCTTTATGAACGTTGCCAAGATCAAAGGCACCCACAATGCAATGAAGAGTGGGATGCTTGCTGCTGAAGCTGTGTTTGATGTCCTTACTGATGACAGTCTGCGAAGCCCAACAAAAGGTGCTTTGAGTATAAACAGTTGCATTTGTTGCCTTGCCCTAAGTAGAGGTGCAAAGTATTGCCGTCAGCATGTCTGTCTCTCTGTTCACTTGCACGTCTCAAAAACCATAGCTCAGATTTTCTTTACATGTTACCTATGACCATGGCTCAATCCTCTTCTGACAGCACTGCAATACGTTATGTACTTCTGGTTTTCGGATGACGTCATGTTTTCACATAATGAAGCGAATGGGTCAGAATCAGACAATGCATATTGCATATGTTTCGTCCTGTTCGCCGGATGGCGGTACTGAGGGCGAAGTCTGCCGTCTGTGACTGCATCTTGTTTTATTTAGTTTACGTACATGCCCAGCATTAAAGGGGTGGCGGGGGTGACGCCCTGTGGCTGGGAAGGTAACCTGGCGTCACATTCGTCATATGTTACAGACTTAACGATATATCCACCTACAGGTGCAAGGCCTCGGTAAGGGAAATGAGCACCCCGCCTATGCTCGTTTAGAATAAGGCATTTTTTACCTTTTTGCTAGTATTAAAATGCGATGGTTTATTTTTATATTTAGTTGCCATCCAATAGTATCGGCAAAGGTGTCATGTTTTTGGCTGTCGATTTGCCACGTTTGTCTGGTCATTCATCTGGACAGGTCTTGTTACCATTTCACGAGTTGCATGAGCAATCTCGATGAAAGCCCCTACTGATGACCTTATTAAATTTTGGAGGTCATAGGTCAAGGTCACAGCAGGCCATCGAGGTGGCGAAGGCATCCACGTTGACGCTGCAGCATCAAATTCAATCTTCTAGTCGTAATGTGTTGTTGGTGGCCATAGTGTTTGCTACCAGCTCTGAATGACATCAGTTTGTCTCTGAACATTTTCAAACAGAGGCCGAAAGAGCTTCTCTTGCTGTTTCTGTGATTTTGGCGCCATTATAAAAGTGTTCCAACTTGTTTACTTACTTAAGGCATTCTGGCTAGTGAGTATTGCGCTCCAGCAACATGCAGAGGTTTCCTTGACTTGGACCAGATTGCCTGGGCTAAACGTTTTAGGCTTTTAGTTCTTTTTTATTATTTTTTCAGTTATGGTTTCGTGCTCTAGATTAAGCCAGCTGCTTTTGGATACATGTTAATACATCGTATTGTATGAAATCTTTAAAGAACTACTTGTTAGCTTGGGTTGACCTGGGAGCTGGCTGTTGAAATGGTTGTGTGTACTGAACCACAGAATTGCCGTCGTTCGTTCGTTATTGCGGGCAAGGGTCCAGCCTACTCTGGATCCCAGTGCTGAGACCTTTATGTCGGTCCAATGCGCCAGCCCCGGGAAAGGAGGTGAATTGGTAGGTGTATGCGGTGTATGTGTGAGTTGTGTAGGGTGGAGGAAGGGTTGAGTAGTAGTGAGCAGCTTGTCAGGTACTGAGGTATTTCTAAGTGCGCCCCCTCTAGGCGTGGCCTACTGTCTGGCTAAGCCCGGACTGGCACTTATTCAGTGCCAGCCCTGACCTGCACTTCTTCAGTGCCTAGCCACATCTATCTGCTTCTGCTCTCACGTCGGCGCGACTGATATCTTGACGCTGCTAATCAAGGCATCAGCAACGGTCACAGTTTATAGAGGACACTGTCGAACCCTCTTACCTGCCCGGGATTAACTCCCTGCTCATCATGTGCATAGGAATCATTAGTAGACGAGTTGGTAGACGGACACGCCCGGGCCGAGTCAAACCCCGGCCACTGAGCGCGTCACGCTCTACTGCACATGGCGGCCGAGTGCGTTAACCACTCAGCCATGAAAGCAGGTCAGAATTCCTGTCAGGGTCAGAACTTATTTTAACCCCATTAGGTTGCTGAACTGACTTGAACTCAACTCGAGTGAAGTAGTCTGTTCAGTTCAGTTGACTTTATTTCTGCTTGGAAGTGTGAACGGTCCTACGACGGAACTAAACTCAGCTAGTTCTGATCATTTTCAAAACTACAAACTGGTTGCTGCAACGAGTCCACATCTCTGTGAATAGTTCAGTTGCAGTATTATGAATGTTTGCAACAGTTTGTAATTGTTCCAAACTTATTTCAGTTTATTTTGGTTCAGTTTTGTGACGTGAATAGGATTCTAGAGACACTTAGTAATTTTTTATTCAAGGCATCATTGTGGCACCCTCATTTGACTGGTGTGTTCTATTGTGTACTTGTGATGCTGTCATACAGACTGTGTATAGTCAGTGTTGTGCATCTGATAGGACTGAACCCTGAGAGCTATGAACAGCGCATCCGTGACTCATGGATTTGGAAGGAGATGCACAAAGTGCGAAACATTCGTCCGTCATTTAACTCATCTCTTGGAATGTATGGAGGATTGCTATACACTGGTACAGTGTGGTATCTCATGCAGGGCCGTGAACCGTGGACGTTCCATATGCACTCTGACGAAGGTTTGTTTTTCTACTGGCAGCTCTTTAAGCCGATTACCAGTTCTTTCAAAGTTGTGACCTTATGATATGGGTAAGAAGAGTTCGCCAACGGCTGGAATGGCTGATGGTGGCTTGGCAAGCCAAAAGTTTTCTAAGTTTGATACCTCACCTATGAGGAAGGTCTCCTTTTGAGGGCAGATCTGGACTCCAACTAATAAAAGGTACCTGTCCTGTGTGGTAACCCAAAAACCAACTTGGTGCATTTAAATGTTTGGCCGCAATACAAAAACATTACACAGACACATACACCACCAGTAGGATAAGTCAAGCCTTTTACATTAAAGATATATCAATTACTGTAGTTAAAATAATGTGTGTTTCTGTAAAGTTATTTTGTATGTAAATAGATTTGAATAATGACCTTACTTCATTTAAGATATAATGTGTAGTCAGTGGTGATGTTCAGATGTTATTTCTGTACTGTTCTACACATGGGCTAGCAGCATGAACTCTATGATTATAGGCCCTTTGTGGGTCCTGGGGCTGTAAGTAAGTAAGTGGGTAAGTGTCTAAGTAAGTAAGTAAGTGACAAATTTATGAAGCGCCAAAACCAGAATAGGTCCTCTCCGTTTCCGGTCCGGATGTTGTAGGAAGTGACTAAACCTGGCTTAATTTTTTTTGGGGTTAATTTTATGTTGTAGTATATTTTGTTATGGATCCATGTTTGCTTTTGTTGTGTTTGTTTCGGTTTTGCAGTACTTAGCCAAGAGATTGGCTGGGAAGAACGTCTCCAAAATGACCTATTTTGTTTCGAGTGGGACATAAAACGACAACTCAGTCTATGATTATAGAGTCGAGTGCATATTAGCCAGGACATACATCACCATTACTGTTTGTTTGTCTGAGTTACTTATACTTGCATGATGTGTGCAATACTGTGCTTGACTTGCTTTTATAGCCGCTGATCACACCATGTTGAGATCAGCCAAAGAATGCAAGCCGATAGCGTATCCAACGCCAGATGGCCAGGTCAGCTTTGACCTGTTGACGTCCGTTGCACTGACAGGTACAAACCATGATCATGACCAGCCAGCACATCTTACCTTGCTTGACGACAACGTACCTGTCGACAAAAATCTTGCACAGTTCGACGGCCCAGAAGCAAGATTCTGCCCTGCCGGTATGTTTACTCGGCAGCAAATTTTCTTTGTGGCTCAGTAACGATGGATGACTTTGGCAGCTTGGCACTAGTAAAGTTTGGAATTTAATCCTACAGACAGTATTTAATCTGAGTACTGTAGTAATTTTATGCGGGCATAAAGAATGCATATCGTTTCCGATATAGCCATATTTGTGCTGAAAAAGGACGTTAAACTCCAAATAACTAACTAAAGTATGCGTGAGGAGTAAGGTGAAGGATTAATAAAGGACATGCATACCTGGGGGATGTTGCAAATCCAAGACCGGTCGCCACAGTTAAGACCAGTCACGTCGCACAACAGTCTTGATTGTGGCAACCGGTCTTGGATTTGCAACGCTGCTAAGTGCATAATTTTATCTGGTTGCAGTCACTGCTTCTCTTTCCATTCTATGTTTTGACACTATTGGCTATGACCCGCTCCAGCTGTCTCTGAAAATTAAGTTCTGGATGACTCGCCGAGCCTGGAGCGAGGGTCCGTACACACTCATGGGCCGTCAACACAGCCCGCCGACCCTGGGTCATTTTGGACACGCGTGTCTATGGGCCGTGCTCACAGGCGCTGCTTCACACTACTTGGGAACACAGGCCATGTTCACGGGTTATGTTTACCGGCACCCATAAACACGGCCCGTGTTCACAGTTTGGTTGCATGGCACAGCGGTAGAACATAGGCCAGCGAACTTTCCTTGTCCTGCGTTCGTCCTGTAGCTGATGGGTGACCACTTATGTGGGTAAACCATCCGCTATAGTTCAACCAACCAGGCCAACTCAGCCTTTCATCTCTTCGATGTTGATAGATGAGTAGTAAGCTGCAATTGGATGTCTCCTACCTCAGTTAGGGGTGGCGCAATCTTGTGAACGCTTATGAAGGAAAGGCAGGCATGGTGTATTTGCAGGTAAAACTGTGTGATCCATGCCTGAGCGCTTTGAGATATACATAGTACATAAAATGGCGCTACATAAATACTCTTCCTTTCCTTTCCTTTTCCTTACACAGGTGTCTTTTTACTACCCATGAACACTGTTCATCATAAAGGCCGGTGTTTGCGGGTAGTCTGAACAGACGCCCGTGAACTAGCACTCCTGTTGATAGGCCGTGTTGAAAAAAGCATTGTCATAATGCTGTTTGACAACACTTCCTATGAACATGGATGCTGTGTCGGCATGGCCCATGTCCTCGAGAGTCCGTTTGGTTTATCGAGTTACTTCATGTGTAATCATAATAATACAATGAAATGAAATGCAGAGTTTTGAAGATAAAATTATAATCAAAAATTCCTGCAGTCCTAAAAGATTTTCTGCCAGGAAACTGACAAAAATTCCATAACAAAAATTGGAAAAAAGGGAACAATGGACGACTTTTTGTTGTTAAATAATAAAATACTGTAATGACTGACTTCGAAATATGATGTATTATGTTGTGTAGAGACGTAGTTAAGGTGAAGTGGTAATTGCAGTGATTACTGTCTAGAGTATTCATTCCTGTTTCCATTTTTTACAAAATAAGTGTAAAAATCCACCAAGAAACATGAGAGTTATAGTCGAAACAAAGTGGCACGTTTTCTGATGTATCACAGTGTATATTCTTGTACAGGTGTTTATGAATACATGGACACGGAAGACGGCGGTGCCAAGCGGCTACAGATCAACGCACAGAACTGTATTCACTGCAAAACTTGTGACATTAAGGACCCGAGCCAAAACATTAACTGGGTCACCCCACAGGGTGGCGAGGGACCAGCTTATGATGGAATGTAGATTATTATTTTAATAGTCATTTGTACAATTCTTTAATTCAATATTTGCCTTATGCTACGCCTGTAACTCATCTATATTTTTATTGGTACTGATGTCATTTTTGTCAATGTTTTATTGTATGATAACAATTTAATATTCTATGCTGCTATGTGGTGTTAGTGTGCTGAGCTGGGACTTTTGTCACTCTGTTAAATGTATAGTATTAGTTTGATGCATAAGATATTCTGTACATTATTATGTGATATTCTATACAGGTATAGGCTAACACATATGTACAACCACACCATCATAACATCTGTATGAGATTGAAGCAAACATGCAAACATATGACTCTTGTGTATATTCCTTCACCACATGACAGTGTCAGCGAAAGCATTAGTCTCGTGTGGGCTGTAAGTAAGTGTTTAAGTAAGTAAGTGACAAATTTATGAAGCGCCGAAACCAGAATAGACCCTCTCCGTTTCCAGGCCGGAGGTCGTAGGAGGTGACCAAACCTGGCTTTAGTTGTTGAGTTTATTTTATGTTGTGGTATACTTGTTACGGATGCATGTTTGCTTTGTTGTGTTTGTTTTAGTTTTCCAGTACTTAGCCAAGAGATTGGCTGGGAAAAACGTCTCTGAAATGACGTTTTTTGTGTTGGGTGGGATGTAAAACCTTAACTCATCAATAGCAGAGGCATTATGTTTTTAGGCCGTCCCGTTGTCGCATTTGTTCGTCCAGTCACATTTTTGCCATGATATCTCATAAATGGCGTGAACAGTTTTGATAAAACTGATAGGGAATATTCGTTAGCCCCTACTGATGACCTGATTATATTCTGGAGGTCAAGGTCATAGCAGGCCTAAGTAATTATGTAGTAGAGAAGGCATCCACGTCAACGCTAGGGCGTCGAATTCCATCTTCTTATTTGTGTTTGAGAAGCTTCAGCCATCTGCTACCATGCTGTTCTGCTGCTCTGTTCTGGTGAATGGCGTGTGTAAATTATGTCTGTGATGTGGACAAAGCCAATATAATACGGTAATACTTCAGTTTGTATAGTGCATCACCGCCGGGTTTGGATACCAGCGTTGCGGCGGCTGGCATGAAGGGTGCGGCGTCCCTTTCCACTGGAATCAGTGCCTTCGACTCGAGCATGCTTGAATTTGTGCGCTATACTCGTACAAATTTTGTAATAATAATAATATTAATGATGGATCAAGAGCGTGCAGTGTGTGATTTTTCGTGGTTGGCCGCAGTGCATTGAGTCTCATCCGTGCTTTGACACTGTTGGTTCAGCGACAGAAAGTACGTCTGGCCTGTATAAATTTGCTGCAATTCAGACTCCTAAGGTTTTTTGGGGACTCTGCCCGCACCTAGAATACTTCTAGAAAAGAACGCCATGTTAAACATAGACTGGCGACAATACATTAATGTATCGTCGCCAGTCTATCAGGCGCCGTGAACCTGACAAATAACGTTGAAAAAGAAGTGTTTTAAGTAAGCTGGAGAAGATAACAAAAGCAATACAGAGAGTCAGTCCAAGTAACTAAAGGATGTGTAAGGAGTAAGGTGAAGGATTAATAAAGAACGTAGAACGATAAGCTTATTACTTTATAGCCTTAGAATAAAACGTTTCTTCTGTTTTACAAATTAAACGTGTCTTTGTCTTTAAGTTATACTTTGTTAGGCCGCATCACAGCAATGGCTAAAGTACGGACTATGGCTTCAGTCGTAGTGTGGTTTGTGTGTCTGTCTATATATCTGTCTGTTGGTCACGTTCGTGAGCCCTGCAAAAACGGCTGAACCCACCGATTATGTTCATTTGTATAGCACTTTATTATGCGCTGCTCATCTATAAGGTGCTCAGGTATGACACGTGTAAACACGGGATCACAGTTTTACCTGTCACTCACGTTTATCCACGTTTTCTGTTTGCATTGCTGGCGTGGACCTTTGCACTTGCCAGTGCTGGCTCTGTATCACGATCGGTCACTGGCTGACGTCGAAATGATTGCATTCGTAGTTAAAACGTCAGAGTCTATAACAGAGTTATGCTGTAGACGAAGTTATGCCCATGTAGTTTGCACGGTATGTCGACTTTCTGTAAAACCGTTGAATTATTTTTCCTACGTTTTCCATCATGATTGTTAAGTACGAAAAGTTAGAAACTGAACAAAATTGATTTGGTTGCAGCTTTTCCGTAATAAAACCAGTCTCTTCTTAACAGAACTGAATGACACAGACAATGCACAGTGTGGATTTGTCATCAACACTTGCATCGTTCGTAAGTCAGAGTTCAAAGTGCGACAAAATGCAGCCATCAGCGTAAGATTCATGTTTGCTCAGCGGTATTTTCAGGCACGACTTTTTCGTGCACCTGTTTTCGTTATAGCAGATGACGAATTATTGATCTTCGTAGTATCTTGCATCACGCACTTGGTTACGGACGCTGAAACGCAGTGACGATGAGTTTTACTCGCCTGTAAATATTCACACACAATAATGAATATAACGTTCAATGTTGTCATACTCAGCTGCTATATAGGCATAGTTATTACCGGCAGAATGTGCGGACGGCATTATGCCGTTATGTAAGTTACTCAAAGTGGAGGTTTTTCACCCACAGGGGCGACATGTTGCACCGATGAGAGTGAAATTTGGCGAAAGTAGACTCCTCCACGCGGGCTATCATGCGGCATTATTTACGCGATAATATGTTTAGCCTATTTGACAAAACATAGGCTCAGTTGTGACGGACAGACAGACGAACACAAGACCATAGCACGTAGGCCTATATCGCGCTAGCATAGCCTCGCACGGTAAAAATTTGGCCAACCGAACAAATTTCGCTGAAGAAAGAAGCACGCAAACTGTGAAATGCATATACAACTTTTTGGCATGTATTTTAATCGTGCGACGATTATATTAGTGCGGTGCCGTGATCGTGCTTCCGTCTGTCCGCCAGAAGTCGAGTTTACCAAAACGGCTAAACACATGTGCAAACAACGCTGCACGATAGCCCAGTGATTCTAGTCTTCTAATGCCAAAGATCTCGGCGAATTGAGATGGAGTCACCATAAAAAGCTCATGTGTGACTAACTTAGTCTGTTCTACCACTCGGGACCATAATAGAAGTTCTCGGAAGAAGAAGCGACCCCTATCCATCCCAAACTAACCCATTATTCACATTTTGTATCGTTTTTCATAATTTCGTAATGGGTGGAGATAGACACTTCAAATTTGGTAGGTAGGTTTATCGTAGCAAATCGTAGCCCATGGATAACATATCACCCCTGAAAGGGGCGTGACAGTTACATGGCCCATTTACATTTTGGTTGCCGCAATCATAGGCCTATCACTTGGACGGCTAAAACTAGAGTCGTCAAATTTGTGTACAGGTAGGGTATAGGCTATATCAATTGATAGTCTTGGGATGACAAACTAGATCTACGCCCTAATGGGCGTGGTCAGTGTCATGTGATCCATTTTTAAATTTTGAGGCCCCAGTCTTGTCTTTTCAAGTTTGGCTGTACAGCCGATGACAAGATTTCAACTGACATACTAGTGCGTCTCGCGGTCCCTCTGCGATGGCTGAGCTTCTTGTTAAAGTTGCAATAACGGGCGTGTCTCAAGCCGCAACTGAAACCCACAACGACAAGCCTGTTTGGCTTCATGCTGAATCTGTGACAATCACAACACCACTACGCCACTGCTCTGCATCTGTCTAGAGCCGCGTTCACACCAGGTTCGGCATGATGCAGCGAAAACGACGCTACGTGATACAGATTACATGATTACTTCGCTTTCGGTTGATTCGTTACTTCGCCAGCGGGAGTGGTTGCGAAGTATTGTGATGAGTACGTCTGTATGTGTCTGTGTGTGCGTCTCCATCATCATCCCGGCCAGCAACGAGACGACGCAGCACGCGGAGCTCACCAACGTGCAGAAATGGGCCGCGCGAAACAACCTCCAGCTGAACTGTAGCAAGTCGACCGAGGTCATCTTCAGAAACCACAGGCGAAGGCGACACTATGCAGCGGACGCTGCTGAACCGGCACCGCTGCCCGGAATAGCGCGCAGCAGTTGTCTGAAGATGCTGGGCGTGAGCATCGAGAATAATTTCGCGATCGCTCAGCACGTCCAGCGTCTGGTGACTGCGAGCGCGCAGACGGTCTACGCGTTGCGTATGCTACAGACTCGCGGACTGGACGACGACGCTCTGCAGCACACCTACCGCGCCACCGTCGTCGCTCGTCTGACGTACGCCGCCAGCGCGTGGCGCGGTCTCACCATTGTCACCAAAGCGCCAGACCGCAAGCGCATCGACTCTGTTCTGGATCACGCGCGGCGCCACAGGCACTGCCCGCCAGACCTGCCGACGTTCGACGAGCTGTGTAACATTGCCGGTGATGAACTGTTTGGCAGAGCTATGCTACTGTCCAATCATGTCCTCCACACACTAATACTTCCTCAGTCCTCTGTATCACAGAGTTACAACCTTAGACATGGCGCTCACTCACTACAGCTGCCGTAACACACCACACGCTTGTCAGACTCCAACTTCATTACACGAATGCTTTATAAAGACAAATGTTAGCCACATAACTCTTGAACTGTTGCTATGCGCATTACGCGTTGTGCATTGCTGGCCTACGTTCCGTCATGCCGCTAATAAACGAAGATTGATGTCTGTCTGTCCGCGAGGATATCTCCGGAACCGCACCCGCGATCTTTGCCAAATTGTTTGTGCATGTTGCCTGTGGCCGTGGCTCGGTCCTCCGGCGTCGTTGCGATGCCATCGTGTTTGTTTCTATAATAGGCCGTATAGCAGTATGAAATTGTGAATTTCGCTACGAAAGACCGATTTCGCTTAAATTTACTTAGTTCGCCAGGTGGCGGTACTAGGGGCGAAGCCTGCCATCTACGACTGCATCTTGTTGATGTCTGCGTCGGATGCCGCAACATGCCGCATCATACCAGACCCGGTGTGTACGCTGCGTAAAAGAGCGTGACTTGCCAGATGAAAAATCAGATTGTCGTCTCAACAGGCATGTGTCCGTTGTCGGGCCTCTCAGCCGTGGTGCGATAGAGCGAATTCGATGCTAAGTGCGACCCTTCGGCTGTCGTATGAACCACTACGCACGACATACACACAGCACTGACGTAGGCCGATTGATTTATACAAAACAAGATGTAGCCTGCGTCCAGTGTTTTGCAAAGTTCTTCTGCCATGGCTTATTATGCGGCCACGCCGTTGGAAAATGTCTGATTCGCTCGCTGATGGAGTCTCTCAAGCTTGCGGTGTGCAAACAGTAACGATGGATATGCAGCTATTTAACATGCTGGAGTTTTGTCAACTGACGTTTACTAGTCTCTGTCATCTATGTCACTATGTGCTACATTTGCAATGCAATAGTTAACTTTCTGCAACTGTTTCCAGTGTACGATTAAATAAACTGCAAAAATTCATTACATTTTGGTGAATATGAACAAATTGTTATTAGCTATTTTCTGTGACAAGTTCTTGAGGTTGTTGGCTTTTGCCATAGCACTGCAGTCCCTGACCTGGACCTTGGATGATGCCCTTCTTAGCATCACTGTTGTTGATCGATTTTATGTTAACCGACCACTCGAGTGGTTCATGTAGAACAGTCGGATGGGTTTGTTTGTTTGTGTGTGTGTGTGTGTTTGTTCGGACGATAACTTTTAAACTACACAACCGTTAACCTCGATACTTGGCAGTCTGGTTTGTCTTGATATTGTCTCGGTCATTTTCGAAGATAACGGTCATAGGTCAAACTTTAAGGTCTCTGGAGGAAAATGTTAGAAAAGTGGTAGGTGCGACCTCAGGTGAGGGCTTTCTAGTTTACTTCTTTGTTTCGATGACTTCTGTTATAGCTCCGTGCGGTAGAATGGACTAAGTTTGTTACACATGAGCTTTTAGCGTACTTTATCCATTTCATATTATATCGTATTGTTGTGAAGTTGTACAAGCATGGCACGCACCTTGCATGTGACGGTCGCGGGAGCGTTTACGTCGAGCGAAATAGAGACTGCGAAAGGCGACAACAGCGACCACACACAATGCAACCGCCAGCAAGCCGCAGGAAACCCCAATGATTACGTCACTGTTCACGTGAACGACGTTACCCTCCACGCCGTCTGAAAAGACACACTAACTGACAATTAAGTTTCGCACGAATCCAGTGGGGGAGCCTGTAGGCCCTTTGAAAAGTTATGAAAAATTAACAGAAAATTTGAAAAACTCATACTCAGTCACCACTCATCACGTTCAGCGGAATTTTTAGCAGGAGGCGGGCTAGATAAGCCACTGCACGATAACCTTGTGTCAACAAGATTAGCAAGAAAACTACAAATAAACGACGCGATTAATTATTCGTAACTGTGCAATAAATTTATTTACTTAGTTCGGCCTATCTGCAACTTCAACTGCAAATAAAATACTTACCAAGAAAATATCCAAAAATCGAAATTGCAATGCTTCTTAGAATGCGATTATTTTACTTTTAGTGTATTGCTATTTATTTCGCTGACTGCGTCTAGCGGAAAGCATAATGTAACGGTCAGAACGGTCTGGCGTCCGTCCGTGTGTCTGTCTGTCCCATCAGCATACTCACCGTGACTCACCAGGCGCAGCATGCGATGCGGCCAGCATTGGCCTACATTTCAGCCAGACTATAAGGAGGACCGACATACGTGTTTTCTTCTTTTGTCGTAATTTCCATTATGACATAATTTTAGTCACAAAACTTCACGTACTGTTGTCGTATTTTATAATAAAAGATATCATTAATAGCACAAATGCTAACTTTATAAATCATGAACAAATTGTCGATGTACTTTAGGCCTACAGGTGGATGACTGACGGTGATATTGAACTTTTGCCATACGATGAGTAAGGCACGTGAAAGACGGAATGGACAGAAGGAAGACGAATATGGTACAATTCAGAAGGCCACCTGCTAATGTACAATATACTTCATACGGCACAGCACTGGTACGACGATTGGTCATAGAGTTTTCAAGAAAGGCCGCATCGCATGTCGTGCCGTTATTAAGGATTGAACAATCCCTTTTGCTGCGTACACCGCAGCAGATACCGTCAATGCTTTTCAATTGGCGGGACAACCCCAAAATTGCCCCTTTCCATGTGGGATCGGATATCTATCCCATTTAATACATGGTTCCTTGGGCCCACCCGAGCCAGCACCCCAAACCGCATCTCGATCGGTTCAGCCGTTTTTGCAGGACTCACAAACGTGACCAACAGACAGACACACATACAAACCACGCTACTCAGTCTGTAGCAATAGGCCGCATTTAGCTATTGCTGTGATCAATGCGATGCAGCCTAAAATATCCTGACCGTCAACATCGAGTGTGGCGACATTGCTGGGTATGCTGTTGCCCGAGTACAAGCTGACACCGAGCAACCGGAAACGGTAGACAACACCACGTGACGCCGTTGTCCAGACGAAAGACCTAGTTTCGGGGTCAAGCTGATCAGCAAGCGGAAGCCAGCGACCGACCGTGCGATACTGGACGGTGTAGTGGTCGACGCGGTCGCCGGACGGCGTCCACTGGACCAACACGCTGCCGTCCGGTCGACGGACCGACGTCACGTCGGTAGGCGGCCGTGGCGGACCGCCCCTCACTGCACCGACACTCGCGTTGTTCAGAGCCGCCGCGGAATCAGGATGAGGTTGCGGACGTGGTAGCGGGTGCTGGTCGATTACGACCGACTGATCCACAGGCTGGCCACTTGATGCGATCACCTCATACGGAGGCATGGCTTCCGAAGTCGTCGCGGCTATCGCCGTTAACAACAGCCACTTAAACATGAATGACCGCTGTGCTTTCATGAACTTTATATATAAAAAGATCGAACGTTAAGATGACAAAGTTAACATATCGTCCCTGGCTTGTAACTCAAGAATGAACATTCGGAGAAAGCTTAAATTAATTTGGTATTTCTTTTAAATGGCAGTTAAGGCACGCCGCACGCGTCACTGGTGATGCAGTTTTGAAGTCAATAGGTCAAAGGTCAAGGTTACCAGGCACGAATTACACTACGACTGCTAAAAATGCTATTCAGTCTTCAAAGCTGATCTAAATGCTGCCTCCGAAAACATCTCGCAAGCCGAGAAATTACATACTTAGAAGCTGAAGATCGCAAGGTCAACATTTTTATTAATCAGTGCCGTCCAGATTAATAAATCAAGAATGGAAAGACGACATAGAATGTTCAAATTTAATGTAGGCGTACAAAGCACAGTGTGACGCCACTGCGAACCTGACAAAATCATATCACAAGACTTTAAAATCTCAGACCTGTGATGTACTGACCAACGGATATATATATATATATATA
>Ga0209780_1000342_pt1 | contig 23862 bp, 21 predicted proteins | sample WorMetexBAHAMAS2_FD_187384 | JGI IMG/M metagenome (GOLD analysis project Ga0209780, IMG submission 187384) | Marine gutless worms symbiont microbial communities from Max Planck institute for Marine Microbiology, Germany - Inanidrilus exumae... | ecosystem: Host-associated > Annelida > Digestive...
GTCCGTCGCTCTCTTTGTTGCTGACGCAGTGACGCCGATAGCGCTGAGCTCGACGTGTTGCCAACGATGCGCGTCACAAGACGCTGTGCACTGCCGGATCCAGTTACAGAGGGTGTAACTGCAGCGAGTGACGATGACCACGGCGCCTCGGAGCTAAAGTAGTAGTAGTACTCGGTATCGAGTATTGGTATCGATCACTGTCAAGTATCGAGGTATCGAGTAGTGACGTTATGGCTGGTATCGTCCTAACCCTAATGTGTAATTTTTGTATCTGTAACAAGAAATACTGCCATGTTCGTCATCATCATTGTCACTGCATAGTCGGCTGAGACCGTTGCATCACCTCAGGATGACCTCGATGGATAGCACATCTCCACAGATCAGCTGGTGGGAGATATTTGTCAGAGCGAATACAATTCAGCCACTTGCGTCTTGGGTGACCTGGGGATGTTTACAGGTGTGATCAGGCAGACTTCCAAGAGAGATCTGGCACAGAAGAACTTGATGTGCTGAGGTGTCCTTCCCATGCCTGGCTACATGATCAAACAGGCTGTTATGCCTTGTGATAATTAAATCCATGAGTGGTGCAGCCAAATATGCACAGATATCTCATGGTGAAAATGTAATAAATGTGTTAGAGATGTATGTCTTCAGTGGTCTAGATCCAGATCTGATGAGCATATATTTTAAATCCTAAATTGTTACATTTGGCAAGTATTAGTGTGGTGGTTGATTGGCATTGTATTTTATGGTGTTAATATTCGTGTGTGTATTAATGTGTTTCAGCCTTCAGAAGAATCCAGCTGATCGATGGGACTTGAAGTCATTAATGGTAAGCTTTAAAACTGAATATAACATTGAAACTGTGCAGTTGCATAATTTTTTCAGCATTTAAAAAGCCAGTGGCTCGAATCACATTTGTTTGAAGTTAAAATGTTAAACGACCCTATATTTCTGCATAAAGTCTTGATAAAGCACTTTGCATTGTAGTAAATGCCGACCGTGTCTGCTTTTTGTTGTTGATAATTTTCTGTCTGCTACCCTGGCTGTTGTACTTCCTACAGTATTTCACTGTTGCTTCTGCTGCTGTTTTATGTGTTTTTAGCACTATGTCAGTGTTGTGGGGTTGGCATGTTTCTGCCATCAGCAGTTTAAAACCTGAACCATGCTTTAAACCATTCTGGCAGAAACAACTTTCTGCCATTGTTTTTTAAAAACATGAAGAATGCAATATAATAGACAAGCTCACTCACTTTTTTACAAAGTGCACCATATCCATGAAAATTGTGCCACTCTATTTTTGCCAATACATTTGCTAAGTGTTGACTGATTATCAAAATGCTTTCACCATCAGACATTGCAGTAAAAATTAACAAAGTCATAGTTAAATATCCCACCACACTTTAGACATGTTGCTACACTACCTTGTGAAATATTAATGTCAGAAAGTCAGCAACACACTGAAACTTGCATTATGATTAACACTAAATCACAAGATAGTGTAACACCATGACTAAGGCATGATGGGATTTTTGACACTGCTTTATTACAAATTTACTGCTGAGTTTCCTCTTAAAGAATTTTTAAAATCGGTCAGCATTTGGCAAAGTTATAGGCAAAAAGTATGATTGCCTCAAGTACCCTGTGCACCTGCGCACTGTCCTGGTGAAAGATGAACTTGCCCGAGATATGAGTAGGAGTAACAAATAATTTTTATATAGCATCACATTACGATAATAGACCACACTGATGATCTTGTATTCAGGATCAATAGGTATCAGAGTGGGTTATTATCAACTGCTGTTCACTCACTGGCTGATGAGAAGAAAAGACCCATATCAGATCTTATTGATAGTAACTTTGTTTTATCTCCATGTTAAGTTGTTTTCTAACTGTTAATGAATTGCTTTATTGTTATGTGACAGAGCCATGCATTCATACAGACAACAGAACAGAAGTATGAGAAAGAGATTAGTTTTGCGACTTGGGTTCGGCACATGATTGACAGCAGCAGCAGCAGCTGAGTGTCAGCAGCCAGTCTCTAGCCTCACGATGTTTTCCATACGTTATGGCCGCACATCTCAATACATCTTGCATGTTGGCCTGAGAGACAAATGATAGAACTTTGTGAATAATCATCTTGAATCACAGTTGGAATGTCTGCTGCCAGGATGGCTGTAATCGTATGTTGATAATGTTCAATAATGTATATATCCATGTATGGCATTGGTTTATATCATTGTACAGTACTGATACCAGTCAGTTTGTCTGCGATTGATCATCGTAGCATTTTGTTTGACGCATAATCATGCTTTTATGTCCTAAAAACGTTTGTGGTGCCAAATATTTAATCTCGACGGATCTTACGAGTTGCAGTGTGTTTGTACTGGCTGCAAACTCAGCAAGAGACCGATGTGACTGACTAATGCATCGGTCTATCAGTGACTGTCGTCTGATAGGAAATCAGTTACATCTTTGACATCTTAGCCGGTTGCTGCACATTTACTTCTGGTTGTGCATTTGCGATAAACAGCAGATTATCTGCACAAAATGCGGAGGAAATTGGGGCTTAGGATTAGGGTTAGTGTGGTTAGGGTTAGAGTTAGTTGTTGATATTTGCTGTAGTGGCATATCGGTGCAGAAGCATTAGTTAGTCACAGCTATAAGAGACTTAACGCTGGCTGGCTGCTGATGACGTTTTGAGGTGCCTCTGACTGATGTCAGCTTATAGTCTGGCTGGTCCTCCGTCAGATGCTGGAACGTTGGTCGATCATTCTTTAGCATTGCTTGTTGTTGCTGATGTCCGAAGTCACGAACCTGCTGTGTCTTTTTATTTTTCTAAAGGCATCTGTTTCGTTGGTTATTTGCTGTTAGTTTATTTAACCATCGAATGATATACCGTTGTGGGTTTGTACGTTGTGTGGTAAATTTGTCATTTTTGAACAACAGCAAAAATTTGCTTTACCTCCAGTTGTTGGCTATTTTAATACTACTGCTTTGTGTATAACTGGCCTTATACTCTAGATTGGATCAGGTCCCCCCAATAAGAGAACCAAATTGGAGCAGATTTTTACAGGCCATTACTGTTGCCCGGCCAGCATTGTCAAGTCTCTGAAAGTAAAGTTGTTGCCTGTGTTAAGTGGTTGAAATAGACCTGTGATCCATTTTGTGGCTGATGCTACCCTTGTTGTGAGTGAATTTGTACGGGTTCTTGTTTGTGATTTTCTGTGTCTTATGTTGGTTGTACTGTATATTTTTAACACTAACAGTCACATAAAAAGTAAATGCCGTCTCCAAAGTGATGTAATGCATAATTTGTCGGCTAAATATGTTGAAACCTAGATACTGGTAATCAACAGTATCACCATTTTTAACAATATAGCACCAACTCTGTTGATTGTGCATCAGGGTGGTGATTAATTTGAGGATAAGCAGGTCAGTACTGAAAACATGTTGAAAAAGCGGACAGATATCCGAAGAACGGATTAAGGTTGGGATTGAACGTGACATTCTTGTCCAAGAGGAATTGAAAATTTGGTGATCTTTGAATCCTTAAATTAATGTGACCCTCCATCTGCAATAATCTTCAGTCTGCAAAGTTTCCATTCCATTAATCCCATTTTAGACTTTCGAGACATTGAGCCGAGCCTTTACCATAACCACCATTGTAAGTGGCAGTGATGTTGTAAGTAAGCAAGGCTTTCATCACATGTCTCCAAATTGTTGACTATTTATTATTATTATAATTATATCATTATTTTAAAAAGCACAAGCCACGGGTAGTCAAAAAAGTTGAAATGGCACTTATTCCGGCTGGTTGTTTTTAACAAAACTGTTGTGCAGCAATACAGCATTGAAACGCTGCACAACAACAGAAATTCTCTGAAAGAGAAAAGAAACCTCCCAAAGGTCACCTGACGCTGCCGATATACATCTGCTTATTATTATTATTATTTTACATTATTTTACTCCAAAGAACTAATCCGTATTAAATTTTAATATTTACAATATAGTTCTACCTTACAGGCATGATATGACCTGAATTGTGTTAAAAGTGCTGTTAAACCTCAACCAACCATCCAAATTGCAGATATACATCAGGTTTAGTTTTCCAGTTCACTTGAAACATAAAGAATTGAATTTATGTACTATAGCACAGTTGATAGAGGACTTTGCAGTGTAGTAGTGGTAGTTGTAGCTGTAGTGTTGGTAGTAGAGAAAGATACGGTGACTGCATTATGTTGTCATAGCAATACACTGCATTTACAGATGCTGACTAGTCTTCTGCAGTATGCTCGTCTTCCTAACAAGGAATCATCACTTTTCTTTCACTGACCTGTCAGCTTCACCGAGGCTAATAATTTTTATAGCTTCTGCTTTTATGCTGTTAGCTGTTCGGTTTGCACATTGACAATTGTAGTGTGTTGCTGCTAATGAATCTCATAACAGCAGTGTGAATCCGAAGTCGTGCTACGGGCATGTCGTCATTGATGCTGCTTCATGTTGGATACTTTGGCATTTTTTACGACACATTAGCAGTCAAAGAGTCCTGCCCAATATGGGCTCGGGGGTGTTAATGCGCTGTGATTCATCAGTTGATTTTGGAGCTATATAAATTGTTTGTTTGTTTGTTTGTTTGTTTGTTTATCTTCCTTCCTTACTTCCTTACTTTCTTCTTTTCTTGTGCTTTCTTCCTTACTTATTTACTTCCTTACTCGTTTACTTCCTGACTTTATATCCACTCCTTCCAGAATAGACCCGTTCCGTTTCCAAGCTGGATGTTGTAGGAGGTGGCCAAACCTGGCTTTAGTTTTTTTAGTTAACTTTATGTTGTAGTATAGTTTGTTATGGATGCATGTTTGCTTTGGTTGTGTTTGATTTCAGTTTTTCAGTACTAAGCTGAGAGATTGGCTGGGAAGAACGTCTCCGAAATGACCTATTTTGTGTCGGGTGGGACGTGAAACCTTTATCAATTAATCAGTCAACTCAAAAGACCTGTAAAGTGTGATACATTAGCAAAGAGTGTGGAAAATGCACTATAACATAGACTTAACAAACACGTTATCTCATGATATATGTACTATAATTTTATTGCATACTTTGTTATAACTGAATTTGTTTTAGCTGCATTGGCCGAAATTGAATTTTATTCTTATATTTATACTTTTATTATTTGGCATTTTATCTTGTTGTAATTAAGTACAGAAATGAACACATACAGTTATCGTAGTCTTTTGATTTTAATTCTGTAAATTGCTCAGACTACACTATCAGTATTATGTTATACAGATGATTAATTTGCTTAGATATGCTTTATTAGTGTTTCATTTATTCCTTGCTATAACTGGTACTAATGTACTGTGATGATTCGTTTAATCTGGAGTATAGACAGTGCTTTTCATTTTCAAAATAGCAGGCGAGCTGAAAATCAATCACACCAGGACGCCTCAAATGGAAAGCACTAAGTACAGTTTACCGTGCCACATGTACAGTGTAACTGTTCTCATATGTAGTTGATGCTACATGTGGCTTAATAGCAGTTTGCAAGTTGCATTTGGATTAGCCAGTTTCCTCTGTTTTCTTCCTCCATTTGTTCAAGAGGTGACCTTTGAGCCTGACCTGCCTTGTGGCCGAGTGGTTAATGCACTCCGTTGCCATGTGCATGTGTGACGCACTCAGTGGCCGGGTTCGACTCAGCACGGGTGCATCCACCTACCAAAGAATTATTTCTAATAATTCCTATGCACATGATGAACAGGGAGTTAATCCCAGGCAGGTAAGAGGGTTCGACGCTGTCCTCTATAAACTGCCGTTGCTGATGCCTTGATTAGCAGCGTCAAGGTATCAGCCGCGTTGACGTGAGAGCCGAAGCAGATAGATGTGACTAAGTCTTTTGGCTGATGCTGCAGAAGTGTCAATCAGGTGGCCGGGCGCTGAAGGGAAGACCGGTGGGGCTGGTACTGAATAAGTGCCAGTCCGGGCCAGGTGCTGAACGGTGAACCAGTCAGGGCTGTCGCTGAACAAGTACCAATCTGGGCTTAGTCAGACAGTAGGCCACGCCTAGAGGGGGCACGTTTAGAAATACCTGACAAGCTGCTCAAGCCTACTTTCGCTCCTTCACCTTACATAGCGCACACACCACACACACCTATCAACTCCCCTCCTCTCCCTGTGCTAGCACATTGGACCGTTTCAATAGGTCTCAACGCTGGGGTCCAGAGTAGGCTGGACCCCTGCCTGCAAAGAACGAACGAACGACCTTCGAGCTTTGGCGATAAGTGGCATAGATTGTTCTTATGGACCAAAAGTCTTTCCTGTCTGTCCAATAGCAGTGTTACAAAAACCGTGGAGGAACACAAAGTACTGATCCCAGACCATGGCATGGCTTCATCCTTTCTGATCCATCAACTGACTTGTGATGATAAGAGAATCGCTCCTTTACACGGAGTCTCTGATGCCAGTCCCAGTGTGCAACTGATTCTCTTGCTGTACCTATTGGTCGATCACATGTCGTTGTGCTCTGGTGATGTTGTGTCCAGCAATGAATGTTCTATGCCTTTGTGTCAGTGTTTGATGTTCTGTGTTGCGCCATCGACTGGTGGATGTTATGGTGACGTGTTGTCTTGTGACATGGTGATGATAATGATAGCATTGATAGTGACTGCAGCTGAAAATCTGGCCGTACTTGGCTAACAGGTGCAGGTTAAAACCATGGTATTTATTTTTCGTTAACAGTGACTGGTACTCAGAAGTTGTTAAAGTATAAGTGGGAGGTAGAGGTAACCGCATTGAGGAGAACTTGCGCATCTTCTCCGTAATCCAAATGTGCTAAATAATGTCAGCAAGTGCACAGACAGTAAACCTTTGCTCCAGTAAAATCATCCAATTTTTAACCGGGTGCCATGTAACACGGTTATGGTGGCTGTGAAATGGTTCAGTGTGGTTGTGTTTGTGTGTGCATAACAGAAAATAAAAAACAAAGAACGAGTTCGAGGCTGCAAGAAGAGCTCGCCGCTTGCTTAGTAGTAAAGCATGCCATAGGGCACGTGTTAGTAGTGACTAACCTATTTCATGGACAGTGGATTTTTGAAGATATGCCCAAATTCCCATATAGCATTTAAGAAATTTTTCGAAATTTCACTGGCTGTGTTATATGCATATGATGTGCATGTATTAACACATTGAAATAAATGATAATTTTTGTAGAGTTTGAAAATATTTATATTTATGAGTACACTAATTTGATTAAAATTCACAGAACGTCGCAAATTTTTAATGAATGACGCCTGATTTCACTGAAAATGTCAAGGACATGAACTCGTGGATTAGGTTGGTCTCCCTGTGTATTGTATGATAATTGTTTTGAATGTGCTGCTTACAGCCCTAGAAGCTTTATACTTTGTTCTTTGTCTAATTGTGATATAAAAAATGAAGCCTGTAAATTTGCATAATGCTTTATGTGTGATACTCTTTTCTGATGTTCTCAGATATGGCAGTTATTAATGAGGGATCACATAGTTTTTACCGCATGACGCTTTGACAGCCACATAGCATCAGTACACTTTGACCAGTACATATTTCCCATTCTGGTAGAGTAGGGGGCTGAGTTAGTCCATAATGCAGTTGATGCTTCACAGTTGTTGTTGTCATTTGTGACCTAATGCAGAGTTTCGGTATTTGTACTGAACATGCGTTTACTGCAGTTGTTGTGAATAATACTGTGAAGTGTATGAACAAGTATGTCGATCCTCCTTATTGTCAGGCCAAAATGTATACTTGCTGCGTCGCATGCTGCCCCCTGATGAGTCTTGGTAAGTATGCCAATGGACAGATGGACACCAGACCATTACATTTCACTTTCTACCGTGGATGCGGCCAGCGTAATAAAAGTATAAGGTGACAAAAACTGCTGTTTCTCAGAAATTTTTACTATTATTCACATGCTTTGCTGAATTATTAAGTCGACTCCTCAGAGTCGACCTAATACAGTCGGTCTCAAATGTCCGTCGGTCCGTCCGTCCACAAAAAGTTTCTTCGATTTCAATTAAATTTGGTATGTAGGTAGAGTTCGACGAGTGATGCATGACGGTATGCAGTATGACCCGATCCATGGTCAAGGTCAAGGTCACGAGCCCTTGAAAGTCGGAAATTCGGCTATTTTCAAAAGCTATCTCCTCCCCCATTTATAATGGGGACTGGCAAATGATCACGGATTCTTAAATTAAGGCACAATACCTAAAGCTTATCGGGGCCGGATTTTTGTCATAGTTTTTGTGTCATGTGACTTTGAAGTTGGCAGTAAGAGTCGACCGTCAATCCCGTATGGGGCTGATTTTTATGTATTTAATGAAATTCTGTCAACTTCTGTAATATTTACAAAGACTGAAATTCACGTGTTGTTACTAATTTTAAAAAGTTACATTTGTCAAAATGTAATTGTTTGCAGTAAAATATTACTTTATAGGCACGATATGACCCAAATTGTGTTGAAAATGCCGCTGCATTCAAATCAGCCAATGTACAGACGTCATTAAGTTTACAGTAATATTTAAGTGCTGCTGAATCTGCTGTCATGCAATCTATAGGTTATGTGTGACATGGCATAAATGTAAAAAAATGAACATTTAACTTTGAATTCAGAATCTGAATTCTAAATTAACATGAACATTGTTATGAGTGGATAAATATAAAATACACAAACATACATCGGAATATCTTTTTTGTGTTGAAGAAGATTGCGGTGTGTTTTTTGTTATATTGCTAGATGGATGTTCATGATCTAGTAATGAACTTAATTTGATTTATTTTGATTAATGCCTGTTTTTTGTGCAGTTTGTGACTGATGATTTAGCATACATTACCGTGATATTTACATATGTTGTGTTACTGATACTTGTTGATCTCTTGCTAAGATAATTAACAGCTGCAGTTTCAAACTGTTATCGGTCTCTGTGTATCTGTGTACTAAATCTTCCAGTTTATCGTTAGTGTAGTTGACTACGGTTTTTAGAAATGTTTTTGTATAGATCTTCTATAGAGCTGCAATAATGGTGTCGTTTCGTTCTGTTTGTTTTCAGTATATGTACAAGGTGAGTCATTACGTTCAAAGACTGTGGCCTTCAGGAAGCAGAAACATGTTGCAAAATTTTGATGATATTACGAGGTCATGCTGTAGTATGTATTCCTTAGTTGTGTGCTGTTATCTGTAACATTAACCACGTATAATGTTTGAAGTAAGTAAGCACTTGCTTTGGTGTTATTCATGTATGATGAACAATTAGAGTTAGAGAAGTTTATTGCCAAGTTGCTGCAGAATCAAGAAATGTTTGAATGATGCCCATTTTTAATAGCAATTGTCTGTCTTGTCAGCAATCACGTTAGTTTTGGCGTGACATTTGCAATCAGTTAATAGTGTGTGTTTTCTGGGATGGTTGCATTCTTGTTCTTGTTGATTTTATGCTAAGAACTTGTACTGAATACACGTGTGACTTTTGTTAGTGATACTTTCTGTTCATTAATGTTCGATGAATCAAAACCAGGACTGCAGCAGAAAAAAACTCATTCCGCAGTTATGACAGAATTCCTACGTCATAAGATTTGCAGTCTGCAGATGATATATACAGGGGGTTCCAAAAAATGACCCCCCCCCCTATGTTTTACTGTCACTGTCTTCGTGATGGCTACAAGAGTAAAATTTGTTTGTATTTTTGCTATATCCTTGTGCTAAATTTTATTAAATACGATGTAGACTCGCCAAGTAATTCTTACCTTAAAGGCACGATATGACCTGAATTGTGTTGAAAGCGCCATTAAATTCCAACCAACCAAACTTTCCATAGTGCTACCTCAGTCAAGTTTGACCTTGACCTTTGATCATTTGAGTTTAAAAAACTGGTCCACGAGTTATATTAAAATTTCAGAACATGTGGCAAATCAAGCCATAAGATGGCTGTATTGTGTTGAATGAACACAACACAGTATTTGCCCGAATCGGTCTGCTATACTAGTATGCAACAGGTGTTTCTCTGTGCCCACCCGAGTCCTGAACACAAACGATATCTCGATCGTTTCCGAATTTTCTGCACGGCTCACTAGGTGATAGACAGACCACGCTACGTTCATAATAGGCGTCATCTACCTATGTATTAAAGGAAAGGAAGAGTATATGTATAGTGCCATTTGTATACTATGTATATCTCAAAGCGCTCAGGCATGGATCACGGTTTAACCTGCAAATACACCATGCCTGCCTTTCCTTTGTAAGCGTTCACCAGAATGATAGCACCACCCCTGAGGTAGGAGACATCCAACTGCAGCGTACTTCTCATCTATTGACCTCGAAGGGATGAAAGGCTGACTTGGCCTGGTTGGTTGATCTATAGTGGACGGTTTACCCAAATAAGTGGTCACCCGTCAGATACATGTCTCTCATAGGACAGGGAAAGTTCGCTGTCCAAAGACCGACGTTCTACCGCTGTGACACGCAACCAACTGCCACGGACCCCAAAATCTGTCCGAACTAGATGAGGGACCCCCATGGCCCAAGAAGTCAAATATTCAGTAATTCGCACATAGAACAGTGAAATCAGTCAATGTGGAGTAGGCCTACATACATCCAGTTTTGCATCTGGTGATGAAACAGAAGTATCTTCTCGTCAAAGATGAGTTTGTACTTACTGTTTCCTCTGAATTCACTGTCATTCTACCTGGTCGCCTATCTCAGCGTCAACTTATATGATCAACTATAATTTCTAAAAAAAGAAATCTTACACAAATACTTTTTCAGTTAAATAATTGCCTAATTTCAATTTACTTATTCAATCTAAGTCTACTGTTATTGTTTATTTTTTCATTTTCAGTTATCTTAACCCCAGAATTAATACTTACTAAGTTGTATAATATAGTTCTACCGTAAATGCACGATATAACCTAAATTGTGTTGAAAGCGCCGTTAAACCCTAACCAATCAACCGCCTATCTCGGCAGTTGCTGATCTTTGTTGAGATATGAGCAGACGGACATACAAGCACTGTTCGCAGTATTTTGCACCCGTAGTTAGGGCGAAGTAAATATATCTACAGTCAGTCTCCCATTTGATATCATCCAGTTCAACATATAGTAGTGGCTTTGTCGACTTGCTGGTTGCCCATCACTATACCACAACCACCATCACTACTCACTAGTATTAGTTTATGAAACACTTAGCTGCTGCTGTCCTTCAGTGCTTTGACACTGATAGTTGGACATGATAGGGTCGTTATCCCAATAGCTTCTCCTCTCGAACAGACAGAGGAAGGAAATAATAGGGGTAATTGGCAAACCCGGTTCATCTGGCAAACAGCCACTGAACTAATGTTATGCAGCCTTTTTTGGCCACTTTAAAAATTAATTTGTGATTTATGTAGAATCAATTCGCTGTTATTTTTTAATTTTATGCAATATTCCTGGCGAAATTGGCATAAAACTGAATATGATCTCCATGTTACGTTACATCATTATAAAATGTTATGCCTAGTTGAGCAAAGTTAATTTCTAATTGGCAGATAAACTACGTCTACGTCTACTTTTGTTTAGTTTCAGCATTTTGTTTCATATATGTGAAGTGCTGAAATGAAACTGAAATAATACAATGTCACTGAAACAGCTTAATTTTGCTTTAGTTTTGTTTCAGGTTTATTTCACATGTAAGTGTCTCTTTAACCATTGACTGTATGTACAATCTTACATCACAAGCAGTTAGTGCAGTAATAAAAATGTGTGAATTTATCAAAAGCACATCTGTAAAACACGTTTACTTTAGTGATGTTAAAAATACACTTGAATCATGTTATTGCAGTAAAACGTTTAAATGACAAAAGCAAATAATCTGCAGTTAGCATACTGTTGACGAATACACAAGTCTTACATGACTGGCAATAAATATGGATGTGACAGAATGTTAATGAATATGAAATTTGCAACTTTTGTAAAAAAACTGTAACCTTTCTATTAAAAAACATAAAAATATAAATATGCAAATATGAACCCTCTGACGACAATATCCAGGTTTTACAAACAGTCGAATTAAGTCTTCACAACAATGCAAATATGTTAAGTCTATGTTATATGAAGGCTCACAAAAGACAGTGGATGTACATGCGACATAAATGTTACAAAACTAGAACATAAGTGAGATGACAAGCATTCAGTGTTCAGTAGCTTGTTCAGCCTGTTGGCAGCCACTTGCTAGAACTTTCACTGGTTTCTCATCCCAACCAGTGACACAGGTGTTGTGACAAATCTGTGGACATTCTTTCGTTGCTTCTGCTGGCACTGGAACGTCGTACACGTCACTGCCTGGTGTGTGCACTATCAGCATCCAGTGGTTTTGATCGAACTCAACACCACGGCCATCAAACCACGTGAAACCAGAGATCTCGTTCTCACGACCAAAGTACGTACTAACAACACATACAGCCGAAAAATATTGAACATCACATCTCAACAACACTGAACTATAACAAGGTGTCGCCCTAACGGGACGTAACCGTACTGGCCCACCGTGCAGTGTCGGCCGCCCACGCGCCCGATGGCCGGCGTGCCAACTGTCCACGCGCCCGGCGGCCGGCCAGTCCTGTTGGCAGCGTTACAGACGACGACAGACAACAGACGCCCGCCAGCAAAACAGTACTGGCCCATTAGGCGGGGCAGTAATAAAAGTTCTGAACAGAATAACACTATGTAATGTCACAAGCGATCAAAGCTGTTCTCTCCGCATGTGAGAGCTATAACCTGCTTTGCCACATAATCACCAATACCCAACACTCTCCTCAGTCAGCACCTATCCATGCATGCATAAGACTTGTCATACTGCCGATGATGTTATACCGTCAGTGGGAAATTCATACAGATCACTGTGACGTCAGTAAGTTACAAAGAATGGAGTTTCACTTTGAGTGGGCCTGCAATACAGATCGGTCAGCCACCAGCCTGCGTGACAACAGTCTGCCACTGAGCACTTTCAAACAGAACCTAAACACACCTCTGTGCAATTACATGTATGAAGTTTTTATCTGTGATTCAGGTACCGTGATACGTTTCAGGATCTACCTATCAATCTAAAGTCATAAGCACAGCTACCGCACAGGGACCGCGTGACGCGCTACGTTAGTAAATTTGTGCTATTTTTCACGAGGTGTGGGAATTAGAAAGGTTTCAAACAGCAAAAGTGACCTTCAAGGTCATTGGCAATGGTGCCATTCAATAGGCCACACACGATTAGACTTTCCATTGCAACGGCCCCGTCACCAGACTGAAATTGTCAGTGGGGCCCATCCTGGGGCCGAGGCCCATATAGCCTATACCCGCGCCATGTCCGAGCATCGATGCTTCCCAAAAAGAGACTAAGTACTCATACAATGCATTTCAGGCGCGTGACAGGCGGGATAAGAGTGAGTGTGACTCAGCCTGCATGGAACACAGGGTTGCCGTTTGGTCTTTTTCGTTTTTTAAATACCAAAAATGCCCCAAAATACCACAATTTTTATGTGGCAACCTAGATGGAACATGATCAGTCCAGTTATTTTTGCCGGGGCCCTGACGATTTTTGCTGGGGCCCTGCCCCCGTGGGCCCCACCCTGGTGACGTGGCCACATTGCAACCATGTCTCTATCTTGCACCGTTTCCGACATATTATCACTTATTTCCCCAAATTTAAAGAAGTCACATGACCCTGAAGTTGAACACATCCCTTACGGGGGTATCTATCATTCATGCACTAATACACCTCTTTGTCAATCAGCACACGACATTTGAAGTGATTAGTTTCACCGACTACAAAGATATGATTAGGGAGCAAAATTCAAGAAAATGGGTCAAGCGACCCCAACCACACCCATTAGGGGGTAGTCTGTCATCCCAAGGCTAGCATTTCATACATTCTACTTGCATACAAAATTTGGCGAATCTTGCTTCAGCCGTTCCAGAGATATGACTGCGGGCATCAGAACAGGAAATGAGTCATGTGACCCTGGCTACGCCCCTTTTAGGGGATTCGTCATCCATAGGTTAGTATTTGATACATTCTACCTGTATGCAGAAGTTGACGATTCTAGCTAAAGCAGTTCCTGAGATATCACTGGATTCCCAAAAATTTAAAGTGAGTCACGTGATCCTGAAAAAGGCCCCTTTTAAGGGTCCTTTGTCATCACAATACGATACGATACAGTAGATCATTAATGTGCGCTCAAAAGCTGACGAGATGGGCAGCTTAACCTAGTGCACGGCACAGAAATAAAAAAAAGGAAAAAATAAAAACAAAACCGAGTAGCTGGGACTTGACATAGCCTACCTGCATACAAAATTTGACCACTAACGCTTCAGCCATACCACAGATATGGTTGGTGCCCACCAAAATTTAAATGGTTCACGTTACGTGACCACGCCCCTTTCAGGGCCTACCTGTCGACGTGGGCTATCACTTGCTATGATCAACCTATCTACCAAATTTGAAGTCTCTCTCTCCGCCCACTACAAAGATATGAAAAGCGGTACAAAATATCGATAATAGGGTGCATTGGGGGTAGTTATGGATCACTCAAGGTCACTGAAAATAACGCCATTTGATAGACCGCATACGAGTTCCAAGATAGGCACATAGTTACTATTGAAGGCTAATAGCCGCTTATGGAAGATGGAGCAAATTATGGAAAGCTGCTGTTATCAGTGCAAACATAGGATACAACCAGAATGAAAATTTTTCCATTCCTTTTCAATGTTGCTCTTACATATTTTTTCACTAAGACAGCACATCTAAATCAAGTCATGCAAGAACCATATTCATTTATTTCTAGAAATATTATTTTCACACAGCAATGCACAACACCTGTTTGTCTACCATATTTAACAATATGCAAATATTCAATACATACAAGACCAGCAATGCAAACCTTAGGTAATGTTGAAGTTCAAGGCATAGGCACATGTTGGTTCTAGCATGGTTGATGAGAACCTTGACATTTGCCTGCAGCAATAGTACATCATGTACTGTCAATGTCGAATATTAAATACAAAAATAAATACACTGTCAAACATCAGTGCATTATTAATATGCACGAGAGGTAAATGGAAATCACTCTCCTTGATCCCTCATCACTATACTGCCAAGTCTGTACAAACACGTTCGTGCACAGATGCCCGTGACCTCCAATCAACGTCTAGAAAAGGTGAAGCTACGAACCAGCTTTAACCCTTTAACTGCCACATCGAAAGCATTCCCAGCGCCAGCGGGTTACAGTCAAAAATAATGCATATGCCATAGATAGAATATTCCTATTGCCAAGCAACAACACAAACAAGGGGTGTTCCGCCGGATATATCCGGCAGACATGGCATATGGAATTTTTTACTGTGCCGGATATATCCGGAGAGCTGGGTGGTGAAGCGGTTAAATTCATATGTAGACTGATTATGGCAAGTACCCGCTCATGTCACCACCACCACCATCTCTTGTTTTGTTTTAATGGTCGTTTTCCAGGTAAACCAAGGCCAGCCAGTTCCCCCTCAATTTTTCTTCCATCTGTTTTGGAACAGAACCTTCGGGATTATCTATCTTGGGTACATGGTTCTTTACAGGCTGGATGCCCTGCCCTGCCTGTCATCCAACCAACAGTATCAGAACACTGAAGGAAAGACAAAGCACTGACTACACCGATAACCTGGAAACATAGGCACAACAACAATAGGGACCAGGGAAGACTGGTCCCCCAACTTTTAGATTGGGGGGGACCAATTGTCACACATGTATTCGTCCCCCAACTTCTTGGCTGTAGTTTTCAAAAAGCAAGAAATTTCACAGCAAGTATTGCTTCATAATTTCCGTTTGATTGGTTTTTGGTGCCAAACAGGGGTGCAACCACGACAGAAAAGTTGAAATTTCGGAACTGATTTAGCCCTTGACATGCTTGTTGTTTTGCTCGGATATGCACGTCCTAGGGAGCCCACTAATGAGCATAGTAGTCACTAGAATGCAGGTTTTAGCATCTGAGTTTTCAAAAATTTTCCGGGGGTTCCCTCCTGCACCCCCCCCCAGCCACAGTGTTGGGACATGGCCGGGCGCAAGCGTCCCGGTGTTGGGACCCAAAAAGCACCCCGGTGTTGGGACATGGCCGGGCGCAAGCGTCCCGGTGGTGGGACCCAAACCTTGGTCCCCCTCAACTTTTCAGCCGTGGTTGTGCCCCTGCCTGGACACATCCTTTCTTTATCCGGCACCACCAACAGACTCCTGGAGGAAGAGGCGATGCTCCCTTTATGCCAGTAGCATAATGCCAGTCCGTGCATACTAAATTATCCCCAAAAGGAGACGTGGTCACATGACCAATTTTTATTTTCAAAAAACAAGTGGTAATAAAATGTAAATGGTACAAGACAGAGACATAGTTACTATGGCAGTGTAGTAAGAAATTGAATGTCGCCATTACCCATTGACCTCATTCAGCTATTTGAAACCTTCCTAAATCCCACACTTCGGAAAATACAACATAATAGCTCGAATATATCAAGCAGTAAATCAGATGTAACATACAATTTTAACTCTTGCAACCAAGCCAAAGAATTGCTCAAGGTTATAGGTAGTCACTTTGTTAAAAAGTGGCGACATTCTGAAAATGTGCATTACAGGGACATGGTTATTACAGAGCAAAAGTTATCGTTTTTGTTTGCTATATACCTTTATTCTCCATCCTTTTCCAATGTTTTTTATAACTGCACGACATTTTGGAAGTTGACAAATCCTTGTGTCTATTACATAGAAATAATATCAACAAGTAGTGACATTAAGCAAACAGGTTCTGCATAGATTAATCACAAAACTAACTGGCACTGGCGTCTGTTCAAGTTCCATACGAAATTTATGTTGAAATGGAACAATTCGCCATTCACTGAGACGTGATGCCTCTTTTGACAGCCACACTTTATTATGTCCAGCCATCTTCGACTGTAGCATGAAACTTTTCATGTCACTGGTAAGAAAATGCTGCAACATGTTACAACAAATTCCAAAATTACAGCTGCCTACATATCAGCCTTATTGAAAAAAATAGACAGCAGTAAAATTTACCTATCAGCCTAAAGTAAATAATCATCACTAAACAATTCCTACTTATAATAGGAATAATGTCATATCATCAATGTCTCAGTTTTGAACTAATATTCAACATTTTGGCTGCAAAGGTTCATGCAATGGGTCACTTTATCTTTCACTAAAGCTAAAGGCTAAAACTGTAGTCTAAAACTAAAGTTTAAACTCAACGACTAAAATCTGGTTTTAGACCGAGTTCAGTTTAAACTTTAGTTGTAAACTAAAAGTCTAAAACTAAAGTTTTAGACTTTGGTTTTAGAGAAAAATAAAGTGACGCAATGTTGTAAAATTACTGGACTTTAACTTGCTGCCAGATTACGCAAGTTCAGTCATCCTACACCAACTATGGCTCTGTTACTGCATATCACAGCATAACTATGCCACCTTCTTTCAATAACGAACACGTAAAAAAGTACAGTGGCGATTCCAAATAGGGCCACAGCCTCTTAAAATGATTTGTCGTTTTGTGAACTGTGAGGTGAGCAAGTGATCATTCGTCAATATATTTATTTGGAACTCATATTAAACATCAAAGAAAAACTTACACACCTGCCAAAGTGAAGCAGCTTAAACAAAATAAATGTCTATGACACAGATATGTTTTCTTTCACCACTCTGTACATCTATAACTCCCTCTCTCTTTCATTCTCGGCTTAAAACCTACCTCTTTCACAAATCCTACCCGCCTTATTTTCACTTCTTCCCTCCGGACTACCTCCATGGACCTTTGCCTGGACCGTTTCTTCCGAGCTACTCGGTTTTTATTTTTATTTTTTTCCTTATTTTTCATTTCTGGGCCGTGCGCTAGATTAAGCTGGCCATCCCGTCAGCTTTTGAGCGCACATTAATCTTCCGCATGGTATCATATCATGTTCTTATATTACATCAAATATAATAATTGCTACTGTAAGTACATTTTATAACATGATATTTTCTTTTATTCAAGGGCAAAATATTATGTATATCTTTGGCAAAACTGTTCAATTTTTTATTCTGCGAAAGCTCTACCTTTGGACCCTGTTATGGCTCTCCATTCCTCAGATCCTTACTTCCATGTAAGAAACTCCTGCCACTCCAGCTACTATAAGCTGCATCTATCACAGCAATGGCACCTGAGTAAAGCTGCCTAAATAGTCCGACTTGCAGCATACGACCAATCTGCAGTTAATCAGTGCAAGCCATAAAATCAGGCAAAAACTGAATCTAACAGACACCTTGCCATCAGCAGTACTCAAGTAGAATGGCTGGCAGTAGCGCAGTATATCACCATCATGTGATCCATCGCAGCTGTAACATGGTGCAGCATCATTTGTCAGTGTCTGTAAACTAGCTATGTATCAACTTCTATGTATTTTAATTCACTACATGTCCACATCTTATGCCTTAGAACAGCGCAAACTCGAGGTTATACTTCTCTTCTCCTTCACATTCCACAATTATAACCAAAAGTACCAGTAGAAGTTCACAGTTACTTGCCAAATAATACTCAAATAAACCTGCAACAAATTTAACCAAATCACACGTTTTCAATGATTTCCATTTTGATGACTATTTATTATGATTAATGGACAAAATTTAAACAAAAAGCATAACTTAAAATATAATGATTACTTTATAGTAATTCTATTTCGGAGCCATATCAGCTGTTGTTAGCACGTTCTAACAATGCAGCAGTGGCAATTTTAACAAACAGTTCAACTGAAAAAAAAAACTATTACCTTTTAACCACAAAAGCAGACCGAATGTCTGGCTTTAAGACATGCTTTGAGCCAACAACATCTTTTTCCGCAGCACAAAGTCTTTTCTGGACATTGAACATGGTGTCTTCAGCAAGAGTCATACAAAGACTGTGCATGCATCGCGAGCAATCTTCCGGCTGTGGATTGATGATCATTATCACGTCACCAAAGTGCACATTTCCATCCCGAGACACACTCACGTCAAACTGAAATTAAAGTGCCAGTAAACAGGCATTTATTGATGAACAAATAAAAAAGTAATGTTAACGATGCGACACAACCAACAAGTTAAGTGTCACAAATTCAAAGTAGAAAAGTGTCAACATCTAACTATACATACAAAGATAATCAGCAAAATTGACACAATGCCACGCAGAATCAAAAAAGCTCATTAACTATTGAGACTGATTAAGTCTTATTAAGTCCTCTGCACTGTACATGCCCAATATACATGTAATATACAAATGTATTAGTGACATATCATAGTGCAAGAAATTAACACATCAACTAGTATTTATACTCACACTTTTAAATTGTAATGTTTATGAATGCAAGATTGCCATTAAGCCCAGTGAACTCAGAAACAACTTTGATATCATTGGATATGGGAAGGCTTGCAGTTATGTACACGTTGGACTTTGTCTCTGCACCATGTGGCACGACTACAGAATGATGAAAATGAAATATGGTGAAATTTGGGGGTAGTAGCCCCACAAGAGTGATAGAATAAACTAACTCAGATGAAATTTGGCATGCAAGCATAATCACAAGCATACTTTTGCATGCCAAATTTGGCCCTGATCAGGCAAGGGGTTGGTACAGAAACCCCAAGTTCAAAATTCAGTCAAATTTGCTGTTTTTCATCTGGCAAGGGCGACAGTATAAACCGATCAAAGTGAAATTTGACGAGGTAGAATACAGCATGGATCCCTCTCTCAAGCCAAATGTGGCCCTGAACAGCGACAGGGGTGGGTACAGAAGCACCCTAAAGTTCAAAATTTGCTCAAAATTGTGTTTTTTGGCGGCTTTTTGCCCAGGAGGGGTGACAGTATGTATCAATCAAGCTAGAAATTTGGAACACAACAGCAAATCACATGTTCAGTTTTGCATGCCAAATTTGGCCCTGATCAGTGAAGGGGGTAGGCATAGGAGTCCCGCCAAAATTCCAAGATTGGTCAAATTTGACGTTTCCTGCCTTGCAGGCACAACATGATGCACCAACTGATTCCATGGGAAAGGAGATACGACAGGACAAATTTCACCTTAGTCGGTGTAAACATGTCACTATAGTGTCCCAGAATCTATAACTTCGGCTGGAGGCAGGAGAAAAGGAGGATGTTTTGTTAGGCTACCATCACGGTGGATTTGATTTAAATCAAGTGATTTAAATCAAGATTTAAATCAACTATAAAAATCATGAATTATATCATTTTTAAATAAGGTATAACAATGATGATTTACATATTGAAAATAATGTAATTTTTTCAGATTAATCAGTTTAACTTTTGTTCAATAGTTCTGCTATATTATTATCCTGTCATTCGTAACTCCATACTCTTTCACTAGGTGGCACAGTGTATGCTGGCAGCTGGTATCAGATAGCATAGCTGTTACTGTTGATAATTTATCACACTTTGTGAAATTAAGAAACTAATTGAAATCAATCACACAATTGTTACATTTTGTAAAAGTATAAAACACCATGTCTGTCAAGTGCAGAGCCAAGAGCTGAAAGATTACTGTGTGCAAACCTGTAGGGCATTTTTTATTACATTAAACATTATAATGAATAGCTCGTCTTTGGATTGCCTAGAGTCTGTCACTCAATTTGTGCTTTTGGTAAACTGTGGTAATGGCAAATTGTACAAGTACATTTGTATAGTGCATTGTCACAAAGTCTCTAACACGCCATGCATGCTAGTAACTAGAGAACAGCCAGTTTTCAAGCCCCGTTTGAAGGACACATAGTCCTGCTGTGCACGAAGGTCATCAGGCAAAGAGTTCCAGACTGTCGGACCCTGCACAGCGAATGCTTGGCAACCAACAGTAAAGAGCTGGTGTCATGGCACCACCATCAGTTGATGTGTGGCTGACCTGAGACGTTGCCTGCCTGCAACATCAGTGACTGGTGTGCAACAGTCAACAAGGTACTGTTAGCCTTGCCATGCTGACATCTGTGCATGATGACACCCAGTTTTTATCTGACTCGATCTGCCACACTGAGCCAGTGTGGGTCATCATGCAAGATTTGAGTGAGGCCGTGGTCAAACTTTCTTGTGTCACTGACAACACGTGCGGTAGCATTCATAACATGCTGCAGCATGTCAGTGACTGATTTAGTAGCTCCAGTCAGTAGAGCATTGCACTGGTCGACATGGGAGGTCACGAATGCGTGGACGAGTGTGGCCACTGTTGTTAATGTTGTTTTTCCAGTTAGTCAATTGTAGTCTGCAATATGGTTGTTTGATAAATATTTAATACATTTAATATTGTAATGTCTTAAAGTCGTGGTATAGCAATTTTTTCTTTTCGTTGTTTTAAAATAAACTATTAAAAATGGTTAATGGTGTGATTTGAATACTTTTATTTGAAACATAACTACAAAAAAAAGAAATTATTCTTCTCTCCGTAATGAACAGAATTTGCGATATTTCGTTAGAATTAGGTATTCTTTGCCCTTAATCTGACTCCAGGAAGTTGGTACTCGGTAGTCTCGTTAAAGAAATCTTTGAAACTAAATATATCCCTTAATATGCAAAAATAATTTTTCATAATATTTTTTCTGAATCACGAGTACATACCTGTATTTAATTATGCACTTCATTTTGAAACTTCAAAAATCGCTATACCCCGCCTTTAAAAGTGCTGACTGTATTGACGTTACTTACTCATTAATAATGTTAATTTATCTCTAGTTGATGTGTTTTGATAAAAGTTTGTTATTGCAAGCGAAAACAGTGTTTTCGTTATTCGTCTGAAAGATGGATTTGGCTATTTGTATTGCTATAACTGCGACCGCAAAATCTCCGCGAATTTGTCTTCTTTTTGCCGCGTACGGACCGCGAATTTTACTATTTTTAGCCGCGAAAAATTTACACCCCTACATCATGACTACGCACCTGATTTTCTTCCAGCGTTTCGATAAGCTCTTCGCTTGCTCTCAACAGCGTTACGCCCGTTCGCGGATGTTTTTCATGATCGAAGTTCATATCCTGCCACGCGTCGTTGATTCCGTGCAAGACCTTTTCCATGTTCATCTCTTTCACCGACTTCTCGACGATATTTTTCACCTCGTCTTCGAACTTGTGAAGATTGAGTGACATGAGGTCTGACAGCGTCGTGCGTTCGTCCAAAGTAAACCGAACCTAACATGCACGCCGTTCTAGCAGTTTTCACAATGACGAAGTACTGGTGAGTGATAGGTGAGTGAATCGGATAAAAAACATTAGCAAAACGTTGAAAATGGAACAACATTAGGCCTATAAACGTGGCGTCATTTAGTACGCAAACATCTTTATCGATAACAAAAGACGACAAGCCTTACGTGAAGTTCACAAGACGAGAAACGCTGGAAAGGTTTGCAAATAATACAGATCAAAGCCAGAAAGGAAGCATATATGGCCAAAAAATTGATGTTTCTGGAAACCCGACCGACCCTAGTTTTTTTACCACGACCTAATTTTTTTCTGCAATATTCTTCTGCCGTGACCTTGACCCATAACCTGGAAACTGGAACAAAACCTATTTTGGCATAGGCCTAGCAACACACCAAAAATGAAGTTTTATGCTCAAGGTTTTGAAATGTTATCGTCTGGACAGGACAGATAGACATACAGATGCTACTACAATGAACCTGTAGTGTTTACAAGCAAAATATCAGTAGGCAAGATGACCGAAAAAACTACCTACCGACCCTATAAATTTTTGCTATGTTTCCGGAAACATCAATAACTTTTTTCGGCCTTAATAAAAACACATATGCAGTGCTACAAGTCGTGAGACAGCCAGAGGCGCTTATATACAGGTACCGTGTGACTAAATAACCTAATGCATCGGCCTATCGGCGCTATCGGCCTACAAAAATCACATCCTTAATATACTGTGACGTTAGCACTGTATAATTATAGGCTCAAACTCAAACTTGGCCTATATTGCATTTACTCTGGGGGTAGTGGAGAGCTGTTTCGGTTATTTCTCCCCTAACGTGAACGGATCTGGATGAAACCGGGAATATATATGTGAGGGGTCACGGTGCGCACTCACACAAAATAGGGGAAATCGCCCCAGAGGTTCCACCTAGGATGCTAAAACGTGTTTTGTTTTTTTTCTGTCCCCAATACAACGCGGACTGTCGGCCACGTATTCTGCACCGATTTTGAGCATTTTTGAAATAAAAGATGTGAATCGGTGTGCGCAAAACCGTTGAAAAATTTCCGAATTCTGCACAGGGTGTTTTACAGGTCCCCAAAACAACTGAAAATGGGTACTTTGGTTTTGTGATAATGGCATGGCCCTTAATCCAAATAAATAAGTTGCTATTTTGTTTGGCACACCACAAAGGCTCAAATCTCTGTCCTGGCTCAAATCTGTCAATGTAGCTGGGGCAGTCATCCCACTGTCAGATAAAGTTAAGATCCTTGGTGCCACGCTCGATGCCAACCTCATTATGGCCCCTCATGTCAAGGCTTTATCAAACTCCTGCTTTTATCACATTCGTTCCTTCAGACAAATTCGTCCATCGTTAGTTAGATGATAGTATGGCTGCCTCCGTCGCATCAGCACTTATTTCTTCTCGCCTTGATCAGTTGATCTCTTATTCTGGATGGAACTCCGCTTAAGCACACAGCTCGTCTTCAACGTATCCAGCATGCAGCGGCTCGGGTTGTCTTGTACCAGCATTCTCGTACATCTCCACTGTCTTCAAATGAACTTCTGAAACAGCTCAGCTCCACTGGCTTCCTATTGAATGGCGTATACGGTTTAAACTTGCCACCATGACATTCAAAG
>Ga0209780_1000343_pt1 | contig 23860 bp, 13 predicted proteins | sample WorMetexBAHAMAS2_FD_187384 | JGI IMG/M metagenome (GOLD analysis project Ga0209780, IMG submission 187384) | Marine gutless worms symbiont microbial communities from Max Planck institute for Marine Microbiology, Germany - Inanidrilus exumae... | ecosystem: Host-associated > Annelida > Digestive...
ATTTAAACGCCATCTCAAAACCCACCTTTTCCCTCACTCTTAACTGGCGCCACAAGCGCCTCTGCATCCCGCATAGGACACTATGGCGCTATACAAATGTTGTATTATTATTATTATTATTATTTCAAGGAAACTCAAAGAAAGAACCATATGGGCATGTTAAGGGGCAGATATGGCAGCTATTCGTGTTTATTTCTTTACCACTGGTAGGGTGCGAAGTACTGCGACCACGACCAGCGTGTATGGCTGTCTGTCTGTCCACTTGCATATCTCAAAAATCACACGTCCAAACTTCATGAAATTTTCTACAGATGTTAATTGTGGCCATGGCTCGGTCCTCCTCTGCCAACTAGGCAATGTGTTATGTATTTCCGGTTTTGTGGATGACGTCATATTTTCACATAATGGGGCCGATGGGGCATACTCAAAGACGACGTTATGTTTCGCTGTGTTCACCAAATTGTGGCACGGGGAAGGGGCGAAGCTGCTGTCTACAATTGCCTTGTATGAGTATGGTATGCAAAACTATGCAAATTTCAGGCGAAATTATAATCAGAAAACAGAAACTGCTCTGAACTTACAGGGCCTTTGCCCCCAGAATACTCACACCATGGGCTCTGGGCAATTTCCCCCTTCCGCATTCACTTCCCCACCTTCTACTATATCTTTTAGTATCTTTTATTTTTTCCTTTTTCCTTTTCTTACTCGCTTCATCTATTTTCTTGATTTTCCATCCCATCCCATTCTACCAGAATAGTCCCACTCCGTTTCCAGGCCGCATGTCATAGGAGGCGACTAAAATCCTGGCTTTAGTTTTTTTAGTTGATTTTATGTTATGTGTATTTAGAGTTAAGGATGCATGCTCTTTTTGTCGTATTTGATTTAGTTTTGTTTTGCGGTGTGACAGTTGTCTCATCCTGTTGTGTGGCTGCTGAACGAAAAGGCGTCCAGGGTTTAGGTCAATATATCGTTCCTTCACTGGGCAGGGATAGCTCTCCACCCCTGACCTTTCGTCTCTGATATAGCCATATATGTGCTGAAAAGGGACGTTAAACTTCAACTAACTATTTCTTGCTCTAGTTTTTACTGGCGTAAGACATGTGGTGTATGCAGTGTACTGTGAAACAAATGCCCTGTTTCTCCAGTCGCAAGGGAACATAATACCCAAACCTTTTACACAACAAGATGCAGTCAGAGAAGACAGACTTCGCCCCGGTACCGCCACCTGGCGAACTGGGCGAAACATATGCGTTGTTTTGTCCATTATGTGAAAACATGACGTCATCCACAAAACCTTCAGTACACAACGTATTGAACTGCCATCAGAAGAGGACTGAGCCATGGCCACAGGTAACATGTACAGAAAATTTGGTGGAATTTGGACCTGTGTTTTTAAGATATGTGAACAGTTAGACAAATACATAAGAGACAATACTTTGCACCCCTACTGAGGATGAAGTAATTATGTATTACATCTAGGGCCTATCGGATAAAATTTCCTTTGGAGAGCCGACGTAAAGGCAACGATGTACTTTTCCTTACAAATCAGTTAGTGGACGAATAAGATGAGAACATCTAGAGAATGATTCCTCTGAGTGACATCAGGGAGAGCATCAAGCCATACAAAATGCCTACCAAAACCAAGGAGACAATGCAGGTTTTCCTAGAAACTGGGCGTCAAACCAGTCTCTGTGTGTGTTTGTGTAGTGTGTGCGCGCTGTTATTCAACTGCACATTGTTCTTGCCTCTTTGTACAGTACAGACGAGACTGCCTCCAGCTTGGTTGCACCTGCCGGTCGCACTGTTTCCATCGCAGTTCCAGTGACGTTGTTTTTCGTCGTCTTGTTGAGTGCAACAAACAGTTCATACATGAGTCTTGCTGCTGTACCCTGTCGCTCGTTCATCACATCGCGTGCCACGTTCGTATCGAATGAGATCTCAAGTAGACGAAGAGTCGGCTCAAGTCGACAGAAGTTATTGAGCTTTGACTCTGACGTTCTGGTCACAAGTCACACGTCACGTGACATGACGTAGCAATCATTTCGGCTTAAAACTCAACGGTATTTATTACTGGCCCGCCTACACACAGTGTAGGAGGGCCAGACTAGTGATGCTCTCTGGCGTCTGTCGTAGTTGTCTGTCGTCGTCTGTAACACTCCATGGCGGGCCAGTATCGTTTCGTCCCACTAGGGCGACACCTTGTTCAGTATAAAGTAATGTTAACAGAACAGCCACCACAACAAAAAAATTCTAGCAGCCAACGTACTACTTCAATTAACTGCGCCGTTTTCTTGCATTTTTCAGTCGTTATTTTTTCCATTTTTTGTTTTTTTTTCCATTAAGTTTCACTACAACTGGTAGGGATGCACAAAGGTGGGTTTCACCACATCTGTTTGATGTTCATTTTTGGCTGCTCTTCTGGAAATAAAGATTTATGAAGTAAGCAAACAGATGCATGTACTAAGCTCAAGCAAATTACCCCGTCCATCAGACAAGATCTGAGCAGTGATTACTGTCTGGAGAGTAAGAGGGAAGATTATTAGAACTGTTCGGTGCTGTATTGGCAGTATTGCATATGACAATTGTGCACAATCACAATAATGTGCACAAACGTATGAGCAGTTTTTAGTGTTGACTGTTGGTTTAGGTTTGTGCTCTGTCAAAGGCTGTAAATAAACAGCAACAGTCTGGTTTAGCAATGATAACATCCTTGAAGATTGAAACTGGTATTAACACATCAATGAATCAACATCCTCTTGCCTTCAGTACTTTCACGCTGTTGGTTGAGCGTCAAGAAGAGCATCCGGCCTGTAAAAAGTTGAGTGACGAGCTGCTGGTGCAATCAACTGTCTGAAGCAAGGTGCAAATGATTTGCACATGGTCCAGCTGATGCCACTCCCTCCCCATCATCTCTCGCCACATAAAATCCAAAATGTTCTGCCTTTCTGACGCTGGCTTACCCAGACTGCTCTGGAAAGAGGCCATTAAACAAGTGTTGTTGGCGCTTTATATATGACACTCATCTCTATAAGACACTCAGGTATGACACATGTTAATGAGGATTTCATAGTTTTACCTGCCAACCACACGTTTAATCAAACAGTGGAATGAGCCACACCTGTCTTTACTCTCCAACCACACAGCATCATTATACTTTGGCTGGTACTCATTTTTCACCCCGCTGGGGATAGGAGGCTAAGTTGGTCTGGAAGATAGTCATAACAGCAACCGTGCACATAAATGTGATAATGTTCATCGAATTAATTAGTGTCAATTTACATGTTCTATTAACATCCACTCATTTGGTATATTCTCGTGTCACATACTTATTCTGAGAAAACTCGTCAAAGTCATTTTGCAATCCAAACTTGAACAGCAGTTCTCCCAGCAAAAAACCAGATGATAAGTCAGATGCAAATGCAGATGGATCTGTCACACAAAAGCAACAACTACATATTCGTAGTGTATTCAAACAAATATAATAAAGTGTGCTGTCAACAATAAAACTGCAATGAACATGAATAATTAAAAGCAGACACCGTTAAATAACACAGTTAAAATACCCAGAGTGCTAACAGTCTCAGAAACAAAATATGCAGCCACTTTACTAGTTATTTTATTCTGCAGATTTAGAATAAAAATTACACACAAAAATTTAGGATATGACAAGATAAAACAAGATTTTTGTGACAAAAATTCACCTGTAAATGGCAGAAAATATAAGTTCAAATTTTTGTGCAGAACTACCTCAACTCACTTAGCAAAAGTCAACAAACCAGCTTTTGCCTTCAAGGACTAGAATTTCAGCACAAGATACAGAGCAGAACCAGTCTGGACAGGTCGGTAGAAAAAATAGACAGCAATGATGTGCCCAGTAACAGGATTATAGAGGCCGTCCCCAGTCTGCTCGAATGGCAACAGAGACGTATTGCTCTTTACCATCGCATACAACTAATGCGCAGCAGCGATGGCTTATATTATGTGGGCTAGTGGGTAACTTAGTTATGGGTAGCCTACACAGTTGTACGCGATAGTAAATAGCAATACACGCCGATGTTTTCGTTAAGTTATGGGTAGCCATTAGGGTATATGGCGGCGATGGTGCACCGCAGCTTTAATAACCATTTAACGACAAACACTTAACCGCAACAACTAGTAACTAAAGTAATGATATAAAAATGTGGAGCAGTTATAGTTGGTCGTACAAGTTAACAGAAAAAACTATTAATTCTTCTTAAAATGTGCCGATAAAAGCTGACGGCACGAGTCTAAACACGGGTTACGGCGATCGGAAGCCGAACCGCGGTTAAACTGCTTTGTCAGCCAAAGAAAACGCAGGACTACCGATTTTCTTTGATAACTTCACGTCGTTGTTCAGCCATTTGCATAATATGTCGGTCATTTTCACTACATAGTTCAGTAAGCGAAAGTTGCATAAACACTTTCCGAAAGCTGGAAGCGTCGTCTATGTAAACAATATTGGCTTCTCTCCTTGACAACCAAGTAAGTATGTAAACTCCACACACAGTGTTGTCACACTGTTGGGCATGTAAACTTCGTTATATTTATTACCACGCGACGCTATGCTAGAGCGGTATATGCTGTGGCCCTGTGTCCGCCCGTCCGTCTCTCACAAGCCGGTATTGAATCAAAATGGCTGAACCGATGAATGGTTGATTTGGCAAAAAGGCTACCCTTCCCTTATTTTACATTGTGTTGGAAAGGAATTCGCGTATCTCCAAAAATTAGGCTACTTCCCTCTGAAACTTGATCCAAAACTCTGAAAAGCTAAGCCGTTTTTGTCGCCACGACACATCCATCGTCGTATATGCTGTCAACCTGTTTGATCGACGACCGTCAGCTGTTTTATCGCACTGCAGGGTCGGTTTTTTCCACCGCAAATTAATATCTCATTGACGATAATGGGAGATTAATTTGCGGGGGAAACCGGCCCGCAGTGTCCATCTTTGGGTACAATACGAAGTAATTATACTATGGGCGGGTTCGTCTACGACAGCTGAGACTTGTCTTTTACAGCGCGACGCTATGCTAGCGCGGTATATGCTGTCATGTGTCTGTCTTCCGTGAGCACCAACCATATCTCTGGAATTTTGTACACAGGTAGGCTATGCCATTGTCAAGTCCCAGAATATGACAAATCACCCATGAAAGGGCGTGGTCAAGGTCATTGACCCATTTTAAATTTTGCGGTCCCCAATGATATCTCTGGAACGGCTAAAGCTAAAATCGTCAAATTTTGCGTACTTGTAGACTGTATCAAATCCTAGCTTTTGGATGACATACCACCCCTAAAGCGGGCGTGTTCAGGGTCACATGACCCATTTTCATTTTCGACGCCCGCAATCTTCGGAACGGCCGAAGCGAATGCGAGTCGTCAAATTTTGTACATCAAGTGCTAGCATTGGGATGACAGACTACCCCCTCCCCAATGGGCGTGGTCAGGGTCATGTGACCCTTTTTTTAATTTTGCCCCAATGATATCCTTGGAATTGGTAAAGCAGTAAAGCTAGGCGCTTCAAATGTCATGTTCTGATTGATACACAGAGGAGTACTAGCGCATGCATAATATATTACCCCAAAAGGGACGTATTGAGTCACGTCACCTCTTTAAATTTTTGAAAACGTCATATGTCGGAAACGGTGCAAGATTGCAATGGAAGACTAATAGGAAATCGTATGTGGCCTATCAAATGACACCAGTACCAATGCTATCTAATGCCTTGATTCTTGAGGGTCCCGTTTGCTGATTGAAACCTTTCTAACTCCCATACCTCGTAAAACGTATCACTAACTTACTCAGATAGCGTCGTCGCGCCGTCCCTCTGTGGTAGCGGAGCCTTGTTGTCCGGCTAAGTTAATAACGGGAGATTAGGCCTAACTCCCATTAATTAATGGGAGTTATTAATGAGAGATTAATTTGCGGTGGAAAAAACCGGCCGTAAGTCCTACCCAAATTAGCAAACCAGTTACCCCTCGAACCTGATGGGTGACTGTCTTTTACATGGCTGGATGCTCTTCATCAAGCCTATTAGAGAAATCTCATCCAGTTATAACTCCTGATAAAAGAAACGTCATTGCCACATTAACTTTGAATGTCATCATCCTTCACAATTGGCAGGAAGAACATTGTTCTGAACCACAAGTCTGGTTGCATCATTGACCAATTATTGTTGTACCACTGTTAGCACAGGAATGACCGTTTAATGCACAGAGACAGGTGATATTTCTCACAGTTAGCAAGAGACTAATAACAAGTGTACAAAGTACTTTGACAAGAGGCCGCATCGCCGTCTTCTCACCCCTCGTGGCGGCGAATGCATCCGTCCGTCGCGTTGGTCGGGCAGGCACATTCGCCATGCGTAGGTACGTTACAATGGGCAGGCACATCTCCCCACTTAAAAGTGACCCTTCCTTTAGGAGATCCGGATCCCCATCTAATATATGGTTTCTTGGACTAGCAAGAGTCGGCTCTCAAACGGCATATCAAATTCTCAATAACTTCAGACAATTTTGCACAGCTCAACCGTGTGGTCAACACACAGACACACAGACAGAATTGACACAGACCACGCTACGTGTGATATCTGTTGCAATAGGTCGCATCTATGTCCTGCATGAAGGCAATGTGGCCTAAAAGTATTCACATTTTGCTCCGAAATCCTCGAGCCTTGTAGTTTTGTTGTCACTTCACAATGTAACATCGTTTTTAAACTGTAAAATGCATTGAACTTGGCCTCTAAGTCTCTGCTAGATATCTCTAAAAAATCTACCAATCCAATCCTGCCTCGTCGCCATTAATGGCCACAAGAGTAACTGTTGATGCTTTTTCTGAAGCAGCATTGAGCCATTTCCCACTTGCAATGAACATTCTGTAGATCATGGACTGATATTCATAACAAAACAGACACACAAATCTCACAGCAGATTTCCAATTTTATTTTATCTGGTTTCAAGGGCATCAATCTCTCTAGAAATATGGACACAATTACTCCTCATAAACCAGTCTACAGCAACTTAGGTGCATTTACCCCAACAGTTGCATTATCCACAATCCACTAAAGCAAACCGAACTAGATACAAACTCGAGCCTATCATTTTAGCACAATAAACTCAACAAACAAACCAACAAATTGTGTTGTGTGCACGTTTGGTGCTGACCTCTGGTGATTCAGAATGTATGTCACCTCATAACATGACACAAAGGAACATTATTTTTCCTGATGCCTTGAACTTTGACCTATGACCTATGAACCTGACCTAGCTAACGTGAATCAGCAAATCAAATATCTAGGTCATAGGCCATTTTGTACAAGTTACTGTCCAGACACACAAACCCAACCAATGGCTCTATCTGGACCACCAAAGAGGCCAGTAAACAGCAAACATTACGTCATTTATTATTTTATGATAATTGTAATATTTTCCCCCAATTTAACCACATTCAAGTTTACTACTAAGCTTTTAATTAAAAAATATTCCCCACATTGAATTATTGTACAGCTGTGTCATTAATCGACAATGACAGACGCACAGTCAGATGCAGGCAAACTATCTTACAACAGAGTAATATTTTAGTCTAAAAAATGCTCAAAGCAAAACATACAAGCACACATCACATCACTTTAATGGCCAAGTTTTAGGTTGAACCATACAATAAGTCGCCATCCTGACTTTCTCCCCTCAACTTCTTGTAAACCAGTTCATCTTGAGACAGACCAAAACTATTCATATCTTCTGTAACACCACCCCACCAAACAATTCCAAACCGCAAAATGTCCAAAGCACAGCAAACAGTAAACTCAAAGTATTCAAAAGAAGAGATTAATCAGCTTCCACTAATAGGCAACATTACACCTCAGTTTACATTAATTCGTATTTCACACCACTCACACTTCACAACTATCAAAGAAAACAAATAATCAAATTCAAATGACTACACAATCTGTACAATACAATATTTTTAAAAATTCAACATTTACTGTAGACTTTAATACATCACCTTTAGCAATAAATCAAGTATATTGGTAGTCAAACTGTGAAAACAATCTGCTAAAAATCAAACTGTTTAAGAAAAAAGTCGCAAATATAAAACATAAGAAACTGAACAAAGCAACGAAATAAAAGAAAACTATATTTAATATGCAAAACACGTAACAACAAAGCACTGCCATAGATATAAAGAAGTTTATCAATAATGTTGTATGAATGAATACCACTTGCTCTAAGCTACATCCTTTGGGTGGGCCAATTTCACAAAACTGTGCATCAGTAACGTTGGTTGGTTGGGAGATTAACGTCCCCTTTCAGCACAAAAATATGGTATATCAGGGACAAGGTCTTGGGTGGAGATTTAGTTCCCCAGGAACGACAACGTTGGATGGCAAATGACATAGTAACCTCCCAACGTAGTTGCCTTTTTGTTCAGCGAATGAGAAAGGACAGAGAAGGCTCATTTAAGTTATTACACTAAAGCCTACAACAGGGTGGAAACTAACCAACCACCATAAGACCTATTTAAGAGTTGAACGTATTATCTTGTGTAATTGCTGTTCATCAGTCCCTATAACGCATCAGTGCCTAATGACTCTCATTGTATAATATCTTTTGTGTGTGGGTCCGGCTTTGGAATGCTTCTCTTAAGTAAAACCCAAAAGAAGCACCCGGGGTACCTCCCACCCATGGTTACCAGATCGGATCCTCCACCACTTCATGAGTAATGTCCAGAATACCATGTTTTTCATTTCTAATGTACAGTTATACCCGGTAACAGTGCAGCTGCCTAAAATTAGGTATTCTGACCTATCGAGACAAGAAAAATCATGCTTAAAAATATAGTAAAATGTTAAGGGAATATTAGTGTAATAAAAAGTACAGGGAAAACTGGAGGAGATAAACTGCTAAAAAAAGAGCGAGCCACAAGGTGGTTTGAATGAGATTACAGGAGAGCTACGTGTCAAGGCAATGAATGGGAAGCAATGCATACAGAGATCATAAACAATCAATACACAATGAAGCTGGCACACAAACTATTAACAATATTGATGCAAAATTTGAACTAAAATACTATGTGTGCTACAAAAATTATCATGTGCACCACTGATTCTGGTTAGCATTAACCTAATGCTAATCACAGCACAATACACACCAGACTGATTACTGATCAGGCTCTGCAACTACCATGCAATACGTATGTATTAGAACTGGCCATGTCCATCGACGCTTATGTACATCATAAGTGAAAATGTAAGACAGTCATGTACTGTCAACATGGGAATAGAGATGCACAAAGAATCGATTCTCAATGTACCAAACGCAATGGCCCAACCATTAATGACCAGTACACCATAAATCATACAACAGGTCACTTCACCTTTACTTAACCTTTAGTTTTAAACTGAAGTTCCAAACTGAAGCTCAATCTAGACCCAATAGTCCAGTTTTAAACCAATATTCAGACTAACTTCAGCTTAAAGCTACACTTTGGTCTTGTGTTTGCTTTTAAACCAGTTTCAAAACTGAAGTTCTGTCTTAACTAAGGTTTCAAACTCAGTTCAAAACCAAAATGCTCGTCACAGTCACTTTACTTTTGTGCATTAATTACGTTTTACACCGAGTTTCAGTTTAAAGCCAAGAATAAATGTTAATTTTAAGCGACAGATAAAGTCGCGCAGTGATCGCCAATTGTGCCCAATGCAGGGTCAGCATGTGAGGAAGGTGTCGAGAAAGAGCAGCTAAAAATGATGCACAGAATCGAGGAGATTCAGCAGCGAAAACAGAAACAGAGCTGACTGGCAAACATGACATCATCTCATCTCATCTCTCCACCACCATCATCATCATCATCATCATCATCATCATCAGCAGCAGCAGCAGCAGCAGCAGCAGCAGCACTGTCAGTCGTCTGTGTTTACTTTGCAAGCGTCGTGATGAGAGCACAGCACATCTCAAAGAACTCCAGTATCTGATGCGGACTGCCGGCACTCGACGGTGGAGCATTGCTGTCACTGCTGGCTGGTTCCGAATCAGCCACCTCAAATGTAGCAGCAGCTTCTGATATGCACACGGTTAACATTATATGACACCCCAAAATAACAGCCAGCAAGGCCATAAAAGTTGCAAAAAAATCGCCATGAAATATAGGATTTTCCCCGCAAATTAGGTTTCTCCCACAATATCACCGTGTTAAGCATCATGACACTTCAGGACAAAAATCAGTGACATGCCTTTGCCTCAGTAAATAAACGTCTAATTATACAGCACGTTACATAGAACACCCCAGTGTGTGGTCTTAATGGCCGTTCTAGATAAACTGCATTAACCAAATGCCCTCTTGACTGGTTTCCTCCACTGCTCTGAAAGAGAACCTATGGGATGACTGGCAAAAGCTTTTACCGGCTGGATACCTTTTCTATCACCAATCAACAGTGTCAGAACGCTCCAGGTAACTTATAATGCATTGTCACAAGCTGTTAAAATCAGGCCAAACACGTGTTTCATGTACCATTGAAACATGTCTTGCCCAACAGCCGAATTGCATACTCTCTGGCAATGAGTATCAGACTGCTGGACCAACTGAAGCAAAGGCATGTACAGCACAGGTGCCTACTGCAGACTATGAGTAATGAGTTTAGTTTTTGCATCCCACTTGACACAAATTGATAATTTCTAAGATGTTCTTCCCGGCCAATGTACTGGCTTAGTACTGAAAAAACTAAAACAACAGCAAACATTCATTAGTAACATTAAAATATTATAATACAAAAGAAATGCAAAAACAAACTGAAGACAGGTTTGGTCACTTCTTACAACCTACCTCCAGCATTTAAACGGAGAAGGCCCTATTGTTACAGCCACGAAGCCCACACAGGGTGCCTGCTGCAGACAGGTAGTACAGTCAGTTAATGGAGAGAGATGGTTGGTACTGGCAACCTTAGACAAGGAGGTCTGATATACAGACAGACATTGACAGATACACACAGACAGGTATAGAGTGATACAACAAGCACCTGATGGTTCATCTCCAGAGCCAGTCATACTTGCTATGGTCATGCGTTTGACACGTGCAGCGTCGGGATGGTCAGCAATGTCAAGGCTCTTGAAATCCAGCAGGTAGTTCTTCTGATCTACCTGGTACAGCTGTAGGCTCATCTTCACCTAACAGAAACCACGCATGCACACATACACTGTGACATCATTTCACTGTCACATACATCTCTATACAACCTGCCCATGTGGCCCAGTGGTTAAAGCACTCGGCCGCCATGTGCAGTATTGCGTGATGCGCTCAGTGGCCGGAGTTTGTTATAAGCTGTGTGACACAGTTTCAACCGGTTTCATTACATATTCTACACTGCCGTATAATAACAAACTTTTTAAAAATGAAACGAGACTCACAAATTTTCCGGTCACCGGGTTTTTCCGACGAACTCGCACATGGAAGTTGTTCACCGTTTTCCAGTCCTGTTGTGCAGCCAGAACAACAAACAGTGCACAAATCCCAATAATTACAGCTAATATGGTGTGCACCTCTGCCAGCATATTAGCTAACCCTAATCCTATCAATCAATCAGTCAAATTGTTAATTTATACAGCCAATCTGCATTAAGTTCTCAAAAAGTGCCAGCCATGGGTAAGCACGCCCAAAAGCCATTGTTTTAATGTATTCTATTAAAGTCATTAATACAATAAATATCACTGTCTTCCAGTTCAGACTGAAGACTCTTCCACACAGGTTGCCTCTGGCGATAAGAGAAATGGGCTTTTATGGCTTTTTCCTTCACGCTACGCAACTATCAGTGTCAAAGCAATGAAGGAAACACAGAGAATTAACCCTAACCAGTGACCTAGCCCCATCCTGTCTTCACACACACCTAAACTCCTGATAAAAGAGGTCTTCTCTTTATGCTGGTTCTCCAATCACGTATCATTGCCTACATATATGCAACGTTTCACCAAAACCTGTAGGTAATTTTTCAACTGTCCTGTTACCACCTTCGCGGCATTAATGAAAGCCATCAGCTGACCATAGTGTAGCTGGAAAACGGCCACTAAACTGGTGTGCATGCGAGCGTGATGGTCAGAATGACACTTACATAGCCGAGTGTCTTCATAGCACGATAGACTTCATGCATGATGTCATGTGGCTTGCTCTGAGAACGGATTCCTGGTGTCAGCATCGATCCAAACATACACGTTTCATCCTTATAGACATCCAGGTATAGATATCCAGTACACTCAACACCCAGACAGGACAGTTACAGCATCAATTAAAAGTGGGCAGAAGAAGCTGCATTTAATGCAAGCAGTATGTGGATGATATAAGCAAAAGCATACGCCCGCCAAAAACCGAAGCTCTGACAAACTTCAAATTTCCCTTTGTAAAATCTGGAGTACTTCTAGAGAAAACTGGTTAGGTGGTAAATGAAGCTACTAAAGAACTTATTAGACAGAGAACGACAAATGACAATAAAGACAGATAACAGCAAGACAGTGAGTTAATTCAGAAGAAACAGCAATAGAAGAGAGGCAATAAAGAGAATGAGGAGGAATTAATTCAATTATAAAACACCTTAAACACACATCACTAAATGAGTATCAGTAAATAAATGATACATACCTAAATGAATGATACATACCTAGATGCCATTTGGCTTTCTTCAGTGGTGCATTCTTACGTTCAATCAACATAAGTGGCTCCAGAGTTGGAGTTGTGTTTATATCTACATATCAACAATTACATCCACACAATACATTCTGTCTGGACAAAAAAGTGGATTCCATAATAAATTGCTATAATTCAACAAAAACGTGCCAGTTTTGTTTCAAATATTACACCTTGAAACAAACCAACAAGAACTGATATTTTACAGAAATGCACGAAAGCATCAATTTTATTAACATTTATAATGCATCTATGAAAATAAAACGTTTCTGATGCAACAACAGCAAGCAGCCACCAATGAAGTAAGTAAGTAAGTATATATTTATGTTGAACACCTTTATGCTTGATTGGCTGAGTTAAGGTTTTATGTCCCACCCGACACAAAAATTGGCTTAGTACTGAAAAATGAAAAGACAAACACAACAAAAGCAAATATGCATCTGTAACAATATATACTACAACATGAAATTGACAAAAAAAACTACAGCCAGGTTTGGTCGCCCTCTATGACATCAGCCTGGAAACGGAACAGGTCTATTCTGGAAGGAGTAGATAGATTATGTCAGGAAGTAAATGAGTAAGGAAATAAATAAGTAAGAAAAGCATAAAGAAAGCTGTATGGAAGGAAGAAAGTGAGGAAGGAAGTTAAGTAAACACACAATTTATATAGTACCAAAGTCAACACATGAATCATGGCGCATTACCGCGCCAATGCGCCAAAGACCGTATGGGGAAAACACCTTTGTGCCAAATTTCGTGCATTCTTGTAAAATGTACTGAAAAATATTGGACATTAAGTTATATATAATCTTTATTCATCGTATAGGTAGAAACATACAGACAGAGAATAGAAAAGAAACACAGAAAAAAAACTTAACTAAGAAATAATTAAATTGTCAAACATTAATAACAAATAATTACAATCGTACCATGACAAGAACAAGTTACTGATGCTACATGCAACAACACATGTAAAATTGCATATGCCGCTATTAACAATGAATAATTTTATATAGTAGATTATTACAAGCAAGGAATTTAGCTTCGAATTACTTTACTCGTTTCAAAATTTAGTTTGATGGATTCATTGACAATATTTCAGCATCCAATTTTTTTATCAGGAAACAGTGTACTAATACCAACCACTACTAGTAGCAAACAAACACATATACAATCCACAACACATATGCAATCCATAACTGGAACAGTGCTAAATCCAGCCATGCTCATCATACGAGTTTGTAGCATCTCAGGCATGGTTTGAGCATTTCGCTGTTTGTTTGAATTTATGCACTTCATACATTCACAACACACAATGTTCAACATCAGACCTGAATTATAAATGTCTCGGATCCAGTTTTTTGACAGACAACATACATCCACTACCTAGTGGTGGAGGCGTGGCGTAGTGGTAGCTTCATTGGTCTAGATCAACGAGGTTAAAATAAGCTGAGCCCGGTTAGTACTCGGATGGGTAACTGTGTCCGGGTTCAACTCCCAGAGGCGGCACTTTATTTCGGTATGTAACGAACCACCCAGGTTGACTCAGCCTTCTACCCTCTATGGGATGGTAAAATGAGTACCAGCCAAAAGGCGGTGATGCTGTGCGGCTGGGGAGTAAAGGCAGGCATGGTGTACTTTGCAGGTAACAACCTCCACAGATGGCAGTAGATTAAAATACATATATCCAGCCAGCCAACAATTACCAGCACTGCCTGTGCTAGATATCTGGCAACCATCAGTACCAGGGATGCTGCTGCTGTGGCTCAACCAGACAACACAGAGTACATTTTGCCAGTTCAACAGATTTGCTCGGGAAGTGAATGCTGTGGCCAGAGGTGAGTTGTGCTAGCAGTGTGTGTGTGCCTGAAAAATTCCTCAACTATTGCTAGTGCTAGTAACAATTAGCAACATGACTATGACCATCACTACTACTAGCTCTGATGACAAAGATGATCAGTGTTCAGCTCATTTGTGTGTTTATCTATACACTAACGTACCAGGCATGTGCTCTGGATGCGGTCTAAACATCACCGGCTGCTGGCCAGACTGAGCCTTCTGAAACAACAACCAACCAACCTCCACTTAACACTTTATGATCTGGGTCAGCCTGTTCCCTCTCCCTTTCTTCCTCCATTTGTGACCAACAAAAACTTTTCAGGGATTAATGGCACAGCATGTTTTTCCTGTCAACAGTGTCAAAGTTCAAAATATATAAATATACAATAATAATTCATTTTCTCTTACGCCAAACCATGCGAAAATAAACATAATGCACAGCAATGCATACCAAAACAGATACATAAATGGCTTTGTATTTTTTTGCAAAACAGGAGTCAGTAATAACCAGATTTTGTGCAGGCACACTGATGTGCAATGGTTTTAGTAAACGTCAGCTCATTATAACTGAAAAGGAAGGCAGCCTGCTGCCTCAGTGAAGCATAAAACCTTCCCAGTGCTCATAAGCCGCTCCATGTGTAAGTTCACAGCAGCGCCTTCTCATAGTATTTCAACAGGCAAGATAGGACCAGCTGCATGAAATTAATCAATCAGTAACTAAAACTGTTCATGTTATTTCATGGTTTTATTGTTTTAATGTGTTCTTTTTAGTCACAGAATTCACTGATAATTTTACTTGGTTTTTCCACATTGCATATTTGCTCAAAACCAGAATATCAATGCTGTGTGATTTCCTCTTTGTCATCAGCAACCATTGCAGTCTACAAAACTATGTTCACTAGGGCTGTACCAAATACGGTAATTTCACTATTCGTCCGAATACTGAATATCTAGCTTCAGTAGTCGGCCGAATACGGTTCGAATTTGAATAGTTTAGAAACAAAACGGTTGACTGTTGCAAATTTGAAATTACTTAATGGCTGGAGGACGCCTGCCAAAGCAACTGCAACACTGACCGGGTTTCTGGGCCCTGGACTGGATGTTGGGCCCATTATCGCCCGCACTGATTCGTATCAGTCCATCTGCATCAGATCGCTGCAGCCGCACCTGTTTCGTCACGCTGTGGTGCAATCGGCTTCATCTAACAGGGACTGTTGACTGTTGACACACGCCCCGCTGTTTATGGTCCGCGTCTATTGCACCATGGCATGGTCTCCTATATAATAATTGCTAGTATATAGGACTCCATGACCAGGGAGTATTTACGACCGTTTACGAGCTCAGACGAGGCTTCATGACACTGGCCAACATTAATTGCTGTGTTTCATCATGCGCCCGTGGCGCGGCGTGGCCGCGTGGGCAGTTATCAACTATCCGTATTCGGGTTCCAAATCGTGGCAGTATTCGGCCGAATACGAATAGTCCATTTGGCCCACTATTCGGTCAGGTTCGAATTTGAATCGAATATTCGGTACAGCCCTAATGTTCACCCTACAAACAGAGTGTTACAAACATAAGCTGAGTTTCACTAACTCCTCTGAGTTCTGACAAATTCATGATTTTCGGTGTGAGAAATACCAGATCTTAATTATGACATACAGCGAGATGAGACTCTGATGGAGGACTTGAAGCCAGGTAGAAGTCACGTATCTGCAGCTTTGCTGTTTCGTCAGCAATTCGTCGATTGTCAATGACAAGATTGTATGCTATGACGAGTTGATCTTGTGGGTCTCCACTCAGCAGGGCGCAGTGGACATCTTGTTCACTGACCTGACATTTCTAGTACAGACCACACACAGATAAATACACAATACACACAACACACACACACACACACACCATACTTACATATTAATCATATTTTGTGCCCAGCCTATACAAGCCGGATCAACCACGCATTGCAAACAGTCAATAAAAACAACAAAAATTACTAAGTAAGAAGTAATTAAATGCTACTTAAAACACAAGTTAGAATAATTAGTCTTCAGGTTCTTTTTGTACAATCTCGGATCAGTGGTGGCACGGATTGCTTCTGGTAGATTCTTCCAGCATGAAGGGCCAATGATCGAGAATGCTCATACACAGAGGTTGTATGCAACCACAGAGACACAGTCATGTATAAACACATGACATAAACACATTACAGACTACACACTAGGCAAAACACCTTTCCAGTGCTTGTACACTGATCACGTTAATAGTTCAAGTGACACGATCTTGAACAAAAAAATGCCAGTGAAATGTAATAAAAGGCAACCAACAAGCCAGCATACCTCACAGACTTCACGTATTGCGTCAGTGTCAACGACGGAAGCATCGACGTCGCTTGCTGAAGGAAACAGATATTCTGGCAAGTCGATTTTGAACCAATCATGTTCACTGAAGACACAGAAAATGACCATTTATATTTTCAGTGCCTCACACAGGTCTCAGCAGATGCTAAAGCTGAGTTGACACCAGGTTTTATGGCTAGTAGGTCTTTCTGTCACCTTAGCAACAGTGTCCAAGTACGGAAGAAACCATAGTCACAACTGGGATAAATTAAATAACAATTCAAAAACACCAGACTAATTGTAACTTCAGAGGAACTGGAAAGCTGGGTGAACATCTTGTGCAAGGTTTGTCGTGAATGGGAATCACATGAGTGACCTCCACCGTTGGGATGTGCAAATGTAAGGACAACACTGACTTAATCAAACTGTACAGCCACAGAAGCAGACATAGGCCTGTAGCTTCCAGTCCGTCAGAGAATCAGGTACAAGCTGGCGATGACAGTTTACCAGTGCATGCACAAATTGGCACAGATGTACTTGGCGGACGACTGTCTGGCAATCTCTGCCATTGATGGCAAGTGACACCTACGGTCCGCTGGCACCGGGATACTGTCAATACCAAGAACTGGGGGTGAGGAGTTTCATGGTCACAGGTCAAGTTATCTGGAACAGTTTACCAGCCGCCCTGCAAACCGCAACTCTCTCCCATTGACGTTCACTGTACATCTGAAAGTCCACCTGTTCAGCTGATCGACAGCACGTCTGAGGACCATTTATGATGCGCTCTACACATCTACGCATCATCTTCATCATCACCAAGTATCACATTTGTTTCTTGAACGAACCAAGTGCTGAGTAAATTGTTCTTCATCTGATATAGTCACAAACAATTAACAAGCAACATGCGGACTCGATAAAAAATGGTCATACAGCTATGACGGTAAGTGTCGTACTCAAGACAGACCACAAATGCCCAGTTGTAGTTCTTACAACTTGTTACAAAATTCGCCAACTAATTCCCGAAAACAATTCACTGCAGTAAAAGCCTACTCCACACTAAGCGTTAAACACTGCACACAAACTGCAGTGTAACATGTGAAAGACAACGTCAAAGAAGAGTAACAAGCAACAGCTTCAGTGACGAACCGAACGTCTTTAATTGTTGCACGTTTTATCGGGTCAATCTGCAGCATCCGTTTCAGCAGGTTGACTGCTGACTTGTTGAGGTGTTCAGGCACAGAGAACAGACCGGCTACTCAGCCAACACAACAAACATACATTCATGCATAAACACACACACACACACACACACACACACACACACACGAAGTGAATGACTGACTGACTTAAGGTTTTGCATCCCACCCGACATAAAATAGGTCATGTCAGAGACGTTCTTCCCAGCCAATCTCTTGACTCAGTGTTGAAATAATAAATAAAACACAACATAAGCAAACATGCATCTGTAACAAAATACTACAACAAATATTTGACACAAAAAAACTAAAGTCAATTTTAGTTGCATCCTACGATCTGACCTAGAAACGGAACGTCTATTCTGGAAGTGAGTAAATAAGTCAGGAAGTAAATGAGTAAGGAAGTAAATAAGTAAGGAAAGAAGTATAAGGAAGGAAGAATGTAAGGAAGTTAAATAAACAAACAAACAATTTATATAATGACATAATCAACAAATGACTTGGGGTGCATTACCGCCCGGCAGCCCATACACGGCACACACAAACATCATCATCATCAACATTATATCATCATCATCATCATCATCATCAGCCGTGGCATTGCTGTAACATGGCACAGTGCCACTTGGCAAATATAAATAAATATTTCACTTATTCATAGACCCAGACGCATCTTCCTTAACAGATACTTGATACATAAGTTGGCAAATACGCTTACAAACCAGCCACACAGTCTTCTGGTCAAAGAAGGGGCAGCAAGCACCCTCGAGTGATCGGACGCTGTCAGCTAAGTGACAGGGCATGCAGGCTGCAAAAAAGGCTGATCAACTAATTTTGGGAGACTGGACCTCAGCCAAAGCGTAACTGTGGAAAAACTACAGGTGAAATCTTGTGATATTTGTGTTATCTGCGGCCCAAGGTTCATTGGTCAGTGCTTTGTAGGAGAAGAAGCAGTAGTGGGCCCAGCAAGATCATGAATAGTTATGAAGTGCCACTAATAAGCCCTATCTTTGTCACTGTCAATGAAACCAACTGAACTTCCATGTCTCACACATTTCTGTTGCACATAATTGCATAAAATTTACACATTACAAACAAAAAAATTTACACAATTCATTGAATTCATAGAGAAATCAACTGCAGAGGCTCACATTTGATCTTGCGAAATAACGTTGGGACGTGTTCATCATCAAACGGCAGCTATCAATGTACAAACAACAGTTCATCAATATCATTAACAGAAATATAATCATCAACAAATTATTTACTTCTATGTTATTACTTTTTCGGCATTTAATGCCTGACTCAGAAAACCATACAAAACGTATGATCTACACCGTGTCCCAATTGAAATGAGGCCAAAATTCAAAGCGGTATAAATACAACGTAACTCAACAGAAACATATATCATTTTAACTGCACTAATTACAATTTGTTTAACGTGAACTGTAAAAATTTCAACAAAATATAATACAGCCTAGCTGCCGAGATACAAAAGTTTAAAAAGTTGAACTCGAAAACGTCAGTTTCCAACATGCGAACTCCCATTGCTTACTGAAACAGTCGAACAAACAAACAAGTTTGATAGTCAAGTCTTTGGTTACAGTTGGCTGCCATTTTTATGGACACAAGCACGCATTCTAACATGCCACAGTCTCACTGCTCGGTCGATGATGTCCTGACTGAAGTGATGTCTTTCTCTGACTATAGTCGCTGCTTCAGATGGTCGACTGTATCCTGGTGTGGTAGAGGCGTCGCTGGAGCACACCCAGAGTTCATAGTCGACTGGATTGAGATATGGGGAATTGGGCAGCCACATCAGTGGTGAGATGAAATCTGGCATGTTTCAAGATTAAAAACTGCACCATCTCTCGAGCTCAGTATTTAACTGTTTCAGTAACCATGTACAAGTCACATGTACAAGCCAGAATACTTCCTCACCATTTGTCTGATCTAAGTAAGTAAGCAAGCAACAACATTTATAAAGCACCATAATTAATTTAAATACAAATGAATCAGTGGTGCTAGTTGACAGTAATTTTATTGTTCGTTTATCGTTTTTTCAAATGTACAGATTCATATGTCAACCATTTTTTCTGCGGAGTTCACTGTTCTCAGTGATTCTCATACTGCAACAGTCAACTATTTAATAAATGTACATGTACCGTTCCACACAGCAGAGCATAGAGAATCACACCACAGCTCCATACATCAACCTCCGGACCAGCATACAACCTGACCACATCAAAGTAATTAATTTTCACCAACATACGTCAACTACATATTTATCACACTAAAATAGAATACAACAGCTAAGTTGCTAACCCAGTTTCAGCGCCTCTGGAGTCTTTGATATACTGGCACTATACAAGGTAGATTATTATTATTATTATTATTATTACTATTATTATTATTATTATAAACCTGCCTGTGTTTGAGCGTGTGTGTGACATACATCTATATCAATATGAGTGATTGCTTACATGACAGTACTTAGATAATAACAAGTGTCCAAAATATCGTCCACTGCATCACTAGAGATTGCAAATGGATTCATCTGATGCTTCACATTCACTTCAGTGCTTTTACAATGTTGGTTGGGTAACATATGGCCCTTAGCAGCCTGCTCCACAGGTTCTTTCTCGGGAACCCAGCCTAAACTGCAGTAACTCTTGAAAAGAAGGCTGTGTAAAACAGAAAGTGAAAGTAAACTCTAAGGTGTGTATGTACATGTAATGATAATAATAATAATAATAACCAAGATAATATTTACGGTGCTGTCATCATGGCAAGCCATTGTGAGAGTTCACCCGGTTCACATGATAAATGCAGACTAAGAGCCGAGTGGCCGCCAACCCTCAGACTAAGCCAACCAACTTGGGCTGTGAGTCTGCCAAAAAGAAATGGCAGCTACCGTCCGCATCCACCATCGCCATTTATTATTACTCAGCCCGAGAGCTGATACTCATTTTACCGTCCCACGGAGGGTGGAGAGCTGAGTCGACCTAGGCACTGCATTAAGGGTGTGCAGCCCGTGCCCAAGGCTGTATATCGCAGTGGCTGTCATGATAAACACAACTGCCCGCAGTGATATTCGAACCTGGGTCCTCTCACACTGCAGTCAGGTATGTTACCACTAGACCACTGAGACACTGCATGTATATAGACAGATGAATCCTGCCAGCAGGCCGGTGACGCCACAGCGACAGCACTGGCCAATGAACCTTGGGCCGCAAATAACACGAATATCACAAGATTTCACCAGTAGCATGTATAAGATAAAATCAGATGCATGAACAGTAACTGGTTACATTGCCATACAAACGTGATTGGGAAAGTCAATGAAAATACATTCTACAATGATTTGTTGCTGGCGGCCAAAAACAATATAAAGTAACGGCCACGTAGTGGTTCCAATTACAGCTGTCAGTCGATGGCCACATCTGCTGCTAGTATGTCATTGGAAAGTCATGAGTCTAGAATACTTATAAGCATATCTGTGTGTCAGCCAACGTACTTTCCACTGATGACTTCCGGTGCAGCATAGTTGGGAGATCCGCAGCTGGTTCTCAGAAACTCCCCGTCAGTCATCATGTTTGACAAACCTGCATACAACATGCACCTTCCTTGTCACTGTCTCAAACATTACAATATCATCAAATATATTGGATGTTAACTAAAAACACTGACTTACCAACAACAGCAATACAGCATAGCGTAAGCAGTTCAGACGCCCATGGAGCATTTATTTGTGTACTGATGTTTGCAAAGGAACTACTGAAATAAAACGTCCAAATTGTGATGACAATAATAACAACATTAAAAACAAAATTGGGACAACCACACTATCTACTTCCATTTAGACAGACCTATCTAACAGAGAAGTGTAATAACACAGTGATATATAAATGGAGAATGCATGATGTTAAGTATTTAACAGCGAAGACTTGATTACCAAAGTCGGCAATTTTGACGTTAAGGTATTTGTCGAGAAGAAGATTCTCGGGCTTGAGGTCTCGGTGGACGATCATGTGGCGATGGCAATAATCCACTCCAGAAATAATCTGCTGGAAAAACCGACGTGCTTCCGACTCTTTCAACTGCCAGAAAACAACGGATAAACATAAACTAAACTATCTTTGACTAAAAAGTGCACAAATGCCAACATTTCAAAATGAAAAAAGGGATCAATCTTCAGCGAGGTTCAAAGGGATGAAAACTGAGGCCAAAAGGGCCAAAGCCAGGGTAAGGGTTATTGGGGAGGAGTGGCGAATCCCCACGAACAAGGGAGTCTGGGGGAATGCTGGAAGCTCCCCCATCAGGTTCCATGGTAAAGCCACGGCCACCAAAAGTTTTTTTGCTATATTTTAAATTTTCAAGATGGCTTCTCCTGCTATATCACTCACTTCATGCATTATCATACTTGTGTGTGCTATGACCTGGTGTTTGGCAGTACCACTTGTGTTATTTTGGCAGTACCTACTTGTCTCCTGACGCCAAGCAAGCCACCATGTCCCACACTGAAGTCCATGTTAGGTCCCTTTAACACCGGAAAGTTTCTTTTGAAAGTCGCTTTCAAAAGGAACTTCCCAGCATGAAATGTGCCTTACACAAGCAGCAATACGCATGCATATCACCCACAGACGACTTACGAACAACAGGATATGCACGCCATATTCAGGAGGGTACTGCTGCAACAGCTTCTGCAGCTTTGCGGATGGAGATGTATTCGGCCTACTTATTTCTCTGTCTGACTCTCCTGTTTCACAGTCACTCATGTCTTGTTTAATTTTATTATGATTACATGCCAACTATATCAAAACTCCACTCTACGGTGCAATTCAAACAATAGTCTTGATTGGCTGCTGTGATGTTTATGTTTGCAGTGCCAGCCAATCACGGGCTTCATTACATACTAAGCTGCTTCTATTTATAGTATGTGGGTGCGTTCAATTTCAGTCCATTGGGCACGTTAATTATTGCTATCCGATCCAATGTGACCTATTGCTACAGATGTCATACATAATGTAGTGTATGTGATGGGTACACGGGTGAGCTGTGCCAAAAATGGCCTAAGTGATTGAGATGCTGTTTAAACGGCTAACTCGTGTGAGCCCATGGAACCACATATTAGATGGATATCCGGATCCCCCAATGCGAAGGAGCACTTTTGAGGAGGACATATGCCAGCCCATTGCAAAGTACCTACGCATACATGCCTTCCACATTGTTCGCCTGCTGCTGCTGCTGGCAAATGTGCCTGCACAGTGAATGCATCAAATGAATGCATGTATGGAATGACAAGATGGCAATGCGGCCTTTTGCCTAATAATTGATTCGGACATTTGTTAATGTAGTCTTATGACGACTCACTTTGCCATGTTTGATGATGTACTCAAACAACTCCCCACCACCAACGTGTTCCATCACCATGAAGATGTCTGTTGGAGTGCTGATGACTTGATAGCTGCAAAACCGCAAAATCGCATTTTTGCCACCCTTTAGTTGACTTAGGCATAGCTATTACAACAATAACACATACATTTGTATTGGACTGTCGGGTCCACAGGCAATCAATCAATCAATCAAAATTTATTTTCCAAGTAATAGCAGAAAAATTACAATGTAATAAATGTCGTAGCACTTGAAAGGCTACCAGAAAAGCATTACGCTCATTAAAACTAGTCGCCTGAAACAAAACAATACAAACACAAATACATCAAAAAAGAAAAGAGACAGGAGGAGAAGAGAAGAAGAAAGTAACATCAACATGTGCAATTTCAGAGCAAATACAAGTACATATAATCAAT
>Ga0209780_1000344_pt1 | contig 23849 bp, 10 predicted proteins | sample WorMetexBAHAMAS2_FD_187384 | JGI IMG/M metagenome (GOLD analysis project Ga0209780, IMG submission 187384) | Marine gutless worms symbiont microbial communities from Max Planck institute for Marine Microbiology, Germany - Inanidrilus exumae... | ecosystem: Host-associated > Annelida > Digestive...
AGACCCCCCTCTATCCGGGTAGTCCACCTCTTCGCCCGACGGGCCGACTCGTCGGTACGGGCCAAATAAAGCAGGGCCGGCCTGTTAGAGTGATGGCTCTGTGGAAGAACGCAATGTGCAACTTATCTAATTAATATGCAATGTTATACCGCCTAAGTGTCGTTAACAAACGTGATATTTCAACTTTGCAACACAACGTTCACAAAGTAAACAGCCGCCATATTAACCGGAAGTCCAGTATCTCGTGAAGAAGAAATAAACCTACCGACTTTTTCACTATGTCAATACTAGACTTAGAGGTCATGAATTTAAGTTGTATAAGCCTCAGGCTCATAAACATTAGAAACATTTTTCCGTCAGAGTTATTGATGAGTGGAATCGATTGTCTGAATGTCTAGCAACATTTAAAAAGCGACTGGACTGTTATTTAAAGAATGGGGTATATGATTACCCCGATATTATATACACAACGTTGTGTAGTATGCAACAGATTTATTATATACACAACGTTTTCCTGCTGTTTTAGGCGATCCTAAAGTTTATGGGCTTAAGTTACTAAACTGACCCTAACCATAGCACTAACCCTAACGACACAGTAACCGTAACACTAACCGTACCCTCCATGATTGCCGCTTTTTTCGCACAGCTAATTTGTTTATGCGTGGTCACATGCACACATGAACCAATCACAGAAATGGTTGTGTATATAATAAATCTGTTGCACAACTGCACAACGTTGTATATATGATGTTAATGATATGATTAAGCTCTTGTGATCTTCTTTCCTGTTGTGAGCCACCTTTTGAGGTGGTTTGTTGAGTTGAGTTGTATTAAAAGGCCTCTAATGTTTATGAACTTTTTTATTTTACGCAGTGGGTACTGGGTATACACACAGCTGGCCGTGTGACATCAAATGTAATAGGCCTATGAATTCGAATTCTACGACATTCGAACTTCGAACGTTTTTAGCAGATTCGAAATTTGACAAATTTTTTTCACGTCTCATTGTTGAATTCAAATCTCAGGTCTATCGGCGCCGCATGTTTACACAGCTTGACCACCGGAACAAGTTAACAACAAATGCGCATTGCCTAATAGTCTGAAAGGACCGAAAATAATAGTAAACATGGCTGACCGTTACGTTAGCAAAGATGGCATTAGTAGAGTGGTGCATTTTGGATTTTAGGCAATGCACTTACGTTGTTGTGTAACGTAAACAAAAGTCAAAAACAATGACCGACAAAAATTGTATTGCAAAATTGTTAATGTATGATCAAATTCGCATTCAAATGAATTTGTGTCATGAAATTCGCATTCGACGAATGCGATTTTTTCTCAGCTTTGTCACAACCCTACCTTCGGCATCTCAGCTCGGCACCTTCGGCACCTCGCCTTCATGGCTCCTCCCGTTATGAATTTTTAGATCCGCCAAGTTTGCTCCATCTGTGTTCTGGTCCTTAAAAAATTTCGACTATACCCCTGGTCATGGCTACTCTCAGTCATCAAACCTTATCAGAGATGAGTCCACTAACACTGGCCCTGCAAGAATCATTCAGCGAGTAACTGGACATTGTATGTACAAGTACTGCAGTGCACCAACTTTTTCTCATTAATCTCTGATATGCAATTATTGTAACATGTAGCCTTATGGTAGGTTATGGTAGCTCTGAAATGTTGCAGATTGTTGATCTGTGTGGTGCCAAAAGACTAGGTCACTTTGGTCGAAGTGAATTTTACATTGCATTGAAGTTAATATCGGCTGCTCAGAATGGCTACGTGCCGATGCTGGATATATGCAACTCTGGTTGGTAACATCAGTTTTTACTGATTCTGTGCTCCACACTTGAAGTGCTGAAGTTGCATGCAGAGATAGACGCAGTGACTTTGATGACTCGTCAATGACGGTTAAACATTTTAACAGATAATTTGATGATATATCTGTAGTTACAGTGCATTAATTAGATTTTCAATATGTGTATTGTTGGAATTTTTGTATTTTTGTCATGGTGTTTAGTTTTTTAAACTTCTTGCTAGCCCAATTTTTGCTCATGTGCCAGGACTATACCACACAACCAATTTTTGTGCTGTTTAATTCATAGGATGTCAGTCCCAGGTTATTTTATTCCTGCAGGAATAAAATGGCAAACAGTTTTTTGTTTCCCCATTTTTATCCCAAAAATACTACCAAAAGGGGCGTGAATAGGCATTTTCAAGTGAAACTCGCATAAAGTTGAGATTCAAATCATAAAACTACATTGCCAATTGCAACCAAATGTTGCACAACGATAAAGACCACCAACTACTCTTTGTGGGTGGTCCCAAGCAGACGTAAACAGGTGCCCTAAATAATGTGGCAAAAGGCCGCATCGCCATCTTGTTATCTCTCTTAGCATTTGACCCCCTCAAAAGTGACCCTCCCTGTGGGATATCTGGACTCCACCTAGAAAGTTAGGCATGCTCTTACCAGCAAAGTCATGGAAAATCGTAACTTAATGCAAATCTGAATGTAACATCATGGAATAAATGGCCTTTTTAGCAATACCAATAGTGCTCAGATCTCAGTTGCCTAAATTGAATGTTGTGCAAATAAAGGCTTCAGACATGCCGAGGTTTCATGTGGCCAAGTGTGAGCAGTGGAACACTGCCTCTGATTCGCTTGCGCCTCTGATTCGCTTGCGACGTATGGCGCTATATAAATCTGTTTTTGATTTGATTTGATTTTTGATTTGATTTGAACACATGGTGTTTGGCTGGTGGCATGTAGATGAATGTTGAATTTGAGAATGGAATGTTAACAAAAATTGATAATATATTTCTTGGTTATCCTAAGTTTCCTCTAGTGGTAAGTATGTGGTGTATTTTGAACAGGGTTGGAGTTGCCAGTGCCAAGATTCGCCATCACTCCTCTTAATGCTGGTTTGATATTAACAACAGTGTCGTATTCCATCTGTGTAGCCGACTGAAATTTATTTGTAATCATTATTTGCAGTCATAATATGCATGTCGTGTGAAACAGTGCTTTCTTAATTTTACTCTGAAGACTGCAACATTTATTTTCTAGTTAGTGCAGTATATTTTGTGTATGTAACTGTGTATTGATGACAAACGAATGTATTCTGATTGAATGAGACAGTTGTCACTTAAAATTATTGATATCTGATGTGTGCTAGTGTCACCCTTATGCAATGCTCGTGACAGCTTTGATGCCTCAGCACCCAGATTGCGACGCACTATTGCAAAAGATTTGAGTAGGTGTAAGACAGGACTGCTGCCAATGCTTGCAGATTTGGCATACTTGAAATCAGTGACAGAAACAGCTGAAAATAATGTCGGGATTGTGGCACTTTGTACACTATATGATTGGTTTTGTCTGTGTGTTTACTGACTTTCATTTTATACCAACTACATTAGCTGGAAAGATAAAGCGATCGGTAACATCCGTCCATTTGTTTTTACTCTATCGTTTGAACCAACTACCTTTGAACTCAAGTTCTTGTGTATGTGGGTCATGACTATAGCTCACTTGGGATTGAAGGTCAAGGTCATCAGTCCAGGTCATTCATCAGCATGTGTGGGGCTGATAATGCAGTAATGCGGTTGGTCTGACATACCTCGATCCTTGATTGAAGACGTTTTTGTAGTTCCTGCTGCAGTTGGTTGGCACAGTATGTGATTGTGATATTTGCAGATTGGCGGCCTAGTCATGCAGTTAACAGACCACCTATTAGTCAGACAGTACAACCGACAGAACAGCATTTTATATACTATGACAGGTACTCATATGTTTGTTACTGTCACTGCTACATTACGTTTGATTTCTTTGTGATGTTTTAACAACGTTTATGTTACAAGAAAGAAAACAGGGTGATATTTGTAAAGGAAAAAGTCACCTTGTTGATCATTGTTTCACACTTTGCTGATCGAGGGTTTGCCTCTGGCCACCTTAAACGATCATTGAGTTGAATAATGACCAATCAGTAACCAGTTCCAGAAGCCGGCCGCGGTTTCAAAAAAAACATGAAAAGCCATTTGTCGAGTGCTGTAGTTGTAATACTATCTCTGCCATCTGAAGCTAGTTACTGAGTCTCTGCTGCGCATCTGACATGCACACACCCTGTGTGGGCCCGGGGCAATCCCCCATCCCTTCACTTACTTACCTTCTACTGTATTTTAGTATCTTTTACTTTTCTTTTTTATTACTTAGTTCATCTATTTTCTTGCTTTTCTATCCCTTCCCATTTGACCAGAATAGCCCCACTCCTGTTTCCAGGCTGGATGTCATAGGAGGCAACTAAAACTGGCTTTTGTCTTCTTCTGTGTTGATTTTGTGTTATATGTATTTTTAAGTTAAGGATATATGCTTGTTTTTGCCATATTTGATTTAGTTTTGTCTTGCAGTGTGTTAGGCGCTAGCGTAATAATTTAAATGAGCCTTTCGATCCCTTTTTCGTTTTTGGGTGGCTGCTGAACAAAAAGGCGGCCAGGGTTGAGGTTAATATATCGCTGACTTTCCTTCACTGGGTAGGGTTGCTGTCCACCCCTGACCTAAGTTCTTCTCTGATATAGCCATATTTGTGCTGAAAAGGGACGTTAAACGCCAACTAACAAACTGACATACACACAGTGTAATGAATACTGAACTGTCTCGGGTGAGCAGTCCTAACAACAGCTGTTTCAGTCATCCAGGCCAGCACTGTCTAGTGATACTATCGGTTGGTTGACATTTAGCCTATAAATAACGTGTCACTTATTGCAAAGATTCTGTTCTGGAACTCAACCAATGAAACAGAAATAGTGGTCTTTATTGCATTTTTGTGTGTTTGAAATGGTAATTTATGGATGGCACTTTATTGTAGATCGGCATTGGCGTTGCACCAGCCGCCACAAACGTCTGCAATTTCCATGTACCAAGCAGCACGGTCCATGTCTTTGGTCAGTGGCAGTTCGGATGCCCGACCACCTCCGCTTCCGGTACTGAATAGTCTTATTACAGCAATTGGTAAATGTGGCGATATTGGCATTGATTCTGGACTGACTGTTGTTTCAAATGGTTTATAATTGGAGTTACTACAGGATGTGTTATTATGCTGTCGTCAATAGTAGTATTTCCAAAGACTGGAATGAGACCTAGTTCTGCTTTCAAGGATGTTCTAATACAGCAGCTGTTGAATGCACCGTAGTGAAAGGAGAATGTCCTTTAGATAGAGCAGTGGCATCAGGCAGTCAGTGAAGAGAGAGCAGTGCCACGTCCGCAAGGAGTCTGTTGCTGGATGATGAAAGGATGAGGCCAAGTCACTGGTTGGAGTCAGTGCTATGTGCTTTGTTCAGTACTTTTACAGCAGCATAGATAGGGTGACAAGAAAGACATCCATCTCATAAAAGAAACCTGTGCCACTTCAGCGAGTCAGCGATACTCCATGGTGATGACTTATGATTTGCTGTTGGTGGGCTAGTCTACTTCTAAAATTGTTCACTTTATTTATCAGTATGTCAGTCCTTATTTTAGGGCTGAAATGTATGCTGGCCATGTCGCATGCTGCCCCATGGTGAGTCACAGTGAGTATGCTGACGAGACAGACAGACGCTGGCCGTGTCTAATGGAAAACATAATGGCGTTCGTCCATCTTCATGTTTTGTTGTCGTACTCAGTGTTACTCGCCATGTGATGTGGCCAGTGTACATTTCCGCCAGAAAATTTGGACTGTCATACTTGTCTGAAAGTGAGTTCCAGGAGTCATAGTCTTACAGGGACCCACAACTCATCCAGGTAAACTTGTGTTAATGCAGAAAGCTTTTGCCAATAGAGATGGAGGAAACCGAGGCTCATTTAGCAAATACCTTCTGGAAGATGTCGATGACTGTGCTGGATTGTAGCACTCAAGCCAAGACACAAGGTACGCTGAAGTCTGTTAGTCTGTTGTGTTTGTGTTATGAGTACGTGAGCTGTTTTGTCAGCAGGAGCCATGCTCACCCACAGCTGACAAACATGATGCTGGGTTGCGGAAGCAGTCGGCACCTGTCATTCAACATGTTGTTCAGTCTAACAACAGCGTCGTCGTGCCGCCACATACCGACGTCCGAAAAACGGACAAAGGCTGGGCACAGTTTGAAGAAGACTGCCAAGGTATGCAGAATATTTACCAACTTTGTCTTTTACAACTGACAGTGACAGTAGTTGTGGTACTGACAAGACGGTACTCAAGATGTTACGCAGAGCAGAGGCAAACGTTGCAGTGAATGCTTTCATGACCACCATAACGTGTTTCACTGGCGTCTTTGAGGTGAATTTGAGCTAGCCATTCGCTTCAGTTTCCTTTCTCCACTTATTCTGGAAGCGAACGTTTGTAGATAAGCGGCTGAGGTCTTTATGGGCCGAATGTCTTTCCCGTCACTCAACGAAGATCACCCACGGGCCTTATGGTTTCTTGATCCCACCAGCAGGCTTGTGATGGAAGGGACTTGATGGCTGTGTGACACTAGTAAACTTCACGTCTGTACTTTCACAAGCTCATATTTACTCCGTATTTCCTTGCATTTCAAGTTTATGTTATGCACTGTAATACAGCCAGTGTTGACCACAGCCATCAGCAACATCTAGAAAGCTACTTTGATCAATGCTTTGATGGAGACAGTAAGTGACTGAGCTGCAGTGATGGCACAATATGGCTGTTGGGGAAAACGGTGGATATGATACGATACTGCACAAAGTATCGCAATATGATATGATACAGTAAGGTAAAAAGGTAAAGGCTTCCCAAACTCGTTATCGAGCATTGGGCCCGGAGCTGATCCCGGGGTACAGGCAGTCAGCTTGCAGGTGTCTATAAGTCAGCCACCTGGTGGTAGACTGCCATTACTTTCTGCCAGGCCTGCGGTTACCTTCCCAGCCACAGAGCATCACTGCCTTTTAGCTGGTACTTATTTTACTGTCCCACGGAGGGTAGAAGGCTGAGTTGATTGCAGTGCAATGTGTTACGTACTTAATGTTTAAACGTAATGGTGCCAGTGAATCAGAATTAAACATAACATTGTTTCATCGAGTTCGCAAGATGGCAGCACTGGGGCAAAGTATGATGTCTACAAATTACTTGTTCTCTAACGCTGCACATCTGCAGTTGACAGTTGAACGTGTCACGTAGGTTTGATCAACTCTGGTGACTGCAAGGACTGGACCCAGTTTGCTGCGGACTCCGCCAAGGCAGCAGACACAGCGTCGATGAGTTCAGAGAGCACTGACGATGTCTGGTGCATTACTGATGAACAGCACGAGTATTATGTCCGGCAGTTCAGTCTGATGCAGGACGACCTTCATGGAGTCATCTCCGGTAAACACATGTCTGCCTTCAACCATGTTTATGTCACTGGATGAGGATGAGGATGAGTTGCAGCAACAGTAGTGACTCAGGCCAAATTTTCTGCTCTAATCATTTTTAGTCTTTAGACCACATCACAGCAATAGCTAGATGCAGCCTATCTGTCTGTGTCTAGTGATGACTTTGGTCAGATTTTGGAGGTCAAGATCAGCAGGCCATCAAGGTCAAATATTGTGGACACCATATCTCATGAACTGCTTGAGCAGTCTTGATGAAACATACAGGGAATAACCACTAGTTCTTATTGATGACCTGGTTAGATGTTGGGAGGTCAAAGATAAAGGTCACATATCGGTTTAAATGTGTGCTGGCGACGGCATTCACGTCGATGCTGGGGCATCAAAGTCCTCCATCTTCTGGTTGTTTTTGATTCTGTGCAGTAGATGAAGCTGGTCACCATCATCTTTTCTATTTTTTGTAATCATATATAAAAACGAATCTGTGTGTCTGTCTTGTATGTCTGTCTGTTTCTCTGTTACTTACGCACTGCCACAGTTTTGAGTGGATCTGCATGAAATTTGGCATGTGGCATCTTTATAGCCTCTGGATGGTCATGGGTGGGTTAATGAGCACCACTCTAGCCAATGGGCTTGCACTCTGTGCGCCATCCATATGCTGCTGCTAACAACTGGCGAGCTCCGTCGGCAAATTCGGCAGTAGCGGGCAACAGGCGCAACGGACTGAGCAATGCAGGCACGAGAATCAGACTGAGCAGCATAGGTGGGAGAGTGTACCGCTAGTCGTGTCTTAAAGTGCAGGCAATATAGTGATGACAGTAGTCATTAGAATCAAAGTGCTTATAATGGCATACATTTATGATCATTTTAGTGTTTGTTTGTTTGTTCCAATGCTTTGTATGTCTTCATTACTGTCATTAAAGTAGGGCATCTGAGCTGTGTGTCAGCAGTCTTCAGAAGGTTCCATCGAGACCCACCCATCTTTGCCAGGGGAACTTGAAAAATGGTCGTTGTAGTGGTTTTTGTGTGTTCTCTAGACTGCTTTGTCACCAGCAGGTTCTATAATTTATATTTCACCACTGGCTTTCTGGCTCAATAAATTTGGCATGGTTCTAATAGCGATACATTTCTTAAGGAGTTGTGTGTATTTTAGGTGCTGTATGTATCATGTTGTTTCAAAATAATTTTTAGTGTGTTTGGTTAGTGTTTTTGTTGTGTTATGATATGTCAACATGTGCTTGTTGCAGGTGCGGTTGCGAAGGAATTTTTTGAAAAATCAAAGCTACCAGTACAAGAGCTTTCAAAAATATGGTACTGTTCATTCAAGGAGCATTATTACAGTCATATGAAAACAGTTTATTGTTTTTTTCTTCCAGTGATGCTGACGATCCTGAGGTTTTGTTAATTTAATTGTGGCTCAATAGCAGCATGTCATGTCATTGGTATTTAACTACTACTAATGTTGCCAGGTGGCGTGGTGGCACAGCGGGTATAGCGCTGGACTTGCCATCAACAGGTTGTGGGTTCAATTCGTACTCTGGGCAAAGCTGTGTAACAACCTTGGGCAAGTTGTTCACACCTATGTGCCTCTGTCACCAAGCAGTATTACCTGAGAAGGCCTGAGAAGGTAACCGCAGGCCTGGCGGAAAGTAATGACAGTTTACCACCAGGTGGATGACTTATAGTCACCTGCGGGTTGACTGTCTGTACACTGGGATCAGCTACGGGCTCAACGCTCGGTAATGACTAACGAGTATGGGAAGCCTTTACCTTTTTACTAATATTGTCACTGATACTCTTACTACTGCTTCTACGTCTGCTATTACCAATGTCAGTACTACTACCAGTTTCAGTCCTTGTTTACCCATCTTGGTTTCCCAGTCCCGTGTGGGCTCTGGGGCTGTAATGTGCCCCGATTCATTTGTTGATTTCCGGCACTATATAAAGTGTTTACTTACTTACTTCCTTACTTACTTCCTTACTTATTTACTTCCTTAGGAATAGGCCCGTTCCATTTCCATTTTCGTAGAAGACGTAGGAAGCGACCAACCAAACTTGGCTTTAGTTTTTTTGTGTTTATTATATGTTGTAGTATATTTTGTTATGGATACAGGTTTGCTTTTGTTGTTTCTAATTTAGTTTGTCAGTACTAAGCCAAGAGATTGGCTGGGAAGAATTTTCTTTGAAATGAACTAGTTTGTGTTGGGTGGGATTTAAAACTTTAATTCAATCTATTTGGAAGAGAACCTTGGGATAAATGGTGCAGATTTGATCGGCCGGATGGCAGATGCCTCTCCTATTACCCAGCCATCATTGTCAAAGCTCTGTAGTAAATGCAAAGCACTGACTGAACCTCAGAAAATCACCTGCTGGCCGTATACTTCCTGCGTCCATCCCCGGGACTCCCGAGATATGAGGCATTAGTGCTAGTGGCCTTTTCCGACACCACTTGACAAGTCTTGCTTATGAGTATACACTACGCCGAACGTTGTTGTGTTTGGCATTTAGTGCCGTGATGTTGGTTTGTGTGACTAACAGGCAGTTGTCAGACGTGAATCGCGATGGTGCATTATCATTGGATGAGTTCTGTACAGCAATGCATCTGGTTGTCTTACGTCGTAACGACATTGAACTTCCAGACACCTTACCGCCAGTCCTTCAGCCGTATACTCCACTTGTTAGTTCAGGTACCCGATGTAACTCTTTCCTTTCAAGGGGTGCATAAATATTTCACTTCAGACCATAGTTGGCATGATATATATCAGCAATATATATATGAAAATATGATACTTTTAGAATTTATGTGTAAATGCAGTATGACATTGCCATCTGCTTTAAAATAAGTCATTTACTTAATCGCAGTTGTTTTTTTACAGAACAGTGATAGGCAGATTTTATTCTCTTTGTATGCGTATGCGTATCATTTAAGGCCTGGTACGGTCGAAACTTGAGAAACCAGCTGGGAAACAGTAAAGCAGCCAAATTAACATTTATGTTGAAATCACCAAATCAGTCTGCAACAAAGTACAATTACAATATTACTTCCGACAGAACAACTGCTACAGAAGACTGTGCAGCACTAGCTGCTAATAATAATCAGGCACGAGTTAACATTTTTGTGTCAGTTTTGCAGACTGAGCCAGCAGTTTGACTTTGTCATGAGACATCTTTCAAAACATGTGATTCCGTTTTGCTGTGCATTTGTTTTTACTTTCATCTTTGTCATTCATTAATAATTCCATGACAGTTTCTGTAGTAGTCATTATTACTGGTCCTCCTACACATAGTGTACGGGGACCAGACAAGTAACGGTTGCGGGCGTCTGTCGTCTTCGTCTGTAACACTCCACGGCAGGCCTGCAGGTAGCTTCAGCTGCACAGGCCAGGCGATGATGTCATGGCACCTCCAGTCTAATTATAGCTCCACGGCTGCACGGCGGGCCAGCCGTGTTACGTCCTATTAGGGCGACACCTTGTTACATGTAGCAAGAATGCTGACAGTCTATGAAGAATCTGTGTCTGCTATGTTGTTGTACAGATTTACCTGCAGACAGTATGTCAAAGAAAATTTCCCCGACGCCTTCCACTTCTAGTCAGGTTGTCATTTGTTGAATAGAGATCTTATTGTTTGCCAGCCATTACAGTTGAAGTAGTGATATTAATATGGTTTTCCGGTAACTGATTCAGGTGAAAGATCTGCTATGTGTCAGTGTAACAGCCTTGCCGCTGATATCTGGAGAAACATGGGTTGATTCCTGATGTCAACCACGTTTTACTGATGGCATCCGAAGGCGCATTCGGCATGATTCAGTCCACAGACAGTCACCTTTCGAAATGTATTCCTCCATAAGTTAAAGGATATCCAGTGTTAAAAGGCATCATTTCTGTTTGGATGAGAGAAATGAAACTTCCTAGGTGTGTCTGTTTCTAGTGCTTTCTTTTTTAATGCTTTTGGTTTGGTGACATCAGTGCAGACCAGTTAGCAGACTTGGAGTTCTCGCGACTTGAGTCTTGGTCTCGAGACGTCTCAAAACCCGTTTTTACAAGTCTCAGTCTTGGTCTTGGTCTTGGAACCCTCGAGTCTCTGTCTTAGTCTAGGGACCATGGAGACTCGGTCTTCGTTGCTCATGAAGCGGGAAATTGAGACAGAATAGAAAATCATTTGTTAAACTACAGCGATAATATGGTAATATTACCGTAGCATTTGGACGTTGCTGGAACTTGTTTACTGTGTGCAGCTTACCAGTATGCTGGATTTTCTGCTTGCCATGACTTTTTGTTTGTCACAGTCCATCCCAGTATTGGTCTTTATGTCTTATGTATCGGTATTGGTCTTGGACATCAAGTTCTTGGTCTTGGTCTTGAAACTGCTGAGTCCTGGTCTCTGTCTTTGTCTTGGATAAGCAAGTCTTGAATCCAGTTATCACCAAGCCATGTCCATTGGCCCTTAGACATACTGTAGCAGACATACAGGGAAATATTTTGATCTCATACTGCCATACAGTTGCTGTTGCTGATTTTTATGCCTTAGCCCCCAACAGCGTCGGCAAAGTCATTGGGTTTGTATTTAGGCTGTATGCAAAGTAAAGTAAAGTAAACGTTGATTTGTATAGCGCATCGTCGTAAACCACCTCTAATGCGCTCAGGAATGGCACGTGTTAGAGGCTCACACAGTTTTACCTGCCATCCACACATTTATCCACAGATGGAATGAACGATCCTGCCTTTACTCGGTAAGCATTCTCCAGATGGCACTACCCAAGCGAGGTAGCGCACATTCGATTACAGCTCACTACTCATTTATCGACCTGGAACGAATGAAAGGCTGAGTTGGCCTAGTACAAGCTGATGAACAGCTTGAACGAAAACTGACATGTAATGTTCATTAGCCCTTACTGTTAACCTGATTAGATTTTGAAGGTCAAAGGTCAAGGTCAGAAAGTCAGCCACGTCGATGCTGGGAGTCAAAGTCCATCGTCTAGTAATTAACTAACAAGACAGTCAAATTTTCAGCATGGCTATTATATGCCTTGGCTGTTTGTAGCCATGGACAACTGCATTTCAGTTGCCAGAGTCGCCCACATCAAGCTCGGTGTCATCACCTGGCAACAAGCCGACACCCGTCAACTTTGAGTTTCGACCAATCACAGCTGACGAAGTGAGTCACTCATCAGCGAGTCACAAATTAGTTAATCTGTTTATACAGTACTGGTCAGCTTTCAGCTGTAGAGTGTCTTACTGTCTGTAACTGTAACAAATAGACTGGTGTTGTTGAAGCCATAATGTGCTCAAATTGGCTGACATTTTGTTGGTTTGTTTGTTTGTTGTCACGAAGATGGCCATGTCTCACTGTTAGAATGTCTTAATGGTGTGAGTCGGAAGATGACTTCACAGGGTTTCCACGCCTCCTGGAAAGTCCTGGAAATTTTGGTGCAAGGTCCTGGAAAGTCCTGGAATTTTCTAGGCTATGATGTGGAAGGCGGACACAGTGATGCAGGCACAGATGTCGAAATTTGCAAAAATTATCTAAGATTTTATCTGAATGTACGAACAATTCGCTGGTGGCTGGAGTTCTGCCCCAGACCCCATAGCAACTGCTGTTTGTCTTTATATTTAAACATCGCTGGCATACGAAAGTGTCCTGGAAAAGTGCTGGAAATTAGCCAAGAGATATACATACATACATACATACATAAGAGTTATTTGTATAGCGCGTATAAATTCAATAGAGTCACTATAAGAGTGGGAACCCTGAATTCAGTTCCTCGGACATAACGTCGTGATGGACACCACTACCACCATTTCCGTTAATAGCCATTTTCCAGTTGAACATGGGATGGGTTAGCTAGTCCCGTCAGTTTACTTCCTTCCAGTAGAACCTTAGAAGGTAAGTGGCACATGTTTGTATGGGCCTGATGGCCTTCCCATCAACTAACCAACAGTGTCAACGCACTGAAGGAAATTCCAGTCAGGAAAATCCCCCACTAGCTTCATCCTGTCTTCATCCTACAGCAGACTGCCGAGGGATCGATTGATTGAGTTAAGGTTTTACGTCCCACCCGGTATAAAATAGGTCATTTTGGAGACGTTCTTTCCAACCAAAGTCTTGGCTTAGTACTGAAAAACTGAAACACAACAAAAGCAAACATGCATCCATAACAAAATATACTGCAACATACAGTGAACCCAAAAAACTAAAGCCAGGTTTGGTCGTCTCCTATGACCAAAGGCCTGGAAATTGAACATGTCTATTCTGGAAGGAGTAGATAGATAAGTTAGGAAGTAAAAAAGTAAGGAAGTAAATAAGTAAAAAAGAAAGCATAAGGAAAGAAGAACGTAAAGAAGGGAGGAAGGAGGTTAAGTAACAAACAAACAATGTATATAGTGCCGAAATCAACGCATAAATTTTGGTGCAGTACTGCCCCGGAGCCTGTACAGGGCAGACTGCTGAGAGAACGGGTATAATGGCACGAAAGTGTGAATTTGCAGTTAACTGAAGGATGATGGTAGATCTGACTTGTGTTGTAGGACTCGAAGATTGTTCACCCCGTTCCAATGCGGCTATCGCCAGACAGTCAACCTTTCATACCAGACGCGATGTCGTCATCTACCTATTCTGGTCTGCTCTCTTCTGTTTAAATATATATTTGTCATTCACGTTGTCTCTTCTGGGGTTTTTGGTACCGTTGTCAGAAGCTGATGCATGCAAACAGTGTGCATAAATCTGTGTAGGTCCTATAGTTGGACATGAGCATTTGTTATCTGTCCTGTAAAAATACCACTTTCAATCTGTGGCATTTTGAATTCGGTGAAACTACTTGTTTGTTTTGCAGTGGCAGTTAACGGTCAAGGCTTGTGTCTGTTTTGCAGACGGTGGCTCTAAATACGGTGATCAGCCTGCTGGTAGTCAAGTGGGGTCAAGTGACTTAGTCTCCAGTCCTACTGCAAGCCAGCCTACAACAATGGCAGACCTTATTGACCTAATGTCGTCAGGCAGTCCGGACTATCGTGGTCAGGTTCTGACAGCCGCTCACCTCCAAGTGCGACCGCGTCCTACGCCTCCAAAGAAGGCTCAGTCATGTTAGACTTATTTCTATAGACTTGTTTGTTTAGTCATCACTTCTTGACACAATGAATATAACAAAGTGCACTTTGATAGGTAATGCATACAGAAAAGTATCGTTCGGTTTCTGGATCAGCTAAATAAACTTGTAATAAATTTTAAAATTAAGTAATTTATTAAATTGCAAAATCCGACCTGCAAAGTTGAGACTTCTTTGTCGTCAATCTCGTATGTTGAGGTTGACTGTGATTCTCACTTCAACATGTTTGAGGACCCAGTTTCACGGGGTATAATGCGATGCTATCACATGGTCAATGTGGTGGCATGCAAAGTCTGCAGAATTAACGCATGGGATCTGCATAACCGTGTATTGTGTATGCCAGATTGCAAAATGGCGTACTTATTTGGCTGAAATAATTAAAAAAGAAGAATAACAGTTTGTGAATGACAGTCATATAACATTCCTGGCTCTAACCATATTATTACTGGCTTGCCTACACATAGTGTAGGAGGGCCAGTATTGCTTTGTTTGCTGGAGTCGTCTGTTGTCGTCTGTAACACTCCACGGCGACGCAACATAACTCATCATGGGGCAGCACGTGACGGCGGGCCAGTAGTGTTACATCCCGTTAGGGTGACACCTTGTCTACATCTGTAATATTTTTTTGTTTATCATTGTAGGTTTTTCTTGTGTACTTTATATGTGTAACACAGAGGGAATTGTTAATGTGAGACATTAAATGGCAAAGTGATTATCAGTGGGGTGTTACATTTACTACATTATATCATTTTATTTCGACCAAAATAGTATGAATTTAATGTTTGGAGCAGCAGAAGTCACTTAGTGTGCTGTAATCTGAGACCGTCGTGAAATTATTTTCGTACTTGAATGACAGGATTTGTTTTATTGTGTGATGATGTTACTCAATCTGGAGTGTGCAAGAGCATAGTTTGCTGGTGTGCTATCCAACAGTGTCTGGTCCATCGCAGTTGCCGCCGCCTCCGCCAGCTGGTCAGGAATCCTCCACATTCGCAACCGGTGATAGGAATGTCGTCTCGTCAGCGACGGCGACGTCGTCTGTGCATGATGCTGCACCGGAGTTACCACGGCGACCTGCTGCCGCAGCTGGTTCGCACTCACGCAGCTCTTCGCTTGATAACCAACTCATTGACTTCTCGGACTCGGGTCAGTTCTTATTTTTCCTGAGTGCATTGTACGATGGTGCACTGAAAGGATTCTCCAGTGATTCGCCGACTTTTTAGCCGACCGTGATAATCATTTGACTTATCCAGTGGGTTCTATGTCAGTCTGCATGCCTGTGACATTGATGTTTTGTGGCTAATGCCTACATGGATCAATCTGGTGGCTAATGCCTAAATGCATCCATGTGGTTGTTGCTGTGAGGGTTACCATAGAAGACAGCAACTTCATATTGTATCAGGGTCTGGATCTGCCTATGGAAGGGAGACTTCTGTGTATGGCAGTTGGCTGTTGGGCTGGCTAGCTAAGCTTGCCACTGTTAGTTTTCATTTCAGATATGCTTTTTAGCCATGCCCGGCCATTGCAGTGATTGCTGAGCTGTTTTTTTGATGTTGTCTAATTTCATATAACAGCCGACGTTTTACTGACTTGCACACAACCATCATTGTAATGGCCATGTGGCCGGTGAACCTGTGTTACAGTTGTCACCTTGATCGTCTTCCACGCTTGTTTCAAATGAAATCTTTGGAAAAAATGGTGCGGGTTTTTATGGGCTGGATGCCATTCCTGTCACCATTGAACGAAATCAGAGCTCTGCACTGAGCTGTAAAATTAATCACTAATGCCATTATTTCTTGATCTGCCACCAACGAAATAATAAGGGAGGAGATGTTGTGCTACGTTTATGTCGGCAACCATGATATGTAGTTGAGTTGGTACATTTCACTCAGGCATCCAAGGTTCAGTTTCTTTCTGAGATCCATAAAAGTGGCTTCAGTGGGGGCCTCCAGTGTTTCAAACTGACTTTCGCTTTAGTCTCACAGGTGAGAACATCTGGAATGAGAAGTGAGAAGTGTGTCCTGTGAAAGTGTTTCTATTTGACACGTTGTTCAGTAACATTTATGTTGATTTCTAACGTTTAGGTTATGATAGCAGGAACGTGAAAGTGCCGCCAGTGGTACCTCCACGATCATCTCCAAAGGAGGTGACGCTTTACTTCATATGTTTACACGTACACCGTGTCTAAAAAACAATGCACTTGACTTTTGATCATAACATCGGCATATGTATAGTCCGATTTTCAAAATTCTTTCACTGACAGATTCCTGAGGTAACGCTGTATGTAAGTATTACAGAGTGTTCCACCTTACCTTGGTGACATTGAAATATTTTAAATATTTGATAAAAATAAAGCAATTTTACTAATTCTTGGTTAGCAGAATCCGGAAAAAATTGACATACATGATTATGAATTTGTCCATCATATCTGTACCTAAGATATCACTCACTTGTGAAATGCTGCCCTCTTTCATTTGATGAACGATTTATTGTTTCTTCCAAAAATGAATGGTTTGGAAGTGTGCAGTACCACAGAGTAAAACAGATACAACAATAACTATACAGTGCATAAGGCAAGGAAAGGAAGAGTCTTTATATAGTGCCATTTATACTATGCATAGTCTCAAAGCACTGAGACTTGGATCACAGTTTTACCTGCAAATTACACTGTGCCTGTCTTTCCTTTGTAAGCGTTTATCAGATGGCGCCACCCCTAACTGAGGTAGCAGACATCCAGTTTACTACTCATTTATCGACCTCAAAGGGATGAAAGGCTGAGTTGGCCAAGTTGGTTGACCTATAGTGGACGGTTTACCCGCATAAATGGTCACCTGTCAGCTAGTGTCGAGCACAGGACAGGGAGAGTTTACTGGCCAAAGACCGACGTTCTACAGCTGTGTCACGCAACCTACACCATGTGAACAGCATGTGTACTAGCCATAACCCCCAACCCAAACCTTCAAAATGTAACCAATACTTCTCTGGTCTGTAGTCTGTTCCCCAAATTTCATCCAAAGTCCACTTTAACTTTCAGACTTATCATGTTCACAGACAGACTGTGGTCAAAAACGTTGGCTGCTGTGGTAATGACGAGGATGCTTGTAGTGCTTGTGATGATAATGATGATGATGATGACGGTGGTTTACAGCAGCCGTTGGTCGGGTCTCCTGGTACGACTGGTGGTGATGTGCCACATGCCGAGGTTGATCAGCCGTATCAGACATCACGTGGACGAAATGTGTCAAAGTACAGTACCATCTGTTTCATTTATACTGTTCTGTAATTGTCGAGCGTGTTTTACAAACTGAGCCTACTTAATGTAAAGTAGAGCCTGTAGATTTGATTAGCACCTTATAAATGATGCTCTGCTATTCCCCAGTTTTACGTCAGATGTTCTTCTTACCATGACCATCTCAGTGTATCATGGCTTGGTAAAGGCATAGGAATATGTTGGGTTGCATATCACCATTTGACTACTACAATAAGTGATTAATTACGTTTGTGTGTTACTAGTGATGCAGTAATAGCCAGCATTGCTGATATATATACAGTTTAGATCCATATATCTGTGAGATGATGCAGTTGTATTGTGATCACAGGTTAAGTAGCCTGGAGCGTCGCGACCTGCTGGCATCAATACGTAACCAGAAAGAGCGGAACATGGTTCTGTCGCGGCTAAATGGCGAGTTGAATCAGGAGTTACAGGAAGTGATGGAGCAGCGTATTGCACTTGAAATACAGATGGAGCATCTCCAACCTTATCACAGCTAGTGCCGTGGCCGACCAACAAATTATTCAGTCACCTTATTATGGCTTCCGGCTGGCTCCATGGGAATTTCTTCCCCAGCTTCGGCTGGTTAGTCAGCAACATTGCCACATTGGTAACGCGGGAACGGCCAAACACAACTTGAACTGTTGCATCTTTGTTTGGCAGTGCACAAGTATTCTATATTTGACTGCTCTTTGCAGATGTCACAAGTGGTGATAACGTTGTTGCCATCATATGTTTCACGTGAAATGCCGTTATTAAAATGCATTTTAAACTACGCTAATCGACGCTTGGCTTTCATATTGTGATCAGCTGATGGATGTCGAAGAAATTTATGTTGTAGTCTGCAAATATTTTATAAACATGTTTGTTACAGTGGAAGGAAGACATGCATATGAGCAGATGATCAGCATCGTCTTGTTATTTTTCAGTATAATATCATAATAATTGCTATATAGTTATGTGTAAGTGCACACCTTATTGTGATGTCTGAGGTGGACTATATATTTATCTGTTTGGAATACAGCGTTCAAGCCCAAGAGAGGAACATAATGGTGAATGGTGTTTACAGTGATGGTAGGAGTACTTTGTTAAAGACCAGTTATTTCACGGCTGTTTCGGCATGTGGCCATATCCACTGCTTTTAATCGCTTTAGACTTGCAATGCTGATGGGAATTTGTTGGAGACTTGGTGGTCAGATGAATCGGGCTGTCATGAGCATTGTGCAGGTACTCTGAAATGACAGTTGTCTGACCTCTCTGACTACCCGCACTTCTACCACCACTGCTACCTATGTTTTAGTGATTGTTTTCCCGCGAACCTGGGCTAGCCAGTTAGTCTTCGGGTTTTTTTAATTTGTTCTGGAAGAGAATCTATGGGAGTAACTGGAACAGGTTTTTAGGAGCTGGATGCCCTTTAGATCAAACGGCCATAAAACTCAACCAGTGGCCTGACTTTATCCTTTTTTACTCATCCACTGCTGGACGTTTGCAGAAGGGAATATTTCAGCTACATGACTAATACTTAAGGCTTACAAGTGCTGATATTATCAGGTGAGATATTTTCACGTAGAAAGCAACCACAATGAGGTATTTGTATAATGCCCCTTACAATAATGGACAGCGGCACTCATCATGTAAAAAGTTAATTGAGCTTAGTAAAAAATTTAAAATGAAATGGTGCTACATAATGGTTAGCAATTACATATTAAGTTAGCAGCGGTTAATTATGAGTTACACCATATGCCGCCGTAAATAGTATAGTTTTTAGATGACGCTTGAAAGTTGCGACAGTTCGTGTGGCAAAGAGATGAAGGGAGTTGATTCCAGGCTTGTGGACCGGTGACGGAGAACGATCTTGAACCAGCCAAAGATGACACCCGTGGCACTTACCGCACATGCGCTCTTCCCGGCAGTGTCGAGGGTTTCACGACAGCTTTCTGTAGATAATTCGGCGTGTAACCAAAGGCTACACCGTGCATCAATATGCACAACTTGTACGTGATGCGCTGGCGCACTGGCAGCCAATGGACTGAATGAAGTACGGCCGTGACATGATCTCGTGGCCGCAGGTCGAGGACAAAACCTGGGATGGCCAACCAAGACATAGGTCCAGTGCCCCACCTTTGAGGGAGGTTTCCTTTCCGTGGCAGGATGCAGACCGTCATCTAATACAAAGTATTATCGTCCTTCCGCGCCTGCGATTCGTCCTCTTTTGTGACTGACATATGGCGCGTTAATCTCTGTTTAATAAATGAAAAAATAGATGTCTTATATGTTGACTCCATACCATGAACCAGTTGGATCCGTTTAGGCATTAGTTGTAGCTACAATATACCAATGTTGCACACACAGAGACGTGCACACAACCCATACGATAAGCCGAACTGTTACCTCAGTTCAGGGGCGGTTCTAGGAATTTTTATTTGGGTATGCCAGTCAAAGGCCAAGCAAATTTTGGGTAGGCCAACAGGAGTGGTGTACGTGGAGATCATGGGGATGACCCGCGTCGTTTGGGTAGGCCAGGAACGAGTTTGGGTAGGCCACGGCCTACCCGGCCTAATAGCTAGAACCGCCTCTGCCTCGGTTAATGCATGTAGTACAAATAGGTATTGTACGTTGTTAATTTGTCTGTCACTCCGCGTGGAGTTTCAGGGATACTGTTGCTGTTTATGATTTGCTGCACGTTGCCGGTACTGGTTTGAGTGTCTTGTTGCTATGTTAGCTGCGGTCCTTGTCAGTGCATTACTGATGGCATTGCTTGCTGAATGATGTAGCGCCACTAGTGTGGCTGGCAAACTGTTGTGATATGGTTGCTGCTGCCCTGGACATTAGCACTCAGCAAGTTCTCAGTGGGCAAAATTGTGCTAGAGCCTAGTTATTCGTCATTTGTTTCACAGTTGATTTTTTGCAGATGTTGTACAGCGATTGTTTTCTACAAACACAGATACATCGGTCACTGGGGCTTGTTAATTTGTCGATGCTTGTCATTACTTTTGCACATTTTGAGATGGATGTCCACATTCTGCACGTAGTATTACATGTGATGCACCAAGTGCTGACACTAATACTGAAATTTACAATTGATTTGAATAGCTTTGAATGTGCATGTTGGTGTGTCTGCAGTATCCTGCACTTGGTATATTCATTGTGTGGGCCCATGGCACTGTAAGATTAGGCAAAGTCCATTTCTAGGCTAATAGGTGACTAAACCAAGCTGTAGTTACCCACGCCGGCGTGGGTAGGGCGTTCAGTCGCGGCTATCTGTCTGTTTGTCCGCGCTCTAACAGGAAAACGGCTTGAGCTATCAACACCAAAATTGGTACCCACACACTCTATAGTAGTCGCTCTGCATGCATCGACCCAGAGGTCAACAGGTCAAGGTCACACAGTTACAAAAACCGTCCCGGTCGCATGGTTGCTAGTGGTGATGGCCCGTATTGTGCAACCCAATACGCCGCTGTGCTATCTGCGTCCGTTGCTAGTGTGGGTCTGCTTGTCGATATGACTGCCTATGTTTTCTAGTTTTTAATGTTTATTTTGTGTTATTGTGTCTTTCGGATTATTGGCACAAGTTTCCTTTTGTGGGTTAGATATAGTTTCTTCGTTACCTATAAAATTGATTGGCTGAGAAGAACGCTTCGTGGGTGACTTATTTTTGTGTCAAATGGGACGTATAACCTTAATTTGATCACCATGCTATATATTGACACTGAGTAATGTGCCAAGACTTCAGATGAGAACTGTGAATTACTCATCATCCATCTGATGCAGCTGAGTTTGATATATGTTTATATGCATTTTGCGGTCGGATACATTGATCATAATGTTGCCTGTAAAGAACAAAAATTCATGATGCTGACTGCGTGATTTACTTTTTCACAGTGCGACACGGTGGCCCTGTGTGTTCATCCGTCACAAGTCGGTATTGTACCCAAATGGCTACACGTAGCTTGGCAGTGAGTGGCATAATTTCTTCATTTTATCTATGCCAGATGTTCTGGCCGCCATGATGTAGGGCAAGGAAATGTAAACATTTGCAGTGCTTAAACTGAGATTGCCGAGACGGTGCTAGCAATAAGCTCTTGTTACACCTATCAGTTCAATTTTATTTAAATAACTTTATAAATCTTCACCAGTTAACTTCTCATAGTACGACAACTTGCCCTACACCAGAGTTTGTGGATTACTGTGACGTCGTACCACGCCAAAAACGCCTCACAAGTCACAACAGCCCAGAGACACTTAGTTTTCTGATGCCAAAGGTCTTAGTGAAACTCGAATAGGGTCACCAAATTTAGTTGGGGTAGGTTAAAATCAGTGATTTTTGTCCGGTATGTCGCCATATTATTTTGCAAACGTCTCAAGACTCGTATTAACTCTGTTGAGATTAACGAAAGTCATTGGAAATAGCACCATTTCAACTACAAACCCCCCTTTTTATGCCGCATCACTTGCATTGCATAACATGGGCTATTTCTACAAACTGAGTAGCGTGGTTGGTTCGTATGTCTGGGTGTGTATTTTGGACACAGGTGAGCTGTGCAAAAACGGCTGTGTAACGATATAGATGCCGTCTGGGGCTGACTGTGAGTCCGAGTAACCAGTGTTAGATGGGTCCAGATGCCCCATGGGAACATGCAATTTGGGGGATTGTCCGGCCCATTGAAAAGCATTTGGAATATCAATTTTTTGGGACCGACATTGCAATTGACTGAACACATCTTTGCAACGGAACATGATACCAACAATCGGAAAGAAAATTGTTAATCTACAGAGACTTCCCTACATGCCCCCAAAATTTGGTGAACTTGGTCCAGAAACGACAGAACGGTTAAATTTTCGCACTGGGAGACTGCTTGCCTTACGGCATGGACGTTATATAACAGACAGCAGGCAAACTGACACTCTAGAACAACAAAATGCCGGGTGGGCTCAAGCTGGGCTTTGTCATGCATCTAGTTTATCATAGCCATACAAGTACAGCTACATTCATTTCTGAAGCTTAACGCCCATGCGTACGTGGGCTAAGTTTATCATATATAACTTCAGCAACTAAATGACTGACGGGTACAGAAAAAGCTATAAAATTAATTCCAGAAGTCTAACAAAATCTTAAACAGTGATAGGTTAAAGAATTTCACAAATATAAACATTATCGAGGTGATGTGATAGAACTATTCAAACTATTTAAAGGAATTTATGATCTGACACGTGTTCCTCATTTCCATTTCAATGAATTATCAGAAACCCCATTAGGACTAGGGGTAACAGTTACAAACTTGCTCAACACCATTATCATTACGACTTAAGGAAATATACTAAATGTGTTATGGAACAGGTTAGCCGATTTTGTAGTTTCTGCAGAAACGGTTAACACGCCTTTAAACAGCGCCTAGATAAATTCTGGTCTGATCAAGATGTGTTTATAATTATAAAGCAGATCAACATGACATCGGAAACCGTAGTATTATAGTATAATATTTTATGTATCAGAAATATGCCATTCTGTCAATGACATGTTTCTCTATCAGACAAATAGTGACAGACTGTCATTATTCGTCGGATACAGAGGCGTTTGAGGCCTGCTTCCGTTTTCATCCATGTGATGTGTGATGTGATAATTACAAATCTTACTTACTGGATATGTTTGTGGCTGCGCATGCGCACCAAGTACTGTTTTTGTTTACATGTTATCATAATAATGAATAAAGTATAGAAATTTTATTTTCATATATTGCAGTATATTGTGAATAGTTATCTCACTGAAGTTTGCGCTCAACCGGTTACTGGTAACGTCGATGATTGATACATCGGGGTTGAGTCAAACGTACCGGGGTTACTAGACAGAAGGGTCATGTCATCATGCTAAAAAACGTTAACGACGCAAACCACGCTAACGCCGCACTTAGCGGACGTTGCTAGCGTCTTTTAGCATGACCGGACGAAAAATGGCCCACAGCCAGTTCTGCGTGGCCATGCTAAAGTCTTTATTCTTCTTCTTTTTTTCTTATACTGCTATAGAGATGTGATAGTTAATCCGTTATTCCTTATATGTCGTAAAAGTGTTCAGGACGGAAAAATTCCACTGGATTGGAAACTCGCAGAGGTTACTGCAATATTTAAAAAGGGTTTAAAATCCGACAGAG
>Ga0209780_1000345_pt1 | contig 23774 bp, 21 predicted proteins | sample WorMetexBAHAMAS2_FD_187384 | JGI IMG/M metagenome (GOLD analysis project Ga0209780, IMG submission 187384) | Marine gutless worms symbiont microbial communities from Max Planck institute for Marine Microbiology, Germany - Inanidrilus exumae... | ecosystem: Host-associated > Annelida > Digestive...
ACCATTTAGTCCGCTTCATCCGTAGCGATCGAAAACTCAGTGTTTTCGGAGAGACTTTTTTACTCGCTCCCGAGCTACAGTACGAGTATGTGGTGGCTACTGTCGATGTCAAAGAACAGAAACTCAAAATCTTCCTGGGCAATGACCAGGTTGATGGTTTCGATTATAAATTACGATGACTGTTATCGATGTCGTGGCACAAGATAGTGTTATCGATGTGCTGGCACTCATCACCTAATATCTAATACCTGATACCTATCCAAATGATCGAAGCCCCCGAGTTCACAATTCAGATTGCCATGGTCCTTGGGATCGTTCTGGTCACCATCGTTTTGTTTATCACCGAATGGCTGCGCGTGGACGTGGTGGCCATCCTGATCATGGTGACGTTACCATTACTCGGTCTTGTGGATGGACGGGAAACATTCAGGGGATTGTCGAGTACGGCCGTCATTTCGATCATTGCCGTGATCATCATGGGCCGCGGCCTGGACCATACCGGAGTCATCAACCGGGGCATCCGCCCGTTATTGAGGCTCGCCGGCTCAAGCCGCCGGCGAATGATCCTGCTACTGTCCGGAACCGTGGCCGTCATCTCAAGCTTTATGCAGAACGTTGGCGCCGCGGCCCTGTTCCTGCCGGCGATACAGCGGATGGGCCGACAGACGCGCACCCCCATTTCTCAGCTTCTCATGCCGGTTGGGTTTGCCGCCATCCTGGGCGGCACCATCACACTGGTCGGATCCAGTCCCCTGATCATGCTGAATGATCTCCTTCGGCCTTACGGCCTTAAACCTTTCAGTCTTTTTGATGTCACACCCGCCGGGGCCGCCATCGTCCTCACCGGAATTGTTTATTTCATCGTGTTCGGTACATTCGTCCTGCCGAAAGAAAAAAACACCGAAGCGGGTGACCTGGAGCCTCTAGTCGATCCGTTGGTTTACTACCCTGAACTGGTCAGGCTCTACGAACTCGAATATCCCGCCGAAAATGGAGAAGGTCCCAAGGTGCTCGATCTCTGTGACCGCTTTAACGTACATGCGGTGGCACTTTCCCTGGACGGCGGACTGCACAAAATGGCCCCACCGGACCGGGATATGAACATTACCCCCGGATCTGTTTTTGCCGTATACGCCTCTCCGGAACACGTCGAGCAGGTCGTCGATGCGTATGGATTCAGAATCAAGTACGATCTCGATGTTTTCCGGGAAGATCTTTCCAGGGATGTCTCCGGCGTTGTGGAGGCCATCATTTCCCCCCACTCCAGTTTCGTGGGCAAGACCCTGATACAGGTAAGATTCCGCCATAATCATCTGATGGCCCCGCTGGCCATCGTTCACCAGGGCCAGATTCAATATCGAAAACTGGGACCGCGAGTACTGGAACCCGGCGATGTCATCCTGATGCATGGAAAGTGGGAAAGTTTTCAGCAGATGAGGCCCAAACGGGACCTGCTGTTTGCCCAGTCCCTGGAGCATGACGTGCTGCTCACGAACAAGTCCAAGGTGGCATTTGGTTGTTTTGCCCTGGCCACAGCCCTTATTATTTTCACCTCTCTACCGATTTCCGTGTGTCTTATGACCGGCGCTCTGGGCATGATCCTGACCGGGGTGCTGAGCATCGACGAGGCCTACCAGGGGGTGGATTGGCGCACGGTGTTTCTACTCAGCGGACTCATCCCCCTGGGCCTGGCCATGCAGAAAACCCACGCTGCGGAGTGGCTCGCCTACCATCTGCTGAATTTCATCGGGACGCCGTCTCCCACACTCTTCGTTCTGGTTATCGCTATTTTGACTACGGTGTTTACACTGGTGGTATCCAATGTGGGTGCGACCGTCCTTCTGGTACCGATGGTTGTTGGCATGGCCAACAGTGTCGGAATCGATCCACGGGTGGCGGCCCTGGTGGTGGGACTGGCCGCATCTAATGCCTTCCTTCTTCCCACCCACCAGGTCAACGCCCTCTATATGGGCCCCGGCGGATACTGCACAAAGGACTTTATCAAAGCCGGTGCACCGCTCAGCGTACTGTTTCTGATAGTTCTGACGGCTGTCATGGTGTGGGGTTACTGCTGAGTAGGAAAACTCCGGCTGGCTCTAGAAGATTTTAATCTGCTATGCATCCGGGGGACTCATACGATGCTTAGGCTTATAAGCCGAACCTTCGTTGTTAGGGTATCTCAATTGATCGGTGTCTGGTTCCCTTCGATTTTACCATCTTGGGTGTTGCAATAGTTTAAAATCAAAATATAGACACTGACTAAAAAGACCCAGGCGGGAAAAATAAAGCGGGTCTCACGTATCGATCCAGTCATGAACACAAATCCCAGGCCGGTGATTTGAGTTGTAAGGATTAACCAGCGCGGCATAGCTTTTCTACGGGACCAATGCGAACAGATCGATAGCATATAGACACCCAATACTCCTCGAGCAAAATTCTGAATGATCTCGTCCTTAAACTCGATGCCGAAATATAGAAAATCAATGTTGGAAAATCTATCAGCGTATAGGTCGTAAGTACGAAATGTCGCGCCGAAAGCGGCCGCCCACACAAAAAAAAGCCCCACGAACAATACCCCACTGCCAAAAAATACAGTCGAGTAGAATCGGTCCTCCTGGTCCCCGAGCCAATCGCGATTGACTGCTGTAAACCACAGAAAGGTGATTCCGGCAAAGGGTGCCAGCCCCAATACCAGGGATGCAGTACCGGCATTTGATTGTACCCAGTCTCTGGTGATGGAAACTGACCCGCCCGGGAGGAGATAATGATTTATGATCATTATACTCGCGAACAGAAGCGAGAACAGGATACCGTTAATCGCTGCCGCGCGGGGGGACAGGAGACGGGAGAAAATTGATTTTTTCTTTTCTGACATTCTGCTGCCCTTTGACGGATGCTTCCAGGCATCCCGGATAGATCACATACCACAACACCGCTTATACTTTCTTCCACTGCCGCAAGAACATGGAGCATTTCGGCCCGGCGCAGTGGGTCGGGTTTTTATGTCTTGCTGCTGAACAATTCCCATGACTTCTGGAACGGGTCGCCCGGCCTGTATCAACTCTGCCATGACACCCAGGTAAGGGGCCATGTGGCTGAAAATCCTCTTGTAGGCCTCGCAGAGATAGCTCAATATAGGCTCACCATCCGGGGTTTCGGCAAATCGGTGTTTGAGGCAGTCACCATGACAAGCCGGTCGGACTTCACACACCTTGCAGTATTCAGGCAGGTTTTCCAGTTTTGCACTCCCAAAACTTCGTTGGGTTGCCGATTCCATGAGTTCATAAAGCGGCGTTTCCATGATGTTTCCCAGCTTGTGTCCGGGATATACATAATGGTCGCAGGAATACAGGTCGCCGTTGTGCTCCAGGGCGCCTGCCATGCCGCACGTCGGTGAGAATTGGCAGAGACCGGAACCCGCCCCGAGCCAGTTGTCCAGTGCCACATCAAAGAATTGCACGAACACGGTGCCCACGTCACGGCGCACCCACTCGTCAAATATTCGGATGTAAAAATTCGCCAGCCGATTTGGAGATACACTCCACGGTGCCAGCCGGGAGTTTCCGCCGTTTTCGCCAGCAAACGGCGGAATGGCCAGACCTATCCCAGGGGTTTCGTCCCCATTATCCGACAGGCGTTCCACCGCTGGGATAAATTGCATGTGCCCATCTCCGATCTTCCTGAGAAAGTGATAGACCTCCAGGGGCTGTCGTGCATTGAGGTCATTGACTACCGTAAGGGTATTGAAAGGCACTTCGTGTTGTTTGAGCAATTTCAGCCCCGACATGACGGTATCGAATGTCGGTCGCCCGCTGCTTTTTACCCGGTATGTATCGTGAAGCTCTTTAGGGCCATCGATGCTAAGTCCAACGAGAAACCCATGCGTTTTAAAAAAGAGGCACCAGTCATCCGTGAGCAGGGTACCGTTGGTCTGGATGGTGTTGGTGATTTTTTTACTACCGGCATACGATTTCTGCAGAGACACCACCGATTCGAAATAATCAATGCCCAGCAGGGTGGGTTCCCCGCCCTGCCAGGCGAACTGGACTTCCGGTGTGTCCTGACATTCGATGTATTGACGGATGAAACTTTCAAGTACGTCGAGGGGCATCCGGAATCGCTCCGAAGTGCCGTACAGATTTTCCTTCTCCGTGTAAAAGCAGTACCTACACCGCAGGTTGCACGATGCACCGGAGGGCTTGACCATTACCTGAAATCGCATACACGTACCTGTACCCAAAGAGCAGATATCTGTCTAAATAAGCCCAAGTTATGGGTCGAATCGCTCAAATGCCCAATTCACCCCGTCTATGTTGGGCAAGTGCGAGCCGTCGTCCTTACCCACCTCGGCATCGATCAAACAGTTGAGCTTGTCGTTCATTGCCAGCAGAAGTTCCTTTTTCGATTTGTCTCGTGCGAGATTATGCATCTCATAAGGATCGTTTTTGAGGTCGAACAGTTCGACGTCGTTGACTTTAGCAATCTGTTCGACCGTTGTTGGGCGGTTGTGTTCCGTGGTACTGAAGTATCGGCTGTATTTGTATCGGCCGTCATATACCGTACGAATAGCGGAACGCTTCTTAACATCAGGTTTGGGAATGCTGTCCTTGGTCAGTTTCTTGCCGGAAGCAACTGCCGTAACAACATTTTTCAGCCAGTCGGCATCCATGTAAGACCACATGCTGTAGCAGTACAGGGCGCCCTCGCGAATGGCATCCAGGGGGACTAGCCCTGGGTTTTCCAATAGGGGCGACACATCGTGACCGTGGAGTTTGTCGACCACCTCTGTCTTCTGTTTTTTATCCGCCCCGGTCATGCCGAGGATCGTCGGTACGAGATCAAGATGGGAGGTGACCGCCCCGCATTTTGTTCCTCCCGGCATGTCCGGGTGGTAGAGAATGAAAGGCACGTGGTTTTGTTCCCGGTAGGCGGTGGCGCCTTTGCCTGACATTCCATGGGCGCCGCAGAGTTCGCCGTGGTCTGCGGTAAACATAATGATAGTGTTGTCCATCATGCCCAGATTGTCGAGCTCCGTGAGGATTGTGTCCATGGATCGGTCGTTATCGCTAATACAATTAAAGTAGTAATTCTGCAGCGCTCGCCATCGTCGGTCCTCATTGCGAATGGCACCGACGAGCAACTTCCTTGACTTTTGATATTCAAAATGCGCCTGGGGCCGTCCCGGTTTGTTCCACTTCTCGTTGCGGCTGGGAGACAGCGGTACGTCCCACTTCTTTCGGTAAATCTGATCGTCTGGCTCCCGGTTGATCGGCATTCCCGGTTTGGGATCGCCCTGGACATTCTGCCGTGGCTTGTCGGTATTGTAGAACATGACGTCGTGGGGGTTGACCAGATTAAGCGCCATGAACCAGGGTTGGCCGTCTTGATTCAACGATTTACCCTTACGCCGAAGCCAGGCCTGTGTGGTGGCGGTGACAAATGGATCGGTATGGTATCCGCCCATCGGATCCCCCACCATGTCGCCGATGCCGGTGAAGTCGGAGAAGCCATACTCGTTCATTAAATCGTTTCCGACAAGCCGGAGCGGTTCGTTTGGTGCAAAATGCTCATGCAGACGGGAGTGCAGGTGCCATTTCCCCTGATAGGTCGAATAGTAGCCGGCATCGCGCATCATGTGGCCTATGGTGGGAATGTCGAACGGTAAATCCTCAATCCAGGGAAAGTTCGTGTTATCAAACATTCGAGTATGCTGGATATGCTGGCCGGTGTAAATGACCGATCGGGACGGTGTGCAGACCGCTGAGCACACCTGATGATTTTCAAACGTTGTTCCCATCCTGGCCAGGCGATCTCTCCCCGGCCAATGGCCTTTTCCCATCAGCTCAGGCATGTAGCGCTCCTGGTCACAGAGGATAAACAGGACATTATACCGTTTGGGCGTGACCGGTCCTCCAAACCATGTTTTTTTTGAACCCAACTGCCCGGCCTGAGCTGTTTTGGGCGTCAGAGACATGGCCCCTGAGCCCATGGCCAGCGTAGCGAGTCCGGCTCTCTGAAGAAAATCCCGGCGGGAGAGTCCCTTTGAAAGGTCGTCTTTATTGCTGCCGGATTGACTCATTCTTCCCCCTTTCGATCATTATTTGATTTCACCCAGAAGTTTCGGATGAGTGACGAGTTTTCTGACGCCATGGGCATGGTTTTCACCGAAAACGTTCTTTTTGCACCAATTGCTGAGACTGCTGATGTCAATCTTGGCGCACTTTGGCCGGACACTCCACGTCCCGTAGTAGGGCGAACAATTCTGTTCCGTATATTTAGGTCCCGTAGTGGATCCCGCATACTCAACCGGCTCACCGGTGTTGTCAGGAAGCGCCTTGGCCTGATGGTAGCCGTTCTCCATTTGGCCACCGTAAACAAAGTCCATAAAATTGAGCGCGGAAGGGTCATTCACCACGGTAAATACCTGGGATTCCACCCGGAGATTAGGGTTGATACAGCTTTCGGATAAGCAGGAATTTAACGTTTCCCCGGGCGTTACATCACAGGATGAATACACCCAGTGCACCTCGATGGTGTCTCCGGGTTTTAGATCTTTGCAATAGTTGGTTTTGGGCTCTTTTAACTCCGACATTGTCAAAGATTTGCTCATGTTACATTTGTATCCGCCGCCAAGGCCGTCCACACCAGCACCGGCGTAGATCGAAAAATCTTTCGATTTGTGTTCCGCATTGACGTGGAAATGAAGATTACAGAGGTTCAGTTCCGTATAATTGGGTGCCAAAGAGAAGTTGGACCGGTTCTCCCCGGAACGACTCTCGATATCTCGCGGGGCCTGAGGCCCATATCCTTTGCAGACATCTCCAATGGCGATACCCGCAAAAGCAAGAACCGTTACAAAACCGATAATAATGCCGAGGTAGCCTGTTTTATCTTTTTTCATCAGCATATCCCCATTCGTTAGGTGAATAATTAGTAGAGAGGTTTCTAGATAGCCCTATTGCAAAATGGGTGTCAATTCGTGAATGGTGAAATTGGGTTGAGAAGAAGGGATGTTTAACTGAACGGAAAAGCGGATCTATATAGAGTTTAATGAATCTTCGCTGCTTGAAGTGTTACTTTCAGGAGGTATTCGTTTTTACCACCCTGAAGCCAACCCTCGGGCTTCGGCGATCGGGAGAGCTAAGGCTGCGAATCGCACATCGGCAATACCAGTCTTTCGATCCCCAATCCCCGCCCCTCAGGACACGTGCCAATCCCATCGGCGGCCCTTCCGGAGATGTTCCAGGACTGGCGGCGTAATACTCCCGATCATACCAGTCCGAACACCACTCGTGGACGTTTCCGTGCATATCGAATAATCCCCAGGCGTTCGGACGCAACAGCCCCACGGGATGGGTTTGCTTATCGCTGTTATTTCCATACCAGGCATACTCAGAAAGTTTCATCCGCTCAGGGCCGAAGCAATAGGTGCTTTCAGAGCCGGCCCGGGCCGTGTATTCCCATTCCGCTTCGGTCGGCAAACGGTAAGCATCCGTTTGCTCCGCTTCGTTCAATCGGTGGATAAAATTGCACGCTTCGGTGTGGGAAACCGTTTCCACCGGGAGCTCCTCGCCAACAAATTGGCTGGGGTTTGAATCCATAAGTTTCGACCACTGGGACTGGGTCACGGTGACTCGACCGATGTAAAACGGCGTCTCGAAGGTGACGTCATGTTTTGGCAACTCATTTTCGTCTGCCTGCTCTTTATCCCAAGCGCCGCCCATGGTGAATGAACCCCCAGATATGGAAACGAATTCCATGCCGATGCTGTTGGATATGATGTTAGTCAAGATTTATTCTCCAAGATTTCGATTGATTCGTATGGATATCGAGAGATCAGGGTTCGCAGCAGGCAGCCCGCCCATTGGGCCCCGTTCCGGCAGTCATCTCAGACGGAGCCGAACTATCGCCTTGTTCAATAATCCGTATAATTTGAGGCATGAACCGCTCACGACCGCCGGGAGATCGGGCAATTAAAAAGGTAACCAGAAATCCGAGTACCAGCCCGCAGAAACCGAGAATCACTGCCCACGTCGAATCATCCACTCCATCGCGGACAGTCAGATTGGATCCGACAGCGGCCCCGATGATTAACCCGAATACCGGAAGCAGGTAAAGAAGAAAAGCGCCTGTCCAGAGCGCCGAAGCCTTCTGATGTATCACGACAACGTCTCCCGGATCGGCACCGGCATGGTTCAGAACAGTGGAAACCATCTTGTTGCCGGAGTCGGACAGACAGGACCGGCAGCCTTGGGTATCCTGACAGCCGCTGCATGCGCCAGTTCTGTCCGTAACCACCTCTGCCGTATGATCGGTATTTACATTTATAATTTTTCCAATCCGTTCCGGCATCCGTATTCCCCTTCCGATTGTCATATGTAATCATAATTATGCTCAAAATGTAACCGGTAATGGAGATCTGACAAGACCAGGCAGGCCAAGACGCGATTTCGTTTGCACATTAATTTTGAAAACATACATTCCACTATGTCTTCACAGTTGCTTGCAACGCCTAATGATTTGACTCATCTCTCAGAGTTGATTGATTTATAGGATTCAAGGCTTGTCCGCCTTTGGCGTGGGGTCAAGTGAAAAACCACTGATTATCTTCTATTGTTGATTTCCTCTCTCGAACAAGGTTGAATGAAAACAAATATTCAAAACTTGGGGTGCAATGAAGACGAAAGTTGTCATTGGTAAACGGTTCTGTGGTCCACCGGATTCCGGAAACGGTGGGTATGTCTGTGGGGTGATGGCCGGATATGTAAACGACATCACCGAGGTCACCCTCAGACAGCCGCCTCCCCTCAACAAATCCATGGCAGTGGAAACCACGGATGCCGGCCGGGTTCTTCTTCTTGATGGCGAAGATATTGTAGCGGAAGCAAAACCGGCAACCTTTGAACTAAACGTTCCGAGTCCCCCGTCTTTCCACCAGGCAGCAGTAGCATCACGCTCCTATCTAGGGTTTGAATACCATCCCTTTCCAGCATGCTTTGTTTGTGGTCCGGATCGTGGCGAAGCGGATGGCCTCCGCATTTTTGCAGGGAGGAACGAACGCATCGACATGGTTTCCGCCCCCTGGGTGCCGGATCCGGGCCTTGCCGACAACCAAGGACATATCAGACCCGAATTTCTATGGTCCGCACTCGACTGTCCCGGTTATTTTGCAGCCATCGATGACCACTATGTTCCGATGCTGCTCGGACGTTTGACCGCTCGGATTGATCGTTCAGTGACACCAGGGGAAGAATGCGTGGTGACCGGATGGCGGATCCGAAAAGACGGACGGAAGCACCAGGTGGGCACGGCATTATTTTCAAGCACCGGAGAACTCTGCGGATATGCAAAGGCGATGTGGATTGAGGTTAAACATGTGACATGATCTTCTGAGCCATAATTAATTCAAATGGTCTTCCACAGGAATGGAGCATAGCAAGGATTCAAGGGGTCCAGGATCCAAGGGTTCAAGTGAAAAAACAACAATCTTGTTGGTAATTGTACTAATTCTCACGGCAAACTGAGAATATGAAAAAGTATCTTATCGGAATTGGAATCGGGGTTATTGGTCTCCTTGTTTTCAAGTTCTATTTTATACCCGCCCACACCAAACAATTTAAGCCGGTCGGAGAAACCATCGTCTGTTTCGGAGACAGTCTCACATATGGTACCGGCGCTGCTCAAGGCATGGATTACCCAACCCAGTTGGCCGGCTTGATTGGCCTTCCGGTAATAAATGCCGGAGTTCCCGGTGATACCACTGCCAGGGCTCTCGCCCGTATCGACGATATTTTGGCCAAAAAACCTCGCATTGTACTGCTGACACTAGGCGGAAACGACCTTAAAAACCGCGTTCCAAAAGCAACCTCCTTCAACAACCTGAAGACAATAATTGAAACCATCCAGGCCAGGGGGGCACTGGTGGTCATCGGAGGCATCAAAATCCCGTTTTACGGCAGGGGGTTCGGCAAAGCCTACAAGGACCTTGCCGTAGAAACAGGCGCGATTTTAGTGCCCAATGTTTTCGAAGGTATCATGGGGCACCGGGATCTCATGAGTGATCCCATCCATCCCAATGGCCAGGGCTACACCATCATGGCCCGGCATTTTTATGAGGCCATCAAACCTTATCTGAAAGCGGGCTATTAAATTTTCTGTTCAACTCCGGCCGGTTGTAGATTTTACGGTGCTCCGAATGGATATACCCGCGACGAAAGCATGCATTGAATTTATAGGCCATAATCGTGGTAACCAGGCTTTTTGTGGTCAGCAGGGTGTTTATGGTTCTTTTCAGAGTTTCCCAAAATCCATAATAGATTTCCCTTAGATAGGTGAATCCTTCATAAACATCATCAATGGTCATTTTTTTAGGTTCATAGACCATCTTGGTGAATCTGTACTCTCCCCACGCTTTCGGAAAGTCCACGTCCAATATTCTCTTTTGCTTCACGAGTTCGTGCCAAAGCTGAGTGCCTGGGAGCGGCGTGGGTTTGGTAATTTGTAGTATATCAATATGGGAACTTCGTATAAATTCCAGCGTCTTTGTAAATGTGGAAACATCGTCCTCGTCACCTCCAACGACGAAAGCTCCGAAGACTGCGATACCGGCTTTGCGAATCCTCGCAATCAGCTCGTAATACTTATCCTGCCGTTTTAAATTGATGCCCTTCCGATAAGATTTCAGACTTTCGGTATTTACGGACTCTAATCCGATAAAAACAACTTTCAATCCAGCTTTGGCAGCGATCTGGATAGCCTCCGAATCTTCACCGAATTGAATAGATGCCTGGGCGTAAAATCGCTTTACGATCCCTTTTTCTATGATTCGAGAAAAAAAGGCCTTGGCCCAGTCTCTATCCCTTCTGCCATAACCGATGATGTTATCGTCGGTAAACATCACGTTTCGCTGGGGGATCCGTGTCAACTCTTCAATGACGGACTCAACGGGACGTCTCCTAAACCTTCTTCCGTTGAAGGCGCTTACCGAGCAAAAGGAACAGTTCATAGGGCATCCACGAGATGTCTGGATGCCCCCCCATCCGTAATATTCATTTTGAAGCACATCACGGCGAGGAATCGGTAAACGCTGCAGGTCTAGCCAGGGAGCCCGATATCGGCTTTTTAGTGTGCCCGCCTCGAAATCCTCGAGAACTTTCGGCCAGGCACCTTCAGCTTCTCCGATTACGACGGTATCGCAGAAGTTCAAAGCTTCCTCGGGCATCATGGACACATGTATACCTCCCATAACCGTTGGGATGCCTTGTTTCCGGTAAATTTGAGCGATCTCATAACCCCGATTTATGGAGGATGTGAAAGCCGTTATCCCGACGATATCCGCTTTCCGGAATCTGAACGGCTCGATATTTTCATCAATAACTTCGATGTTATAATGATCCGGTGTGAGGGCCGCCACATAAGGCAGATTGAGCAATGGATAGTTGGTAGTTCGGAAATTACCAATCCCGCGGTAATTAGCTGGATTTATAAGAAGCAAATCCGGCATAAATTCCTCTCACGTTATTGAAGGCGAAGAAACCGAAGGGTAACCATCAGTTTTTTCCGGTGAGTTTTGACTCTTCCTTCTTCCGATTTACTGAACAGAATTTAGGGCATCACATGTGTCGAGGTAGATCAATTAGGCGAGGCTGATTGTGTAGCAACTTCAAATGCAATACAGGATGAAGTGGTGTCAGAAAGAAGAAATTGATACCCAACCAAATAGCGAAAGCAGGCTCTATTTTCAACACTAATTTGACGGTATTGGGTGTTTCTCCAGCCGGTTTGAGTGGGAGGCACTGATCTTGTGGTGGCAGGACTTGCAATAAAAATAATTCGGATAGGGATCCTTGCCACAGATGCGACAGGTCCGTTCAGTTTTTTTATTTCGTCTCTCTTTCAGGTAGCGGCGCCTCTCCATGGTCGGATAAGGATATCCGTTGAATGTAAGAATCGTGTTTGAATGACGGAAATTTTTTATGGCCGAAAAGAATCCATGAGAGCACACATCTATGGCATGAAACCGGTGCACGGGTCCACAATATCATGTCAGGATTAGCGGGTCTCTGACGACTTAATTTTAGATTAGCTGCTATATTTCATTTGCTAAAATTCCAGTTCTTAGAAAACTGTGTTCATGAAGTCGGGAAATATATGCCCTTCAGGTAATCCTTAGGACGATTACATGAAATGAGAAGGTGTGATATGATTGCCAGAATCAGAGTCATCACGCCCCTGGAAAATGCAGATCTGTCCTGGGATCAGGTCCAATGCCCGGTTTGCTCACAGGTCATTGATCGAAGCGAGACGGGCATCGCCCTGTTCATTATGGAAGAGACGTTTATCTGCCGATGTGGAGAGCATCTGATCGTGCCACCGATTCCAGCCATGGAATACCATTGATCCAAATAACAGCCGTTCCTGTTTAGAGCGCCCAATTCGCCCGGGATAAGGTTACTATCACCAACCCGAAATAATTATCAGGCTTGAAATTCCGCAATTTTTCACCTATTTCAGAACATACGCCCGGATCCCAATCTGGTTCTGGACCATCCCCGGCATCCGGGTCGCAATTCTTTATTCAACAGCAACATATACCTCTCGGTTACATTAACACCACCGGTTCTTGTCCGGTGACATGGTCTTCGACGCCGGCGTCCCCGCGATCCGGAATCTGACAACCTTTCCTTCAGTGCAAAAGGAGGTGCAAGATGATCGTCAGAAGGTCCAATCTACTGTTTATTCTGGTCCTGGCTGTCCTTCTGGTCTTTTCCGTTAACCCGGCAACTGCCGCCAAACCGATCGTTCTCGGGTGTCCCTTGTCTACCGCATATCTCTATGGCTGGGACGCTGAACGCGCCATCACCCTGGCCGTGGAAGAGATCAATGCCGCCGGAGGCGTCAAGGTGGGTAAGAAGATGCGGCCCTTCAAAGTGGAGGTGATCGACACCCGGGATCTCGAGCCCGGCGTCCCGGTCAGCGAAGCGCTGCTGGCGGTGGAAAAGCTCATTCTGAACAAACGGGCGGATTTTATTCTGGGAGGTCCGGTCCGATCCGAAGCGGCCCTGGCCGCCATGCCTCTGCTTTCCAGGTACAAAAAAGTATCCATTTTAACCACCGGAGTCCTGACCCCCAAGTACCACGCGCTGGTGGCCGAGCAGTATGACAAATTCAAGTACTGCTTTCGTATCCACGGCGAGGCCAAAAACCTAGTGGGCGAAATTTTCGCCAACTTCGGCGAACTCAAGCAAAAGTACGGATTCAACAACCTCTTCATCATTGCCCAGGATGTGTCCCACGCCCGGGGGGCGGCCAACATCATCAAGAAAATCGCAACAAAAAAGGGCTGGAACGTAACCGGGCTGGAAATCTATCCCACCGGCGCCACCGACTTCTCAATGGGTCTGCTCAAGGCAAAGAACTCGAATACCGAAATTATCAACATCTGGATGGACATGCCCGAAAGCGCGATCCTCCTGAAACAGTGGTACGAGATGAAAATCCCGGCCCTTCCGTTCGGATCCACCCTGGCCGCGGCCGAGCAGCCGGGCTTCTGGAAGGCCACCGGGGGCAAGGGCGAATACACCCTGTGCAACGTCGTCAACGCGGGCAACGCCCCGTCGACCGCCACCCCGTGGACAATGAAGTTCTACAATGCCTATGCAGAACGATGGAAAGTAGAGCCGGAAGGACTGGGGACATCCAGTAGCTACATGGCCGTCTACGTCCTCAAGGACGCCATCGAACGCGCCGGCTCTCTGGACCCGGATAAGGTGATTCCCGCATTGGAAGCCACGGACATGATGGGCGTGTATGGTCGACTCCGGTTTGATCCCACGAGCCACCAGGTCATCCCGTCGACCGATCCAAAGGAAGGTGCGGTCGGCAGTATTCTCCAGTGGCAGGATGGCAAGCGGATTGTCGTCTATCCCAAAAGCATCGCCACAGGAAAAATCCTGCTGCCGCCCTGGATGGGTAAGTAAATTAGGTCAGCCCGTGGGCCCGTTCACCCGTGAGTTTTGGTAGAACGATAGCCCGCTTGTCGGGGCGTAGCTCCGCAGGAGCGAAGACCGATTTGCCGGTTTGCCAGTTAAATTCAGAATGGTCTCAATTTTATCCCCCTCCCCTTGGCCTCTCCCGCCAGGGGAGAGGAATAGGTAGATACCCTGGAGGGCCTTGGGTAAGGCGGCAGAACATAAGAGTTCGAGCTGCCTTTAGCAGCAAATACCCAATACCGAGTACCTGATACCCAACTATGGAAATCCTCGTATACGGCACCATTAACAGTGTCGCCCTGGCGTTGTACGCCCTCGGTTTTGCGTTGGTTTACGGTATCAGCCGCCTGCCGAACTTCGCCCACGGCGCATTGTATGTCCTCAGCGGCTTCATCACCTGGAGTGCGTTGAATACATTGGGGCTGCCCTACCCGGTGAGCATTGTGTTGACCATGTTCGTGACAGCGATCATCGGCGCGATCATCTACCAGTTCGTACTCATCCGCGTGCGGGGCATGGAAATCTCCGAAATCATCGCCTCCTATGCCATTGCCCTGGCCATCCTGGAAGGTTTGCGATGGGGCGGGTTTAAGGGCATGACCTACACGCTTCCGGCGTTTATTGAAGGAAGCACCACCATCGTCGGGGTGTCCGTGGATTACCAGCGTATCCTGGTGGTGGTCATCGGAGCGGCCCTGGTGGCATGCCTGTGGGTATTCACCCACCATACCCGGATAGGCCTTGCCTTGAGGGGTATGGCTCAGGACGAACGGGCGGCGTTGATGCTGGGTATCGATTCGGATGTCATGGCGTTGGTCGCCATGGCCCTTGGTTCTTCATTAGCCGCCTTTGCCGCAATTTTGCTGTTACCACTGGGAAACATTGTCGTGGAATCGGGGTACAACGTGCTTATCCTGGCGATCTCGGTATGTATTGTCGGTGGTATCGGCAGCTGGGCCGGTGCCGTACTCGCGGCGTTTCTCATCGGATTCGCTCAGATCCTGACGGCGGTTTATCTCGGATCCCACTACCAGATGGTGGTGGCCCTTCTGGCGATTATCCTGACCTTGATCATGAGGCCATCCGGTCTGTTCGGTCAGCAAAAGGAGTTGGAGGAACGGGTGTGACAAAGGATACGACTCAACGCCGGAAAGAACGGATCGACCGGGGAATCAAGGTCCGGTCTGACGGGATCTACGCCCTGCTGTCATGGCGGGAACTGGGATACCTTTCGGTGCCGCGGCTGGTGCTGATTCTGGGAATCCTGGCGCTGCCGCTGATCGTTCCCGGCATGTACTGGCAGCGGGTGATATCCATCGTTTGCATCTATGCCTTTCTGGCCATGAGTTTTGATTTTCTGGCCCACTACGTGGGGCTGGTATCCCTTGGGGGAGCCTTTTTTGTCGGCACCGGGGGATACATCGCCGCCCTTCTGAATACATCGTTCGGTCTCCCGCCTCTGGTCACCATCCCGGTGGCCTCGATCTTGGGCGCAGCGGTCTGCACATTGCTTCTGATACCCTGTCTTCCCCTACGGGGAGTCTACTTTGCCATTATTACCCTCATGTATCCGCTCTTCATGGCGCGGCTGATCGAGGCCCTGGATATATTTGGCGGTACGGACGGTATTCTCGGAATCGACAGCTTCGACAATCCCTGGGTGGAACAATATTTTGTGGTGATCATGGTTCTGATCCTGCTGTTCGGCCTTCGTCGACTGGTCAATACAGATCTGGGTCTGGTCCTTAGAGCGGTAAAGGACAATGATCAGGCCGTACGGGCTTCCGGGATGAACATTACCCGATACAAAGCCCTGGCTGTCTTTATTGCCGCAGGCATGGGGTGTCTCTCCGGTGCATGTCTCGTGCACATCTATATGTGGGCCGGAATCTCCCAGTTCGCCCTGGATTTTTCGGTACTTCCCATCGCCGCGACGGTAATCGGAGGCGGCGGCACCCTGGTCGGCCCGGTCATCGGCTGCCTGATCCTGGTACCGGCCTCCGAACTGCTCAGGGATTTCGGAACGCTGCGGATCGTTTTCTACTCCCTGATCCTCGTCATCTTTATTGTCTTTCGCAGTGAGGGCCTCATGGTTTACGCCCAACGGAAATATCATCAGTTTGAAAGGTGGACGGAAATATGACGACTGCCCCCATCCTTCAGGTAGAGAACGTCACCAAGACCTTTGGCGGCATCATTGCGCTGAACCGGGTCAGTTTCGAAGTTCATGAGGGTGAGATCCTTGGAATTATCGGCCCCAACGGTTCGGGAAAGACGACCATCGTCAATTGCATCACCGGGTTTATAAAGGCCTCCTCTGGAAAGGTGCGCTTCCGTGGGAAAGACATCACCGCAAAGGCGCCACACAAAATCGCCGACATGGGGGTTACCCGAACATTTCAGATCATGCGTCCCTACTACAGCCTGCCGGCATATAAAAATCTTGTCATTCCGTTGTTCTCACCCCGGGCCCGCCGCACCGGGGGCTGGCGGGGCGGCGGCCGGCTGGGGGATAGAAATACGGTGGGCATCGACATTCTTGAAGAAATCGGCTTCGAACGAGATTCCTATGTGCCCTATAAAATGACGTCGACCCTTCCCACCGGCTATTTAAAACGGCTGGAGCTCGCTCGTTGCCTGGCTCTCAAGCCGGAACTGATCCTCTGCGATGAAGTCTTTTCGGGGCTTAGCATGAGTGAAATCGCCAGCATGGTGCCGCTGATCGAACGGATCCAGATGGACGGCATCACACTGATCATGATCGAACACCGGCTGCGGGAATTGTTTCAGGTGGCAAACCGGGTCATGGTACTCAACTTTGGCGAGAAGATCATGGAAGGAAGTCCGGATGAGGTCATGGCGGATGCCCGGGTACGGGAAGCCTACTTCGGTTCCGAGGAGGTCGAGGAGGTGATGGACCATGCTTGAAGCCTCGGAGCTTATGGTCTTCTATGAGAACATGCTCGCGCTGAACAACGTGACCATCCGTTGCGGCGAAAACCGGATCGTCGGTGTATTCGGGGCAAACAGCGCCGGAAAGTCCACCCTCATGTATGCCCTTTCGGGCATCATGCTCGACATCCAGAAGAAAGAGGCCATGGCCGGTGGGGAGCGAATCACCATCGCAGGCTCGATCCGTTTCCAGGATCGGGACATCATGGACCTCAAGCCGAGCCGCCGGGCCAAAATGGGAATCGTGCTATGTCCGGAACGCCGGCGGATCTTCAAAGAGAGCACCGTGCTTGAAAACCTGAAAATCGGGGGCTACCTGGCAAGCACCTCCCAGAAGAAGGAAACCCTCGATTATATTTTCACGGTATTTCCGGCCCTGGACAAATTGAAAAACCGGCTCGGCGGTTTTCTGAGCGGGGGCGAACAACAGATGCTGGCCATCGGCCGGGCCCTCATGGCGCAGCCGAAAATACTGCTGCTGGATGAACCTCTGCTTGGGCTAAGCCCCCTTATGCAGACGATTCTGATGCGGGCCACCCGGGAGATTCGGGACGAACGGAAGATCTCCATCATCGTCACCGAGCAGTATGCCCGACCGGTGATGCCCATCGTCGACTATGCGTTTATATTGGAGAATGGATCGGCGGTGCTGGAGGGGACACGGGAAGCGTTGATGGATAATCCGGATGTCAAGGCTGCCTATTTCGGTGTGTAGTGAGGGCGGTGTCGTAAGTTGGCCAATATCCGCGTTGTGCTGCGGCTAAGTATTTAATATGAAATCAGACCTGGCCACATTGGAGACAGAGACCACCTTTACCCGGTTTGACCGGATGAGCGAGATGTATCCGGACAATGTCGCCGTGGTGTATCTGGGCAAATCGTTCAATTACCGACATCTCCGGGACATGAGCGAGCGGTTCGCCGGAGCCCTTTCGGGTATGGGTGTTGGAAAGGGTGATCGGGTGATGCTCTACCTGTCCAACTCGATCCAGTGGGTGGTCGCCTATCTCGGTGTCCAGAAACTTGGCGCGGTCGCAGTGCCGGTGTCCCCCATCTATACGTCCCAGGAAATCGAATACATGATGAACGATGCCGGGGCGGAGACGGTGGTCTGCATGGACACCAATTTCTGTTACGTCCAGGAAACGTTCGGGGCCACTGGACTCAAACGGGCCATTGTCACAAATCTGGTTGATTTGTTACCGGCCTGGAAACGACTGCTGGGATTCTTATTTGACATTCTGCCATCCGGCAAAGTGGACAGGGACAAACGGGTGTTTTCTTTTCGATCCATGCTTCAGCACCCCCCATTGCAAAACAACGTTCCTATCGATCCGGCGAAGGATCTTTCATACATCCTTTATACCGGCGGGACCACTGGCTTTCCCAAGGGGGTCCCCGGGACCCACATCGGCTGGACGTCCTACGTCAACGATGTGACCGAAGATGTCGCCGGCGACCACCTCTTGGAGGGCAAGGATACCTACATCGCCATCAACCCCCTGTTCCACATCATGGCCCTGGGACTGTTCATGTCCATCGGGCTCAACAGGGGCAACACCACCATGCTGATGCCGGTTCCCCAGATCGATGCGATCCTGGAAACCATTCAGCGCTACCGTGTACGCTGGCTTCTCGGCGTGCCGGCCCTCTACCGGATGATCCTTGAAAACGATCGGGTCGACCGATACGACCTCGGCTCGTTGAAATACTGCTACTGCGGCGGTGATGTGCTCCCAGAGGAGGTCAAGGAACGGTGGCGGGAGCGATGCGGCCTTCCCATCTACCAGGTATACGGATCCACCGAAGCCGGGCATGTCGCCTACAGCAAAATCGGAATAGAACCGAGTCCCAGAGCCATCGGATTCCCCCTTCAAAGCCGCGAGTGTCTCATCGTAGATCCGGCCACGCTCCAACCGGTCCCACGGAACGAAAGTGGAGAACTTCTGGTGACCTCCCCTTATACGCTCAAGGAATATTACAATAAACCGGAAGAGACCCGAAAAGCCTATGTCGAACTTGACGGTAAAACCTGGTGCCGCATGGGAGACTTTGTCAGTCAGGAAGATTCCGGTGAACTGATCTACGTGGAGCGCTCCGCCGACATCATTAAGCACAAAGGGTTCCGGGTGTCTGCCTCTGAAGTAGAGGCAACCCTGCAGGATCATCCCACGGTCATCGGTGCCTGTGTGGTCGGCATTCCGGACCGGCGGGTCGGAGAGCGGATCAAAGCCATCGTGGTGCTCAAGGAAGACGCTCGCGGCGTTGGTGGCGCGGAACTGATCAACTTTTGTCGGGAACGTCTGGCCAATTACAAAGTTCCCGGATACATCGAATTTAGAGATATGCTGCCGAAGTCGAAAGTCGGAAAGCTGCTTCGAAGAGAAGTGCGCGATGACGAGAAGCGACGGATGGCTAAAGAAAAGCAGAAACACTTTACCAAAGAAAGGAGAGCAGGAATGGATCTGTTTGTGGCGATTCAGGAAAGGCGAAGCTGCCGGGCGTTCGTGGACGAACCGATCCCCGACGATATCATCGGTCAGATCCTCGAATCGGCCGTCTGGGCGCCGTCTCCTGCCAATGCACAGCCATGGGAATTTACGGTGGTCACATCGCCGGAGAAACGGAAAGAGATACATGCAGAGGGAGAACGGTGCCGCCAGTGGGCCATTGGAGCCAGCGGGTGGAAATGGCTGGAGAAATACAGCCTCGATTTTCTCTCCCAGGCTCCGGTCATCATTGCGGTGACCGGAAACCCCAAAAAGACCGGTATGGATATGTTCCAGGAAGAGGGAACCGTTGGGTATCAGCACGCATGTGCCGCGGCAATCCAGAACATGCTGTTATCAGCGCATGCACTGGGGCTGGGAAGTCTTTGGTTCACACTTTTTGATAATGCCCCGATGCGAAAGATTCTGGATATCCCGCAAGAGAAAACCCCCATCGCCCTGGTGTGTATTGGAAAACCCGCAGGAGACGTTCAACCGGTACCGCGAAAAAGTCTTGAGAAAGTCGTCCGTTATATCCGGTAGCAATATGAGGAACCATTTTCATAATCCTCGATGCAAGAACTCTAATAAAATGAAGGCTTCTCCAGTAAAAATCATGAATCTATAGAACCTATCTCAAAAATGTGGATCAGGGTTCAGGGCAAGGCACAGGTCGACAGCAAAGCGGAGCATACACGATAGTATGTGAGCATTTTTTGTCGGCCCGCAATACAGCCATGGGCCCTTAGACGCGATTTTGAGATAGGTTCTAAAGGGAGTAATGATAATGGCAGACAGCATATTAAACGGGAAACGCATACTTTCCGTGGATGACGAGCCCGATGTTCTGGAAACCCTCCAGGACCTGCTGGAAGACTACGAGGGTCTGATTCTTGATCAGGCGATGGACTATGAGACCGGCTACCACCTGCTCCGGTCCTGGACCTATGACGCGGTCATCCTGGATATCATGGGGGTGCGAGGATTCGATCTGCTCAGTGCATCCGTGCACCTGGGATTCCCAACGGTTATGCTGACGGCTCACGCACTCTCATCAGAGGCTCTAAAACAGTCCATCGAAATGGGGGCACGAGCCTACCTCCCCAAGGAAAAGATGATGGACCTCCCCGACTTTCTCGAAGATGTCCTCTCCCTGGAGCATGCCGCGAGTGTGAAAAAAACGTTTCAGCGCCTGGGCGGATTCTTCAACAAAAAGTTCGGTTCCAAATGGATGGAGGATGAGAAGACGTTCTGGGAACAGGTGCAGAGCGGAAGTTATCTTCCGGATCCGGTGATCCTGAAAAAATAGCGCCTGTTGGTTTCCCGGAAACCAGCGCCAGCACAGAATGCGTATCTAAAGAAATTTACTTTCCTGAAAACCCGAATCGAATACCGTCGAAAGAATCCATTCAAAAGGAGGGACTGAATTTGTCGACCAAAACACAAATACTGATATACTTAGCCCTGCTTGCCCTCCTTGATACGGCGATCCCCATACCGATCACAGCGATGGTTTTGATTATGGCCCTTTTCCAGAAACCGAGATGGTTCAAGGATTGGGCGGAAGATGTCTACCGCCGATAATGTTTTCTGCTCCAGTTGCTAGTTGCAGTCAATTTGATATTGAATGTCCGGGTTAGGGTCTTATTACGACGGCCCCCCATTCCCGCCTTCCGAAAGCGGCGCGCCCCAGCGGCGGTCCGCCGTAAACAGCATATCGACGATGGTCTCAACGTGAGCCTCGCGGAAAGCTTTATAGGTTTGCGTACGAACCGCGTCCAAGTCTGCCAATCGCTCAGGTCCGTATTCGGTGGGCAGCACCACATGTACGAGCACCATCAGTTGACGACCGGGTTGTATCACCCTGATGAATCGGTCCTGGACAGGCAGGTCGGAAATGTTTGCATCCACGATGGTCGCCACCTGCTTGAGGATGTCCCTGCCCGGGGCTCTGTTCATCAAGGCCATTAAGGCATTCCACGACATCCTCACGGGGACGGCGATTGAAATGGCGACCACCACGAGCACCACAACAGGATCGACATAAGGCGCAAGGCGATCCAGTTCCAGTGCTTTCAGCACAAAGATACCCGCAAAGGCAAGCAGAACACAGGATGAGATGGCTGCGTTGACGAACCAGTTTTCCGTGTCCGCGTTGACCAACGGGCTGTCTGTGGTCTTTGCACCACGACGCATAATCACTGCAACGCTCCAGCAGACTGTCGAGGCAAAGACGCCGTAAGCTACGGCAGTTCCAGCGGCAATGGAACGACCGCCGGCGAGCAACGCCTGCACTGCCCCTATGATCGCCATGATCGAAACGCCCAGAACCAACATACCCTTTATGCCGTTCACCAGCGGCTCGAAGAACGCATACCCGTGTGGAAATCTTTCGTCATCACCACCGGTTACCAAAGACGCAACCTTTAGGGTGAACAGGGCTGTCGCGAAGTAGGTTAAGTTGAATAATCCGTCAAGCAAGATCGCCTGTGAAGAACTGATACCGGCGACTGCGATGCCGACGCACCCCACCAAAGCGTTGCCCATGGCCGATATCTTCAGATACCGCTTTTCGTTTTTCAGTGCCGTGCTTGCCATCTCGCCTCTCATTGTGAAAAAGGGGTCAAACCTTGAATTGTGAATTAAGTTCGCTAAAGTAAGTTTCAAACTTGGGGTCTTCTGCCATTTTAGTTTTTATTGATCTCACACAGTGACTGACTGATGAATACGTAAGGCCAAATATTCCAGCGATCTTTTCGTTGGTTAACAATCCTGTTTGCCAGATTAAATAAATAATAATATCCCGTTTTTCTTTCTCAGCGCCGTATATCCTCCGCCCTTTGTTTAGTTCGTTGATATTGCAGCCAAGCAGGCGTGCTGCCCTGTTTATAGTTTCGTCTGGGCTCACGCTCGCAGCTGACTGCCGTTGAGAGGATATTTCTTTATCCGTTTCTTCCGGCAAATATTGTTTACGAAGTCGGTTTACAAATCGCTTGGAGCCTAAAAACAGCCCGTGTCGAAAATCCTCCAAAAAGCGGCTTTCTTCTTTCGAATATTTTTGAACTTTCTCCCGGTACTGTTTTTCCCTCGCTGGAGGCAGAAATTGGGATAAAATTAATTCCGTAGAAAGCCACTTCGGCGCCGGTTTTCCGTAACCATAGGCTAAATAACTGCTCCACGGGTAATCGGCCAATCGCTTAACGATACCGGCTCTTACCGGGTTGCGGTGGATGTAGAAGGAAAGCTGCTTCAAATAGGTGTCATTTTCTATGATGATACTTTTATATCGCCCTTGAAATAAATGCCCGCTCCTGCTGTGCCGGTTATTGAATCGCCTCGTGTACGTCGTGCCAAACCAATGCATAGCTTTAGACAGATTCGCCCGCCGCGTCTTTAACAACAAGTGATAATGGTTGTCCATCAACACATAGGCGCAGACGTCGACAACAAATCTCTCCGACATTTCACCGATGCTGTCTAAAAAGCGCACACGATCCGTGCTGTCATAAAAAATGTCGCCGTTCTCATTACCGCGGGATAATGCGTGGTAAAGTGCCCCCTCGTATTCTATCCGCCAAGCTCTGCCCATAATAAACTCGTATCTGATCAAAAGAGGTCTGTCAAAAGTAATTCACAATTCAAGGTTTGACACCTTTTTCCTGGCCACGCAGGTAGCGGTGGAGCCAAAACCCGTCTCGGCCGGCTTCATAACAGCTGTAGATCGGTGCACCCGAGCCGAGTTTTAGTTTTTTCTTTGCGATGTGAATCTCACGCTCCAACTGGTTAAGGTCCCTGGCCAGGATGGTTTTGTGCCGATTCTTGGACCCATTGCTCATCGCCAGTTTCCATTTGCTGTTGGACTGCTCAAAAGCAATGTACAGCCGGTCGTTTTTTATGGTACCAATTCTGTGGACCATTTGTGCGGTTTTCATCTTTCAGCCTCTGTAAGTTATGTTTTTGGCGAAAAAGATCACTTAGTTGAGACTTGATCTTCGGGCAAATGGTCCCCTTCATTGTATCTACGAAAGCTATACGAAATCCGTCATGTAGAGCCTGGCACCGTACCGGCCTTCTGTGTTCGTCAAACGAAACATATTTTTGGCAACTGCAATAACTCTCCGAAAACAGTCAAAAAAAGGGAGCACGATCACGTGCTCCCTTTGAATCGCTTTATATGCTGCTTGTTACCAGTTGAACACCTCGTCGAGATCGTCGTCCGAAACTTCAAACGTGATGTTGTGGGGAGGCAGCGCTTCGGACTTCATGTAGGCCGGCAACCGGTCGTCTTTCTTGGTAAAGCCGGCACGGGCGTTGAAATCACGCTCGATCTCGAGGATCTGTT
>Ga0209780_1000346_pt1 | contig 23734 bp, 25 predicted proteins | sample WorMetexBAHAMAS2_FD_187384 | JGI IMG/M metagenome (GOLD analysis project Ga0209780, IMG submission 187384) | Marine gutless worms symbiont microbial communities from Max Planck institute for Marine Microbiology, Germany - Inanidrilus exumae... | ecosystem: Host-associated > Annelida > Digestive...
GAAGTCCCGACGGATGGATATCAGCCATTTGAACCAAATTTCAAATCGATTACGCCCATTTTGGTTAATATATTCAATTTAAACAGTTGGTTATAAAGTTTTTTCAAATTTTAATGGGACAGCAGTAATTGAAAGTGATGAGTTGGTTACCATTAATACAGACAAAGAAGCAATTGAAGAAATGCTAAAAGCGCTGATAAAGCCTATAGATAACAAACCCTTGACCCCTTGAATCCTTGGACCCTTGTCTCCAACTGAATTGTAGAAGAACCAGAAATTTAACTTTAGCTATACATTGATAGAATCAATTTCATGTCACACGCCGACCGAAGGATAGGCTGAACCACCCGCCGGGTCCGCGTTATCGGTCGGCCAAAGGGGGTGCCAAAATGAAACTAAACGTCAAAGCATTCGCACTGACCTGCGGGATCATTTGGGGCTTCGGTCTTTTCTTGCTGACCTGGTGGATCATTGCCTTCGACGGAGTCACCGGGGAACCAACGATTATAGGGCGCCTGTATCGGGGCTTCAGCATATCGCCTGCGGGTAGTTTGATCGGCTTTGTATGGGCCTCTGTGGACGGTTTCATCGGCGGCGCAATTTTTGCTTGGCTCTATAATTGGCTGTCCGGTCGTTTCAGAGGTTCGGAGGCCTAAGTTTTATCCGGGAAAACGGTGGGGACCACGGTGTAACGATAACTGGCTGGTTGTACTTTATTTTCGGTTATCAGCCGAATTCTCGAAGGAAAACAAGATCTATGGAATTATCGCCTGATTTACGAAAAGATATTCTTACCGAGATCCATAAGATTCCCATCGTTGACACCCTGGAGATTCAAATCATCTCTCTTGCCGATGGGTATTGTGAAACAAAGATTCCAAGAAAGCTGAGCTATGATGGTGTTTTTAAATCTTTCCACGGCGGTTTGCTCATGACCATTGCCGATAGCACGGCTTGCTTTGCGATTTTCACGAAAACAGGGCCGTATATCAAACTTACCACGACTGATATGAACATCCGGTTTCTTGCACCATGCCTGAGCGATGTTACCGCCAAGGCTACCGTCATAAAGACGGGTCGCACCATGTGCCCGGTGTCGGTTGATTTATATGATGAAACGGAAAAGCATGTTGCCGTCGCGCAAGTCAATTATATGTTGTTGGATCGTTGACCACTATTGGATCCCAAACAAAGCATTCTATCGCGGACCTATAGCCGGAAGTGCCCTGTAACCTCCAGGCCAACGAAACCGACCTCACACCTCTTTACCAATAGAATGAAAAAAACCTCCTTCAGTATAGAACGTATACTCTATACGGCTTCTTGGATTGTATTGCTGTGTTTCTTTGTTGATGTCTGTGGGGCGAAGACCACCTTAAAGTTTAATTCCTGCCCGGAGGGCGCGGACACACTCCAGATACCTGGGAAAATCTACAAGCCCAAAGGGGTGGGGCCGTTTCCCGCTGCGATTATTCTCCATGGGTGTGCCGGATTGGATTATCACCATGCATGAAATCTTTTCAGCGAGTGCTCAGCGATGAACCATAGCCCACCATCGAAAAAGGGGATGGCCAGACTCTGGGCAGCATTTTTATATTCCATGGACGGCCTTCGCTACGCTGTTCGAAAAGAAGCCGCATTCCGACAGGAGTTGATCGCCATTGCCGTTCTCATGGTGGTTCTGTATTTCTTGCCGCTATCCCTTGTGTCGAAAGGAGTACTCTTTTTAGCGACCTTACTGGTTCTTATCGTGGAGCTTCTGAATTCGGCTATCGAATCCGTTGTGGATATCGCCGCACCTGAATATCATGTGCTGGCCAAACGGGCGAAAGATTTGGGCAGCGCGGCGGTTATGATCAGCCTCGTTCTGGCCGGGCTGCTGTGGATCGGTGCTATATTATCGCTGTTTATAAATAACTGAAGTCTATGATGATGTGTTTCCACGTGCTGAAAAAACGGGAAACGGAAAACCCCTGATCCTTCTGTCTGCCATGATGATATCCAAATCAGTTCCGGCCACTCCACAGATATCGACCTTATGGTGGCGTTTTGCCATCTTGGTGGTTGTGCCGTTGGTAATCCTAATTGGACTATTGATTTGGGGGCGTATTCCACAGGACCTGGATTACCACAGGTTCGCAGACACACGAACGTTTTTGGGCATCTCCAACTTTTGGGATGTTTTTTCTAATCTGCCGTTTTTAACTATTGGAATTTGGGGGGTATGGTTTTGCCTGTGGAATCCGCTGGGACCTTCGCAAAGTGCTTGGACTGTGTTTTTCGTGGGCGTCGCACTCATCAGCTTTGGGTCCGCCTACTACCATCTGAATCCGAACAACGATACCCTCGTCTGGGACCGGCTTAGCATGACGATTGCGTTCATGAGCCTTTTGACAGCCGTGTTTGGCGACTATGTGGATCAGCGGCTTGCCATCATGTTGGTCCCGGCAGTTTTGCTCGGTCTAAGCTCGGTCTTGTACTGGTCCCAGGTTGATGATTTGAGGCTCTACCTCTGGCTCCAGATAATAACGTTACTCAATATTGCCCTGATCATGATTCTGTTTCGGAGCGTCTACTCGAATAACCTGGTCATGGGTTTGGCGTTACTATCGTATGTACTTGCCGTAGTTACGGAGCAAACAGACCGCTGTATTTTTGAATTAACCGACGAGATTGTAAGCGGACACACCATCAAGCATCTATTGGCGGCTGCTGGTTCGTACTGTGTCCTCCTGTTGCTCCAAAAGCGAAAACCGGCAAACACCAGGCAGGCCGAACCTCAACCTTGACGGAATCGATATCATTCGAGACGGATCAGGTTAATCATGCCGGTAAGTTCGAATCTATCCTGGGAGCCGTCAAGCCGATTTTGAGGTGACTCGATTTGACCGTGCGAGGTCACATTCGAATTTTTATAATTGCAACTGTTGTTTGGGTAGGATTCTGGATCGCCGGTCTGCCCGCTTACTATCAGCAGTACTCCAACAAGCAGATGGTCTGGTTTGATGCCCTTGTATTGATCCCCATCGCCGCTATTGTGTACGCTGTTCTAAAACCCATACGGTCCTCCCGGCGACTTGCCGTGTCGCTCTGGATGGCATTTTATTTCACCGTGCCGCTTGCGTTTTATGACTGGCTTTACTGCGGGATATATCTTGGCAGCGGCCTTCGCTTTATTTTTCAATACTGGTATCTATCCGTCTATTATGTGATCCCCTGGATTCTGCTGCCCCTTGTTGCTCTGGCCCTGAATCGCATGCCGATGCATATTCGCTGAACACTTCCTTTTTGCTGATCTAGCTCGCCCGAAAATTGTGCGGAAGCATTTCATGCAATTTTCGGGCTAGGAGATCATCCACACTGCCTGCTTGTCTGCCTGGTTGAGCACGTACTTTGAGATGCTTCCCATGAAGAAGGACCGGCCGAGACCCCGACGGCCGACAACCACCGTTCCGTAATCTCCCTTTTTGGCCGTCCGCACGATGGCTTTTCCAACATTTCCCTTTCTGCGGGTTTCCTTGATCTCGATCTGTTTTTCGTCGAGCCCGGCTTCCCTGAACCGTTTCATGGCGTGAGCATAAAACCGCGTAAGGCAGCGTTTGTCATCCTCCACCAGAAACTCTTCGATCTCTTTATCAGTGTCGGAAAAGTCGATTTCACAGTAATCCTTCAACTTAGGGACGGCATGAAACAGGGTCACGACCACGTCCGGGTTGCCATCCAGCATAAAGCTGACATGATCCACCGCCCGGTAGGCGCTTTCGGAACCGTCTATGGCCAGCAGCAGCCGGGGATTCGGTACTTTCCCGGAAATGATCCAGACCGGTATGACCACTGAATGCTCCGCCAGTTTTGACGTAAGGCTTCCCATGACCATTTCCTGCAAACCGGAAATCCCCCGGCGGCCGGCTGCAATGGCATCATATTGACCTTCCTGGGCAATTTCGATGATGTCTTTAGCCAGGCCGAGGTCCTTTGGTCGGGTCAAGGTGTCGATACGGGAAGGGTCGAAACCATTAGATTCCAGCCGGCTGCGGATCCCCGTCAGCATGTCATTCGCCGCGGATTCGTTCTTTCTCAAAATTTTGTTTAGTTCTGTCCTAGCCCGGGCGTCGGTCTTTGCTTCTTCGATAAGAAACTGGGATACGGCCGGTTGAATGTGACACAATGTCATATGCAAATTGGGAACAATCCCCGACAATTTACTGATGTACTTCACACACGCGCGGCAATGTCTGGAATCATCTACGGCGACAAGAACCTTTTTTTCCACAGCATCGTCTCCTTTAACATGTATTCATTAGGACAGGTCAGGATTCTGTTTCGGTCTCCGGCGTTTGGTCTTTCCACCCCGCGCGTCGCTCCGGCATCATGCAAACTTCTCCGGGAGGGGCGCAGGCATCTTGAGGGTACACACCTTTGAGTTCATCCTTTACCGTTTTTTCCCAGAGGGGCAGTCCTACCAGATAGGCGATCCGGCCGATACGATGGGCTCCGACGGGTGCCGTAAGAATGACAAACCCGATGGTTGCCAGGGCCCGGGCGTCGATGCCGATGGTGTGATAGAACACGGCCAGACCGGCCAGCAATGCCCCGAGGCCGATGGTTCCGGCCTTGGTCGTGGCCGACATCCGAAGGAAAATGTCGGGCATCCGGAGAATGCCAAGTCCGGCGACGAAAATAAAAAACGCGCCGACAACCAGAAACACGCCGGTGAAAATTTCGATCATGGCCGTCCCCTCCAGCGCTCGATGTAATGGGCGAATGCGATGACACTCAGAAATGAGATGATCGCCCAAACGCTGGCCACGTCCAGAAAGGCTGGCTGGCGGATCGCGATGGCTGTGACCACGATGATACCGGCTGATGACGTGGCGATCAGTTCGAAGGCCACGATGCGGTCCGGCAGCGTGGGACCGATCACCAAACGGATGAAGCCGCCGATCAGGCCGACACACACCAGCGGCATCACCACCGTATATATGATTAACGTCAGCATCACTCGAATACCTCCTTCACCCGGCGCTCGTATCGGGTTTTGATCTCTTCCCGAAACTCCTCCGGATCGTCTATCCACATGGCGTGGACATACAGCGTGTCTCTCTCCGGGGACACGTCAAGACTCAATGTACCCGGGGTCAAGGTAATGACGTTTGCCAGTGTGGTAATCTCGAAGTCCGAAAGGTCATCGAGAGGAATGGCAATAATGGCCGGCCGCATGTGGTGCTTCGGCGTCAGCACTTCCCATGCCACCCGGACGTTGGCGGCCAGCACCTCGTATATAAAGAAAAACAGAAACCGGATCGCTTTGACCAGTCGATGGAGGTAGACGATAAAGGTTACCTGTTCCGGCGACTTGACCAGCCACAAACACACGGAGCTGATGAGAAACCCGATGGCAAAGTTGATGGGCGAGAAATCCCCGGTCAATGCCATCCAGATGACCGGAAGGAAGATGTTGCCCAGCAGAACATTGATCTGTTTCATGGCGTACCTCCCAGCACAGCCTGAATGTAGCCGCTCGGGTCCAGCAGCTGGTCCGCAGCTTCCAGGGCAAGATCGAACACGGGGCCGGTGTACAGACCGATGCAAAGCGTCAGCCCTGCCAGAAGCATCATCGGCAGGTACAGGAGGATTGAAGGGCCTGAAAACGCGCGGCAGTTATCGGGTATCTCTTGCGGCGGCAATTCCGGAGCCGCTCTCCAGAACGCCTGGCCCCAGATCTTGGTCATGGAGAACAGGGTCAGCAAGCTCACCGCCAGCGCCGTTGCTGCAATGATATACGCGGCGTCGGAGAGTGAGGCCCGGATGAGGATCAGCTTGGCCCAGAATCCGGACAGCGGTGGAATGCCGGCCAGTGAAAAAGCGGACACAAAGAACAGGGCGGCCAGTCCCGAGGCTTTCAACGAGAGGCCTCCGAGGCGTTCGAGCCGGTAGGACCCGCCGATTTTCCGGGCCACGCCGCTGGCCAGAAACAGGTTGGTCTTCACGATGATGTGATGGACGATGTAGAAAATCGAACCGGCCAGGGCCAGGCGGGTATACAGGCCGAGACCCATGATCATGTATCCGACCTGGCTGATGATGTGAAAAGAGAGAATTCGGCGAAACTCGTTCTGGGCCATGGCGCCCAGAACCCCGGTGACCATGGTCAGACCCGAGAGGACCAGGATGATGGTGTGGGTATACCCGATATCCTGGACAAAGATGAGGGTAAATACCCGGATCAGCGCATAGACGCCCACTTTGGTCAGAAGCCCCGCGAAAATCGCCGACACCGCCACCGGTGGGTTGTGATAGGATGCCGGTAGCCAGAAAAAGAGCGGAAACAGGGCCGCCTTGATTCCGAAAGCAGCCAGAAAGAGCATGGCCAGGGTGGACGCCACCCCGGGGTATCTCACATTCCGGCTTAGAACGGCCAGATCGGCCATGTTCAGCGTACCGGCCATTCCGTAGAGGATCCCCAGGGCGGTCAGGAAAAAGGCGGACGAGATCAGATTCAATGTCACGTATTTAATGGCGCCGTCCAGCTGGGCCCGCTCGCCACCGAGGGCCATCAGGACAAAGGAGGACATGAGCATGACCTCGAACCACACGTACATGTTGAACATGTCCCCGGTCAAAAAGGTGCCGCTGACCCCCATGAGCAGAAGATGGTAGAAGGGATAGTACCCGAAGGATTCCCGCTGCCGGTCGATGCTTCCCACCGAGTAGAGCATGACCGCCATGCCCATGAGTGCCGCCAGAAGCACCATGATGGCACTGAGCAGGTCCGCCACCAGGGTGATGCCGAAGGGGGCCGGCCAGTCGCCCAGCTGTGTGGCGGCAATACCCTGGCCCCGGATCCGGAGCAGCAAGACGATCGCCGTGATCAAATGGGCGGTGCATCCCAGGATCCCAAGGACCCGCTGGGCCGGCCTGGAGGCCCACGTCAGCAGACACAGGCAGGCGGTGACCAGCGGTATGAGTATGGGTAAAACCAGCAGCAGGTTCATGTGCACGTCGACTCGGTTTCCGATTCCGATGAGGGTGAGCGATCAAAGGCCTGGCGGAACAGCACCAGAGCAAAAGCCAAAACTCCGAATGAAATTACGATGGCGGTCAGGATCAGTGCCTGGGGCAGGGGGTCGGAGACCCCGGCAACCGGGTAAAGATCTCCCGCAGGGATCAAAGGCGGCTTTCCGCGGGTCAACCCGGCAGCCACAAAGATGAGCAGGTTGATGGCGTTGGACAGCAGCACCAGGCCGATGATCAGCTTTACGGGTGTCCGGCTCAGGAGCAGGTAAATGGCAGAGCCGAAGAGCCCGCCCACCACTATGGACGTCAATATCTCCATGTCTATCCTTCCTCCGCCAGGGTCAGTACGATTTCCAGCATGGCCCCGATGACCACCAGGTACACCCCGATGTCGAAAATGACCGGCGTTCCGATGGGAAGATGCTGCCCGCCGCCCAGCTCGAGGTCTCCCCACAGACCGGTCATAAAGGGCATGCCGGACATCAGCGACAGGCACCCGCTCCCCATTGCCAGCAGCAGTCCGACTGCCACCACGTATCCCGGCTGGACCCGAAGCAGCTTTCGGGTTTCCTCGGGTCCGTGGGCAAAACAATGAAGGATGAACGTTGAGGCGGCCACAAGCCCTCCAATGAAGCCCCCTCCCGGCTGATTGTGCCCACGGAACAGGAGAAATGCCGATAGCAGCAGAAGCATCGGCATGAGAACGCGGGTGGCGGTAATCAGAATCAACGATTTCATTCGCTTTTCCCCTGCAGTCGAAGTTTCAGCAAGGTGTACACACCGGCCCCGGCGATGGCCAGGACCGTTATTTCGCCCATGGTGTCCATTCCCCGGAAATCCACGATGATGACATTCACGATATTTCTTCCGTGGGCCGATATCAGGCTGTGCTCCTTAAAAAAGCCCGCCACCCGACTTCCCTCCTGAATACTGAGCGCAATCAACAGCAGCAGCGTCGTCAGACCGCCCCCGGCCACGGCGACAATCGCGTTCCGCACCCGCTGTGCCCGTGAGAGGATCTGTCTGTATTCCGGGAGATGATAGATGATCAGGGCGAAGAGAATGACCGTCATGGTTTCGATGATAAACTGGGTCATGGCCAGGTCCGGTGCACCGAAGTCGATGAACAGAAGTGCCATGCCATAGCCCACCACGCCAACAGCGACAATGGCACTTAATCGGGAATCGGATCGGATGGTGACCAGCGGTGCTGCCAGCATCAAAACAATGACGATGATTTCGAAAATCCTTACGCTGTCCGGCTGCCAGTGAATCACGAGACCTTCCCGAAGGATCAGTGTCGCGCCCACGCCGCCCATGGTCGTCAGAATGATGATCAGAATATACACGTGAAGATACCCGCTCTGCAGGACCATGGTCTGCCATTCGGCCAGGTGCTTTACCGCGGAGAGTCCATGTTCGTACCAGGCTGCCGGCCCGAAGCGCGCCCAAGCCGACCGGAGCTCCACCCATCGCGCCAGCTTCGGATGCAGCATGTACAGGCCGACACCCAGAAGGATCGTCACGGCGCTCAGACCCAGCATGGGTGTGATCCCGTGAAACAGGGACAGATGGATATCCGCCGCTGATTGCAGGACGGCACTGACACCGGGGGAGATCATCGATTGATCCATGAGACCCGGGATCAGACCGATCAACAATCCGAGGATCGCCAGTACCAGTGGCCCCAACCAGAGGCTGAGGGGAATCGGATGATCATGGTGTTCGTGGGTGGCTGTGTCCGATTTTCCGAAAAAGGGCCGAAGTGCAAACAGACCGGCGGCCGCAAAGAGCATCATGTTGGCCGACACCGCAGCGGCCGTTGCCGCCAGGGTCCATCGGGACAGGTGCCAGGTTGCTTCGTAGATCGATTCCTTGGCAATGAATCCCAGAAGCGGCGGCAGCCCCGCCATGGAAAGGCAGGCCAGGACAGCGGCCGCGCTCACCAGGGGCATATTGGTGTATAGCCCTCGGAGGTTCCGGATATCGCGGGTCCCGGTCTCGTGATCCACGACACCGGCCGTGAGAAACAATGAACCTTTGTACAGGGCGTGGGCAACGAGAAACACCAGTGCGGCCGTGATCCCGGTCCCCGACGGCAGGCCGGTCAGAAATACCAGCATGCCCAGCCCATTGACAGTGGTGTAGGCGAGCAGGCGTTTCAGATCGGTCTGAAACAGGGCCATGGCCGCCCCCAGTACCATGGTGACACCGCCGAAGGTTGTCAGCAGAATCTGCCACAGCTCCGTGCCGCCAAGAACCGGCGTCAGACGCAGCAGGAGGTAGACGCCTGCCTTGACCATGGTGGCCGAGTGCAAGAATGCGCTGACCGGCGTCGGGCCTTCCATGGCTGACGGCAGCCAGAAATGGAACGGTGTCTGGGCCGATTTGGTAAAAGCACCGATGAGAACAAGAATCAGGATGGGTACATAGAGATGGTGCTCGCCAAGCCCTTCGGGTCGGGTCAGCAGTTCCGCCAGTTCCAGGGTTCCGCTCACCTGTCCGATCAGCAGAAAACCGGCCAGCAGCACAAGCCCCCCGATCCCGGTGACCAGCAGTGCCTGGAGCGCCGCTTCCCGTGCGGATGCTCGCCGATGTTCAAACCCGATCAACAAATAAGAAGTCAGGCTGGTCAACTCCCAGAAGATAAACAACGTGATCAGATTGGATGCCAGTACCAGACCCAGCATGGACGCCATGAATGCCAGGATATACATGTAAAAACGCCCCAGTTCGTCGTTGCCATGCAGATACCCGCCGGCGTAAATGACGATCAGGGCGCCAATACCGGCGATCAGGAGGGAAAAAACCAGGCTGAGCCCGTCGAGGAGAAAGGAAAAGTGGATGTCGAGCGCGGCAATCCACACGTAGGACTCATTGAACGTCAGACCTGCGGATACTGGCCCAATGTGACCCGCATAGAATACGGTCAACCCCATGGGCAGCAATGCCAGAATCCAACCGCTCCGGTGTGGAAACAACCGGAGCAGTAAAGGGGCTGTCATTGCGAGAACAAATCCCGAAACAACGGATAACGCGATCATCGGCTATGGTCGAAGTGAAGAATTGGATCTGGTGAACTAAGATCTTATCCTGGTGCCCGACAGCAGAAATAAGGAATTGCTTGCTGTTTCAACAATGATAGAGACATTACATGGCACTGTCAATTTATGTTTTTTTTGCCTCTTTAACCTGGAATGTCGCGCGGATCACCGGTGATTCATGGTGCTTTCCGTCGCGGTCCGTGGTGCCATCTATGTTCCCGTTCACCTGAAGGGGGTCGAGTGGGAGCACCCGAACGCTTCGCCACAATTGACTGAGAGGGTTGCCCGAATTATCATCCCTTAACGGGAGCCTTCCGACTTGACCTGTCTGCGGTTCTCTCTTATAGATTGCTAGCGTGACTTATATTTCAAGTAGACTCATCATAGTAAGTAATTATTCATCAGGAGAGGGGGACAACATGAAAAAAATACTAGTTGCGGTGTTGACAGTGCTGCTGCTGTTCGGGTTCGGGCAGGGCGTCGGCGCAAAAACGTTGAAGTTGGGACTGGACGCCGATCCGGTTTCCCTGGATCCCCACGTCCAGTTATCCGGCGGGATGCTCCAGTATTCCCACTGGGTATTTGATCCGCTGGTCCGATGGAGTCAGGATATGCAGTTTGAGCCCCGTCTGGCCCTTCGGTGGGAACGGCTAAACGACCGGGCCATGCGGTTTTTCCTGCGAAAGGATGCCGTATTTCACAGCGGCAACCCCTTTACCGCCGAGGATGTCCGGTGGACGGTCGAGAGACTGAAGAAAAGTGTTGATTTCAAAGGCCTTTTCGAACCGTTTGAAGAGGTCAAGGTGATCGACGATCATACTGTCGACATTATCACCAAAAAGCCCTATGCACTGCTCCTCAACATGGCCACCTATATTTTCCCCATGGATCGGAAATTCTATCAGGGAGTCGACGAGACCGGGCAGTACAAGGACGCCATCGTCAAGATCGGACCGTCATTTGCTCTGACCCATGAGTCCGGGACCGGCCCGTTCAAGGTCACTTATCGGGAGCAGGGCGTGCGCACCGTCCTTGAGCGTTTTAACGACTATTGGGACCGAAATTCCCCCGGCAATGTGACCAAGATTATTCTGACCCCCATTAAGGAAGACGCCACACGGGTGGCTGCCCTCTTATCCGGTGACGTGGATTTCATTTCACCGGTTCCACCTCAGGATTTTCAGCGGGTGCGGCGGGATAAAAAAATCAAGCTGGTCACTTTTCCCGGCGGGCGAATTATTACGTTCCAGCTCAACCAAAAACGACGTCCGGAGTTGGCCGATCCTCGGGTCCGTCAGGCCATCGTTTACGCCATCAATAACCCCGGAATCGTTAAAAAGATCATGAAAGGAACAGCGACGGTCGCGGCCCAGCAGAGTCCTGCCGGATATGCCGGCCACAATCCGGACCTTCAGCCACGATATGATTTGAAGCGGGCCCGGGATCTGATGAAAGAGGCCGGACTGGAAAAGGGTTTCACCGCGACCATGATTGCCCCGAATAACCGGTACGTCAACGATGAGAAGATCGCCGAGGCTGTTGTGTCAATGCTGGCGAAGATCAAGATCAAGGTGAACCTTAAAACCATGCCCAAGGCCCAGTACTGGGACGAGTTCGACGCCCAGGCGGCCGACATCCAGATGATCGGCTGGCATTCCGACACCGAGGACTCGGGCAACTTCAGCGAGTTTCTGGTGATGTGTCCAGACGCCAAGACCGGATACGGGCAATACAACTCCGGAAACTACTGCAATCCAAGAATCGACGAACTGACATTGGCGGCCCAGTCGGAAACCAATCTGACCCGGCGCGCCGAGATTCTGAAGGAAATTGAAAAAATCCTGTTCGACGATGCGGCGTTCGTCCCGTTCCACTGGCAGAATCATTCCTATGGCGCCAAGAAGAACGTCATGGTCGAGCCCATCGTCAACACCATGAATTTTCCGTATCTTGGAGATCTGGTGATTAAATAGCCTCCGGAAAATATTTTCACCCATGACGGGACAGACCGTTTCTGATATTGGCAAACGGACTGTCCCGTTTTTTTTATATTTGCTGGACCTTTCAAAACCGATCGTTTAGTTTGGATGGTTCATGGGTTTGTCCAAATAGAAGAGATATCTTCGAATACCCGCATTGGTATCGATCATGCTCGCATTTATTGTTCGCCGCCTGATTCAGGCGATTATCGTCATGCTGGTGATCAGTCTGGTCGGCTTTTCCATCAAAAACCGGATCGGGGATCCGGTGCGTGATCTGGTGGGGGAACGGGTAACCCCAGCGGAGAGGGAGGTCATCCGAGACCAGCTGGGTCTCAATGATCCCTTTCTGGCCCAATACCTGCGGTTTGTGAAAAATGCCGCGCGGGGAGACCTCGGCCTGTCGTTCTTCCACAAGCGTCCGGCTCTGGATGTGATCCTGTCCAAGTTGCCGGCGACCCTCGAGCTGGTGATCGGCGCCACATTGATCATTGTGCTGATCTCCCTTCCGGTGGGCATCTATACGGCCATTTTCCCTCGAAGCTGGTTCTCCCGGTTTACCATGGGATTTTCGACCCTGGGGGTGTCCATCCCGGTATTTCTGACTGCCATCATGCTGATTTACGTGTTTTCAGTGGAACTAAACTGGCTGCCGTCCTATGGGCGGGGAGAAACCGTCAATCTCTGGGGCTGGGAAACCGGATTTTTAACCTGGGACGGACTCGCCCACCTGTTTCTGCCGAGTATTTCCCTGGCGTCCATCACCCTGCCCCTGTTTATCCGCCTCATCCGATCCGAAATGATGGAGATTCTGGAAACCGAGTATATCAAGTTCGCCTGGGCCAAAGGGCTCCATGCACGCAGGGTTTGGCTGATTCACGCGTTTAAAAACACCCTTCTTCCGGTGATCACGGTTTTCGGGGTTCAAATCGGCATCAACTTCGCCTTCACCATTCTGACGGAAACGGTGTTTCAATGGCAGGGGATGGGATTCATGTTTCTGGAAGCGGTGGAACGCTCGGATATTTCGCTTCTGGTAGCATACCTTGTGTTTGTCGGTGCGATGTTCGTGGTGGTCAACACGGTTGTCGACATTATCTACGGGCTGGTCAATCCCACCGTACGAATTTCGGGAGCGACATAATGCTCTGGTGGCAGCGCTTTAAACATTCCTATCTGTTGTACAGCTTCCAACGCGATTGGGTGGCGATGGCCAGCTTCGGAGTGCTGGTCTTTCTGATCCTCGTGGGCATTATGGCACCATTGGCAGCCCCTTTTAATCCTTATGATGCCGAGAGCATCGACATCATGAACGCCGAGATACCGCCCTCCTGGATGGAAGAAGGGGAGAGAGCGTTTCTCTTCGGCACCGACATTCAGGGCCGGGATCTGCTCAGCACCATGGTCTATGGGCTCCGATTGTCGATTCTGATCGGCGTCGGCGCGGTGATGCTTCAAGCGCTGCTCGGCGTCATGGTCGGCCTGGCGGCAGGATACCTTGGCGGCAAGGTCGATTCGGTCCTGATGCGGATCGCCGACATTCAGCTCTCCTTCCCCTATCTGATGGTAGCCATTTTTATCAGCGCCATTTTCCAGGTGGCATTCGGCATCGGACGCTATGAGGAACTGGCGGTACCGCTGCTGGTGGTGATCATCGGCCTTGCCGACTGGCCGGTGTATGCGCGAACCGTCCGGGCCTCGGTGCTCGGTGAGAAGAACAAGGAATATGTCGAAGCCGCCCGGGTGATCGGGTTGAGCCCTCGGCTGATTATGATCCGGCACATACTGCCCAACACCATGACTTCCGTGCTGGTCATTTCCACGATTCAGGTGGCCAACGCGGTCATGAGCGAAGCGGCCCTTTCGTTTCTCGGGCTGGGTATGCCGGTGACCAAGCCATCCCTCGGATCCCTGATCCGGTCCGGCTTCGAATACATTTTCAGCGGGTCATGGTGGATCACGTTATTTCCCGGATTTCTGCTGGTGATCTTCGTGCTGGTGATCAACCTGCTGGGGGACTGGCTGAGGGATGTGCTGAACCCGAAACTGTATAAAGGATGACTGAATTTTAGATTTTGGAATTCGGAGTTTGGATTCTTGCCCGCCAAAGCGCCTGGCGGCGGCGGGTTGGAATTCGGATTTTGGATTCTACAGGAACTGAAGGCCTAAAACTGAAAGATAGACTGAAAGCTGAAAGAATAAACAAATAACGGCGACAACGAATGACGTTCCGCGATGCGGAACTAATGACTTAATGACGCCGCCGCCAGGCGGCAAATGACTATTATCACTGGCCTACGGCCAACTGGCCAACGGGCAGACGGGCCCACGGGCTAACGGGCTAACGGAATAACCGAAATGCCTCATTTGTTGGAAGTAGAGAATCTCGAAGTCCAATTCGCGCTGCGGTTTGGCGAGTTGACCGCCATCGACGGTGTCAGTTTTATTCTGGATCGTGGGGAGAGGATGGGACTGGTCGGGGAAAGCGGAGCCGGAAAATCGGTGACCGGCTTTGCGGTGCTGAACCTGATCAGCAAACCGGGCTATATCTCCGGCGGGCGCATTTTCTTCGAAGGCCGGGAGCTGAATCGGCTGCCATTCGATGAAATGCGGGATATCCGGGGCAATCGGATCAGCATGATCTTTCAGGATCCGATGATGACCCTGAATCCGGTGCTGACCGTCGGCACCCAGATGGTTGAAACACTATTCGTCCACAAGCAGGTATCCCGGGAAGAGGCGGAAGGGATCGCCCTCGAGAAACTGCAGAAGGTTCAGATCCCCTCTCCGGAAAAGCGGCTACGCCAGTATCCCCATGAGTTTTCCGGCGGGATGCGTCAGCGGATCGTGATTGCCATCGCGTTGCTGACGGACCCGGCCCTGATCATTGCCGACGAACCGACAACGGCACTGGACGTTACCATTCAGGCCGAGATTATGGAATTGCTCCAGGACCTCTGCCAATCCGAACAGATGGGGCTTATTTTGATTACCCATGATCTGGGCGTGGTGTCCCAGGTCACCGAAAAGATTGCCGTCATGTATGCGGGAAAAATCGTCGAATCCGGACCCACGGACGCCATTGTCGCCGGACCGCAGCATCCGTATACCCAGGGGCTGATTCATGCCTTGCCGGGCAGCACCCGACCCGGGAGTCGACTGAGCCAGATTCCGGGCATGATGCCGACGCTGACCAGCATACCGGACGGATGCGCGTTTCATCCCCGATGCCGGTTCCGTGCCGCAGTCTGCCGAAAGGAAGTGCCGGATTTGCTTTCCACCGACAGTCCGGATCGGCGGGCCGCATGCCACATGGTCGCCCATAACCTTTCGGCCGAGGAAAGCGATCCCTGGGAACCGGAGGAGCAGTCACCCGGGAGTAGAGAGCCATGACCAGTGCAACGGGGCTTCTCACCCTGAGTCATATTGTTAAGCATTTCGACATTTCAGGCGGTCTGCTGGACCAGCTGACGTTTGAAAAGGGGCGTATCCGTCGTCGAAGAACTACGGTAAAAGCAGTTAACGATGTCAGTTTTACGATTTATCCTGGGGAGACCTTCAGCGTGGTGGGTGAAAGCGGATGCGGAAAATCGACCCTTGCCCGGACCACGATGGGGCTCTACCCACCCAATTCAGGGGAGGTTCTGTACCGGGGAGATCGGATCCATCATTTGACACCCGGCCAGATGCTGCCATACCGGGCCAATATGCAGATGATTTTCCAGGACCCGTATGCGTCTCTGAATCCCCGGAAAACCGTTCGCCAGACCCTCGAGGAGCCGATGAGGTTCCATAGACAAGCCGCTTCCCAGACCGACATTCAGAACCAAATGGCACGTGTCATGGAACAGGTCGGTGTCGATCCGTCCTGGGCGGATCGTTATCCCCATGAATTCTCCGGCGGCCAGCGTCAGCGGATCAGTATTGCACGGGCATTAATGGTCGATCCGGAATTCATCGTGGCCGATGAGCCGGTATCTGCCCTGGATGTTTCGATCCAGGCACAAATTCTGAACCTTCTCATGACGGCCCAGGAGGAAAGGGGTCTGACCTACATGTTCATCACCCATGACCTCGGCGTCGTTCAGCACATCAGTACCCGGGTCGCCGTGATGTACCTTGGCACACTCTGTGAACTTTCCGCCGCAGATGAACTGTTTGCAAACCCGCGGCATCCATATACCATGGCACTGTTGAGTGCTATCCCCAGGCTGGGACATGAAAAATCCGAACATATCAAATTGCGGGGTGAGGTGCCCACACCCATTCACCTGCCCAGCGGGTGCGTCTTCCATGGTCGATGTCTCTATGCGAACCGGCGATGTGTGGAAGAAATCCCTCGACTGCTGACGCTTGATTCCGGAACCCAGGTGGCCTGCCACGGTGTCGAGGAAAATAGACTGTAATCCTTCATGTTCATCCATCCTGAGTTTCATCGCGGGTTCCGGGGACCTCTCTATACCGGGCATCTTCGTTAAAGAGCCAGCCTTGAGTTCTACCACGGTCTGTTTCGTCACAATCTCCCGGCAGTTTTTACAATTGCCTAATAATACAGTATATTATACGATGAATCCTCCAGAGGCGGATAAACCTGCGGCAGCGGCAAAGGCGACCAAGGATTCAAGGGAAATGCAAAAGAACAGCAAATGGCGATTCGATCGCCGCGATCACGAGCTCTTGAGGATCGTCAACGATGTGTGCTGCCGGGATCAAAGCCTGGAGTACACGCGACGCCAGTATTACGGCTACTTTCATCCAAGCGGCATCAAGGAACTGGCCGAATCGAAAAGCCTTCGTATTGCCTACGCCGTTGCCCACCTGCTCAGCTCCCTCGAGGTGGGCGGCGTCGACGATCGTCTGACAGCCCTTCGCTCCCTTCGGGATGAGGTGCTGGATACGGCCGAAGGCCCACTGCCCAAAAACACGGCCCGCGTCCTGCTTCAGATTATGAAAGAGCTCGTCCGGGCCCACGGAGACTACATCCGGCAGCTGGAATTGGCCCATGACTTTCGGGTCACTGCATACGGAAAACCCCGGGTGGTTCGGTGCCAGCTCAAACGATACCATCTGCTGGAGATGCCGGAGGAGTGGAACCAGATCGCCTTCGACGATCACGTCCACGATGTCAATACCAAAGGGCGTAAAAGCTCAACCCACCTGATCATGGACGCCTGGATCAAGGGGATCCGGCGTCTTCGAGTGGTCCACTACAATTACATCGAACCTAGATTTGCTGCCGAGCTTCTCGAGGCCGCCGGGTTGATGGACATGGATATTCGGATCGGTATCGAGTTTTCGGCCCGATACCGGGACAAGTTTGTCCAACTCATCTGGGTGCCTCGCGGCTTTGCGGATTCCCAAGCGTTTCTCTGCTTTTTAGAGGAGCCGGCCATGATCCGCCTGATGGAGCAGGGCAGGGAAGTGTCCATTTACCAGCAGGCACGCGTCATGGACATGCTGACCACCTTCAACCGGACCCATCTCGATGACGTGTGTCGTCGCTTCAATATCGACTTATCTCCCTTGACGGCCCTGGAGTTTCTGGAGTTTGTCGGTATCGGCCAGACGTCGACCCTGCATCTGGAGAAGTTTATCCATCAAAAAATTCTCGAGGGCTTGAATGCCCGTGTCTCTTCCTTCCGCAAAGAGCATGAAACGGCGGATGCGGATCGTCGCCAAGCGATCGACGAGTGGTTCGAGACGATGAATCGTGTCGATCTGGAAGCCGCTGTCGGCGAGTTGTTGTCACCGGAGATGAACGCTGAAATTCCTCGACCGAATGATCCGGAAGAAACCAAAATTCTGCCGTCCCTGCTTCGACTTTCTCCTCCGGAACTCCTGGAGCTACTGACCTCCCTGCAATCCGGATTCCGCATCACGCTGAACCTGACGAATCTACAGGTAGAGGATGTGGTGGAGCTTCTATACGATTCCAACGGGATCATTTCCCGCCTGGAGATATTCAATCTGAAAGACTGGGCTTCCGGCTGTTCCGAACACATCCCGGCGATCAACCGTCTGCAACGGGCCATTAATGAGGGGAGCCCTATTGCGCTCAAACGGGTGATCCTCGAAGTCATTGAAACTCTGGAATCTTCCGAACGACCGGATCGAATAGAGCGCATCGAGAAGCTGGGCGTGATCCTCCACGATCTGATTTCCTTTCGTGCCATGTATAAAGGGGGACCGCTCAAATCAAGGATCGGCAGCGATTCCACGGGTCGATCACCCCGACTTCACGGGATGGGCCTTGTGGTGGACGAGACCTTACCGCGGCGAGCCCGACGTCGGGTTCGAGAGGACCTGGGAGCTGGCCGAGATATCATCCCGATTCATATTACCACCTTTCGGCGCCTGACTCTGGTGCCCCCCCGGAACGGCTCCGGAGCACCCCATAACGACAAGGAATCGGATGTCGGCCCGGCCTGGTGGGGATATCAACGAAGGGTGGATTGGGATGTGCAATCCGACGACATACGGTTGGCCTCCTCCGGCAATGTGATCACCCTGGGCGGTGTTCAACGATCCGTCACCAACGGTATCCAGCTCAAGCCGCCTCGGCAGAGGACCCGACGCTCGGGATTCTCCTGGGAATATCTTAATTCGAATCTGAAGAACATTTTGAAAGTCGTCATCGGATTTATCCCCGCGTTTGCCACATTCGCCCTGACAAAGGACTGGTGGCTCCTGGCATACTTCGGCGCCTTTATATGGTTCGGCATTACGGGACTTCGAAACTATCTCCAGTCGATTCTTGGTGGCGGCGGGCTCCGACGATCCCCTCTGATGCGAATGAATGCCGTCGTCAACTGGGACAGAATCGCAGACTCTCTTCTCTTTACCGGCTTTTCGGTGCCGCTGCTGGACTATCTGGTGAAGACGATTCTACTCGATCGGGGATTCGGGATTACCGCCGGCACGTCCCCCATTCTGCTGTATACCGTCATGGCACTGGCCAACGGGGTTTACCTGTCGACCCACAATGCGTTTCGCGGATTACCGAAAGGGGCCATTTACGGAAATTTCTTCCGAAGTGTGATCTCAATTCCCGTGGCCCTACTGTTCAATGCTGCCATTGCGGGTATTCTTTCGATGTTCGGTGTGGTCGGGATCGATAGTATTCTCCAGAAATGGGCGGCCATCATATCCAAGGCCGCATCCGATCTGGTGGCCGGATTTATCGAGGGGACGGCGGATCGTTACCGGAATATCCGGATTCGGTTCGGTGAATATCGAAAGAAGCTTTTGGAACTGCTGGATATTTATGCCAGACTCGAACTTCTTTTTCCGGAGTCCCAGACGCTGGATATTTTGGAAGAACCCGCCCGGGTCAACGAAGCCGCCAATGCCGAAGCACGGGATCTGGAACGGATTATCACGATTATTGCCCTGGATCTGCTTTACTTCTGGATGTATCAACCCAGAGCCCGAAGCGCCCTCCTTCAACTCATCGAATCGCTTTCCGAAGAAGAACGCCATATCCTGATCACCTCCCAGTTCACCCTCCTTCGACAACGGGAGATCAGCCGGATGCTTGTGGACGGCGTCCTTGGGGATGATTTCGGACGGGCACTCTCCTTTTACCTGGGCCGCTATCCGGAGTACCTCGAGGCCATGAAAAAATTCGCCTGAGAGGAACGGGCTTCTGATGTTTATAGTGGTGGCCATAAATATATTCCGTTTGCAGAAATACGGAAAAGAAGACCGCAGAGTCGCAGGGAGCGCAAAGGAACTGTATTTTCCCCAGAATCCCTGAGAGGGGGATTCTGGGAAAGAGCTCCTTATAAACCTATTGAAACCTTGTATGTTTTGACAGGCGATCGTTTTGCATTTCGCCCTCTCAGCGAAATGCAAAATCTAAATCTACTCTGCGGTCTCAGCGTCTTTGCGGTAATACGTTGAACGTGTGATGAATCGGAACGCAATTATGACAATCGCAATAAAATAAAAACAGGAGGGGATGAATCCCCTCCTGTAAGTACTGCATTTCCGGACCCTGCCGGGTGCCGGGTCCGGGCGTTCAAATCAGACGCGACCGCCCATGGATCCCGGGGGTGCGTTTCTGCTGTAGGCCCAGGGAACATCCGGCGACCCTTCCAGGCTCTCTGTTGTCTTCGCGTTAATGTCTTTTTGCCGGGACTCTTCTCCTTCTCGGACCCGATTCCGACATTCGCCCTCACAATTACCGGTAATATCTCTTGATGGTATTCCTGCCATTGGTAGTTCCTCCTTAATAGTGCCGATTACCAACTGCACTCGCTGACACAATCCTGCTCGCGGGTTTTGCAAATGGAGGCACCATCTTCGGTTTCGATACAATCTACCCACTCGATGACGCACTTATCCTCGCATCGAGGATACTGGCTTGGTTGATTGATGCTTTCTTTCATGGTTGACCTCTTGGATTTCCCAGAGACCGATTCAAGGTTCCGGGTGATGAATAGGTTGGCTGTTCAGCAGAGCCGTCGCCGACTCCAAACAAAAATGTGGTGGTCTGTGTGGGGTGCTGTCAAGGCTCGGTTTAAAAAAACCGGAATCGGAGTCACCTCGGACGGGTGGTCAGATAAACGCCGGTGCAGACGAATATCGTACCGACCGCCAGAGAGGGGGTGATCGGTTCGTTCAGTACGAAATAGGCCATGATGATCGCACTGATCGGCACGAAATTAATGAATAGACTGGCCTTCATGGGCCCGATGGACTGAATCCCCTGATAGTACCACACAAACCCGAGCACCGTTCCGAACACACCCAGATAGAAGATGCTCATCCAGTCTTTGATCTGATATTGACCAAAATCGGCGGTCATCCCTTCCGCCAGCGCCGGACCGAGTAGGAGGACGGCTCCTATCACGGCCGAATACGACACTGAGGCCAGTGGGGACAAATGCGACATGACCGTTTTGCCGATCAGAGAATAGGTAACCCAACTGGCGACGCAACCGAAAATAAAGACTTCTCCCCACCCAATACCTCCGGAAAAGATGATGGACAGATCCCCTCTTGATATGACGACGACGGCGCCGGTAACGGAAATCAGAACACCGACTGTTTTTAACGGCGTGAGGGTCTCCTTGAAAATCAGTGCCGAAAAAATCGTAATGAAAATGGGGTTGTTGGCAATGATGATGGCCGCCCGTCCGGCATCGATGAGCTGTAAACCTTTGAAAAACAGGGCATTGTAGGAAAACACGCCGGTCAACCCAAGGAGCACGACGGGAATGATTTGATCCTTGGTCACCCGTGGCAGTCTTCCTTCCATTCGCCAGGTCAGGGGTACCAGAAACGCGGAGGCCACCAGAAACCGAAGGAACGCAGCGGAAAACGGGCCAACGTTGTCGGCAAGCATCCTTCCGGCAATAAAGGTTCCGCCCCAGAAAATGGCGGTCAGAAATAATTTAATATAAACCAGCATCGGTCACACCTGGTCCTGTCCGCTTCCCGTAAAGCTCCAGAAAGTGTGCTCCATTAGCACAAGGCTGGCCCGGCAGCAACATTCAAAACTGCAGACAAGACCACTCCCATGGTGATCCGATTTTATATCTTGCCGAATTACCGCCGAGTATGCCAATAATAGGCCATCTGCCCGGCGCTCCAAACAGTCCTGCTGCGTACAAATTTAGGCGTTTCTATCGTCAACCCTAAAGGGGGCAGCCATGGATTCCGATAGACGTCGTTTTATACAATCCTGCCTGAGATGGGCGGCTCTGGGCCTTTGCCCGTTCCTTCCCGGAGTTCTGACAGCCGGACTCACCACGACGGCCAAACCGAGACAAGCCCAGGGTAGACAGAAATGGTCCCGCGATGGATCCTCGGCCCGAATCGACCCTGATTTTGAGCCGGAATATCGTTCACTTCACCGGACCGGCGAGCTCAAAGGTCGGGGAGACGCCCTTTGGCAGGTGATGTCGGAATGTTCACTTTGCCCAAGGCAATGCGGTGTCGACAGATTGTCCGGAGAAACGGGATTTTGCCGGGCCCCGAGCCGACTCCAAATTGCGTCTTTTCACCCACACTTTGGAGAAGAACAGCCGCTGGTCGGCAGAGGCGGTTCCGGAACTATCTTCCTGAGCCATTGCGGACTGCGGTGTGTGTTCTGCATCAACTGGCAAGTCAGCCACGGTGGGGTGGGTCGAGAAAACGGCATCGATGACCTGGCCCGCATGATGCTTAGGCTTCAGGACATTGGCTGCCACAATATCAATGTGGTGACCCCCACCCACTATTCCCCCCACATTGTACTGGCTTTGGACAAGGCCGCTTCAGAGGGGCTGCGACTACCTGTGGTGTATAACACCTGCGGATGGGAGCGGCTCGAAATACTTCAACTTCTCGACGGGATTGTGAACATATATCTGCCGGACTTTAAATATGCCGACGGACAAATGGCCGCCACCTATTCGGCCGGTGCAGACAGTTATCCAGCGGCAACAAAGACGGCGCTGATGGAGATGCACCGGCAGGCGGGTGTCGCCAAACCGGCTACCGATGGTTTGATGTACCAGGGGCTGATGATCCGGCATTTGGTGATGCCCAACAATGTGGGGGGGACCCGGCAGGTCGTCGAATGGATTGCAGCGCATCTGCCGAAAGAGACCTATGTCAATATCATGTCCCAGTATCGGCCGGTGTATCGGGCAGAGGAGTTTCCGAAGATTGCGCGGCGTATCACCCGCAAAGAATATCAGGATGCGGTACAATGGGCGCGGGAGGCTGGCCTGACCAACCTGGATGTGCAGGGGGCCGCGTTTTTGCTGGATAAGGGAGCCGCCCATCGTTCCATGTGCTAAGAACCCAAACATGGAGCCTCGCTTGATGGCGTCTGTGGCTGCGATACGTCAGCGGCTGAAATCACTGGCCGATCCGGAGAAAGCTGCCATTAGCCAGCGGTTTTTTAAAACCGGTCCCGGCCAGTACGGAGAAGGGGATGTCTTCCATGGTATCCGGGTGCCGGTGCTCCGAAAACTATCCAGAGAATATCGGGTCCTCCCCATGGAGTCCGTCGATGCGCTACTCCTGTCGCCGATTCACGAAGAGCGCCTCCTCGCGTTGCTGATCCTGGTGCTCAAGTTCCAGAACGGGGAGCCATCCCTCCAGCGACGGATTTACACGCTGTACTTGAAGCGCACGGACAGGATTAATAACTGGGACCTGGTCGACACCTCGGCCGAACACATCGTCGGGGCCTATTTGTGGAACAGAAGCCGGAATCCTTTGATTCGGCTAGCCAAGTCCAGTGTTCTATGGGAGCGGCGGATTGCGATCATAGCAACGTTTCACTACATTAAACGAAATGAATTCGATGAAACATTAACGATTGCCGATATGTTGGTGGAAGATCGCGAAGATCTGATACACAAGGCCGTTGGATGGATGCTCCGGGAAATCGGTAAGCGGGATCTGCCCACGGAAGAACGATTTTTAATCAGGCATTATCAACAAATGCCGCGCACCATGCTGCGATATGCTATCGAGAGATTTCCGGAAGATAAGCGGCAGGCGTATTTGAAAGGCACCATGGTGAAGAAAAATAACAAATAACAAATGACAAATTACAAAACACAAATTACAAAATACAAATCACTGCTGTCCCAACGTTTTATAGAAAAACAGCTTTAACCTACAGAAATAACATGAATTAATTGATAAAATGGTTGTCGTCGACTTGAACGCTCGTCCTGCTTTGGCCTATCC
>Ga0209780_1000347_pt1 | contig 23724 bp, 19 predicted proteins | sample WorMetexBAHAMAS2_FD_187384 | JGI IMG/M metagenome (GOLD analysis project Ga0209780, IMG submission 187384) | Marine gutless worms symbiont microbial communities from Max Planck institute for Marine Microbiology, Germany - Inanidrilus exumae... | ecosystem: Host-associated > Annelida > Digestive...
GGGTAAATAAGCCGGGGAGGGTAAATAACCGTATGTTTGATGGCATTGCACTTATGCAGAGCCGGAGATGCCGGAACATAACCTGGAGCCACCAAGGTTCAGTCGTCGTGCCCTGGAGCGCATCTTGACAGACTGGACTGCTGTTAGGGCAATGCTGATGACTGGATGTTGTGAACAGAAGCCAGGCTCAAGGTACGCCGACAGATGGCTGGCTGTGTTTCTAGAGTAGTTTGCCTGATGTGTTCCTTTACTCATTTGCTGCCAGTTTCACTAACTTGTCAGGATGTGCAGGAAGCGTCTCTTTGAGTTTATTAAGAACGTATTTGTTGCTGAATTGTGATAATAACATTGGTATGTTGATGTCTTACTTGCTACAGTCACCTGCTTAGAGATATTCACTGACATGATGACCTCCACCAGTGAGGTTATCAGTTGGCATTTGTTTGTTTTTGTCTGTCAACAGCATCACTCGAAATGTATTGAATGAATTTTCATGAGGTTTATGACAAGGTTGGCCTTGCAACAAGAAATGGTTTATTTCATTCTAGTGTAGATGTGTGGTATCATTTCTCATTTCATTCGGTGCTTTTACACTGTCGTTTGGTTAGTGGGAAGACGTCCGGCCTGTACAGAACCTTCTCCGCTAGTCACAAAGGCTCACATGTGGATTGTGGAAGTCTCAGCATACGTGGAGTAACTGGAGAACATGAGGCTTGTTAGTTAGACAGTGGTCAAAAGTAGTAATCAACATGATATCTGTGTGCAGCAGTTCGTTGGAGGTGATCTTTGAAGACCAGATGTATCTGAACAGTCAGAGTGGATCAAGTCGGCTTGACAAGTTCACACACTGCTTGCTGGTCAAGTGCAGTGTCGAGGTATCTGTCTACCATTCTGCTGTGACTGTGACATGTTAACAGTGCTGTGTAGACTTTAGTGAAGTTAGATCGACTGCTGTAACAGTCGTGATGACCGCTGCTATGGAACTTCAGCGGTCATGGATGAAAGTATTTGCTTAAACAATGTGTTTGTCACTCTTCTTCTTCTTGCATATGCATCAAGAGCCATACTTGGTCAGCCAAGCAATGGCTTCATCGTCAGCAGAGTGTAGCTGAGACAAGCCGCCATTTAACTTTGTCAGAGGAGAAGACTCGACAATGTGGGATATCGTTTGTTTCTCACTGCAGGCACACAAATCAGTGGCTGCCTGATTCCATAACTTCTTACAGACACCACATTGACCCTGCGCAGTCCGAAAACGATTAAGCAGAGACCACAGTTGTCGTGGAAGGTTGAAACCTTAATGGGACATAACACTACTGGCCCACCGTTGCGTGCTCCCTCCCCCCTGCTGGGTTACACTACGCTGCTGTGGAGTGTTACAGATGACGACAACAGGCTCCAGCAAGCAGAACAATACCGGCCCCCCTACACTATGTGTAGGCAGGCCAGTACTAAGAATGTTGCATACAGCAGTCACAAGAAACCCATCTCCATGCAAGCCTCAGTTCTAAAGCTCCTCTGCAGGCTATAGTAGTAAACAGTATGCAGTCACACAAGCACTTCATTTTGATTCTAAGGTACATAACATACCGCATCGCCATCAAAGGAGGACTGAGCCATGGCCACAGGTAATATGTACAGAAAATTTGGTGAAATTTGGCATGCAATTTTTTAGCTATGCAAGCAGACAGACAAAGAAACATACAGACACGCTGATCACAATACTTCACACCCATATCGAGGGCAACGTAATAAACCCACGTGCAGTCACAGTAGTTGGTCTGACAGTGCTGAGTAGGTTGTATGTCTGCTGGTGTCTGCATTTCTTTCTGTTAGTGAGTTACGGATTAGTTGTTGTGAAACGTTGTGAGTGGTTTGTTGTCGCGTGTTGACAGATGTTGGACTGTCTGCTGACGGCGCTGATACGTGAGCTGCAGTGTGACAACGTGGAAGGTCGTCGGGCCGAGGCGCGCTGTGTTGCCGCCAGATTTGTCCGATCTGTTGCTCGCATCTTTGTGGTTTTGAATGCAGAGCTGACGCCTCAGTCTGGCAAGAAACGACTGTTAGTGTCTTTATCATTGTGCTTGTCTGCTTTCTTAGACACAATACTTACCGCTAACACCTTGAAGCACTGTTTGAAGACGTGTCTTTACACACAGCCTGTCTGCAGCTTTGTACGCCTTACAGATAATAGTATTATTTTTTATATTGGCATGACTAAAATAACATAAATTTTACCTAAAAGATGTGAGAAGCTGAAAGAATGATGTCTTGAAGACTAGCAGTGGTGGAGCCACAGTGCTGATGATGATGATGGTGATTATTATTATTATTATTTATTATTATTGTAGTTGCCGTTGTTGTTGTTGTGCTTATTATTATTATTATAATTATTATCATTCTTTGCTAGTGATGCCAATCTGATGACTTAATTAGCTAACAAATGGCATTTTTATGATTACTTATTAGTGTAATTTTTTAATCATTAGAAATTGTTAGAAATATCTATAATTGTGCAGCTCTGATAATGGGTGCAGAATCCCCAGTTTTTGGACCCATTAAAATACTAGCTATAGCTCCCTGCATGATTAATATCATTAACAGCTTTCTTTTAGGCACAAACACAAAACCTGTCTTAACCACATGGTGATGTTGCAGACGTTGATGTTGGTAGCCGACTGTATCTGTTTGCCACTAATGATGATGACATTGTGGATGCTGCGGCTGCTGACAGTGATGTCGATTGTTTGTTGGTGTAGAAGTGTCAGCATCTCTCAGCCGTTGATGAAATGCAAGCGAGTTTTCCAGACTCTCATCAACATAGCCGTTGAGGAGCTGTGTGAGACGGCAAACTCGCTCGTTGCTCCAGTCCGCCTCGGTGTTGCCAGGCCGACCGCTTCTTTCTCACTCGTCTCATCAAATATCGATGCTGTTCAGGTGAGTACTTTGAACCTCACCTTGTCATTCATTAAATCTGAATCTTACAACTTCCTTGTGAAAAACGTCACAGAAGTTGTGTCTGTGTGACTTGGCAAAACTTCATGATAGCCTTACAGGCAATTTACAAATTCAATAATTTCGTAAAGTTGTTTTTTTTGTACATCTGGCCCAATGATGGCAAACGTGGAATATTATTAGTTAGCATATACTGTTTTAAGGCCATTTCACAATTTTTCCGACTTAGCCACGTTTCCATTATTATAAAAATTAAGGAATAATTGGTTTGGTCTAGGCAGGAAAACGGCTAAGAATCCGTCCATGTTTGGAGACCATTGAGTGAGCACGGACTGACTGAATGAAGCTTGAAGGATGGCTGTTGTGGCAGTTGAGGCAGTTTTGTGTGTGGTATTGAGTGATGCGTTGGAACTGATTGTACACAGGGCAGTGAGGAGTTGTTCTCTACAGAGCCTCTGCCAGCCAGGACGCTATCAGCAGAGACTGTGACACACGTTGGGACAGGATCGGCTGAGACGGGCGCTGCTGGTGGCCTGTTGACAAGTCCACGCACGCCGCGTGTGAGCATCGAGAGGCTGGATGAGGACCTGGTCAGCGGAGAACCGGAGGTGAGTCACCACTGCTGTACCAGTGGTATATCAGTCGTCGTTCATTTTTCATGTAGTTCAGGCCGTCGTTACATGTCAGATTTGTTGTCAGATATTATTGCGCAGAATTGAAAATTAGGTCGACTCTTCAACAGAGTTGACCCAGTGAAGGCGGTCTCGTATGTCCATGCATGCGTACGTACGTATATGCGTGCGTGCATCCATCCGTCCAACCACAGAAAGTTTCTTCTATTTCGGTGAAATTTAGCGTTTAGGTAGAGGTCGATGAGTGATGCACGACAGTATGCAGTATGACCCGATCTAAGGTCAAGGTCACGAGCCCTTCAAAGTTGGAAATCCAGCCATTTTCTAAAGCTATCTCCTCCGCCATTTACAGTGGGAGCTGGGAGCTGGCCACTGATTCTTAAACTAGAGCACAATACCTAAATTTGACCAGGCCGGATTTTTGATATTGACCTAGTTTTTGTGTCACGTGACTTTGAAGTTGGCAGAAACGTCACTTGTGAAGAGTCGACCATCAGTCCTGTACGGGGCTAATTTATTTATCTATTAATTGTATGAACAGACAGTATTTGACACAAAAATGTACTGGTGATTGGCCGCTTCTTGAAAATATTTGTGAAGCATCTTTGTGATCTAACCACATGCTGACATAAAATTCATTGACAAACTGTACAGTTGACGGCTGCACACTGCCGCTGACAGACGTGACAGAATATTTTTGCACGTGTAACCACAGCTTTATATCAGCTGTTTCAACACCGTACATTGCTCATGTTACAACGTTGCAATAATTGCAGTTCACTGACAGCAAAATGCCAGTGTAATGGAGTGACATCTTGTATGTCACAAGTCATTCGCCGATACAGTAAAGTTTCATTATAATGTACTTGGTTATAACAGTTACAAGGTTAAGACGGACTTTGTCTGGTCCCGACTGAGCGTTTATTACTTTCACTGTATGATGATACGGCTATAAGAGATGCTGATAGTATGGACTTTTGTTTATTATGGACCTGTTATTATTTCCCAGTGCTAGGAATGAATGGCGACGAAAGCACTTGAAAAATGAAATGAGTTAAGAGCGGTCTCTTACTTGTGCAGATGGAGGTGATGGAAGGCACTGCTGGGGACACGGATCACTTGGATCATCAGTCGGAACACGATGAGCACGATCGACATTCGGAGCACTCGGATCATGACCAGAATGTGGCCGACCTAGAGGGTAGTAAGTCTGTCTCAGTCAGTTAGTTTTCTCAAGCAAACGTGGTAGACAATATGATTTAACAAGGTGTAGTGAAGCAAGCTCGTTTCTACGTTTTCCACATACAGACAAAATACTGTTAAAGCATCCATAATACTTTCTTTTTGCGTCAGTAATGTTAACTTTTTGTACAACGCCGGCTAGCATGTGTATGCCGAGGTACTTTACTACTTTACCTTAACAAATGGCATTTTTATGATTAGTTATTAGTCCACTCAATCGGTCTGCTGTCTAAAAAGAGACGGCAATTAATGGGGTTATTCCCTCATAACGTTAATATCTGACTATTTTTAGCATGGAAACAAATGTCCCATTTATGACCAAATTCTGCACAAATGTCCAACATTTTCTGCAAACTGTGGCATGATCCGGATAACAAAGTTATGTCATCAGCATACAGAATGGTCCCAACAGTCTCCTTTTATACTGCAAATCAGCATCAGAGGTATTAGGTCTATATACTGACTGTCACACTATGTTTTATTGCCACAATAGGCTGGATGTCCTTTTGTCACCCAATTGCCCCATAATGGCTCCGGGGGCGGTAATGCGCCCTGATTCATTTGTTGATTTTGGCACTATAAATCAGGGTGGCCACACGGCCTTGAAAGTCCTTGAAAAAAGTATCCATTTTTCCAGGACTTGTAAAGTCTTTGAAAACAGAATAGGGTCTCGATGGTTTTGGAATGTGATGTAAAAGGTCCTTGAATTGCAGTACTTCATTCATCGTTACCATGATGTGAAAAACATTTCAAGGTCTGTGTACTGGACAATGTACAATAGTTTAAAAATACCAAGGGTTCTACTGAAGCAGCACATGATATGTAACTGCAGTTAGTAATACTACGTTTATGCTATTAATGGTTTTTATGTGGTTTGCGTAAAACTCTCTTATGTGGTAAAACGTTGCTGGAATAGGTCTGGAAAAGGTAGTAGAAAGTTCTTTGAAAAGTCCTTGAACTTTCCCCCCAAAATTGAGGCCTCCCTTTCTTACGTTCTTCCTTCCTTACACGTTCTGCATTACTTATTTACAACCTTACTTATTTACGTCTTGACTTACCTACTCCTTCCAGAATAGACTCGTTCCATTTCCAGGCCAGAGGTTATAGGAGGCAACCAAACTTGGCTTTAGTTTTTTTGTGTTAATTTAATGTTGTAATATATTTTGTTTGTGTTTGATCCCATGTTAGCTGCCTCCCACACTTGTAATGCAGTCGTCACACTGTGACAAGTACTCACTTCCCATCTTGCAGAGGGTAGGAGGCTGAGTTGCCCTGGATGGCTGGTTATGTACAACAACAGTAAACCTGCAAACCAGTACCCATTTCTGAAGTATGCAGTGTGATGGAGTGAGTTTGTTGATATGTGCAACCTCTGCTTTGAACTGCCACCAGTAATGATAATAACGACATACAGGGGTGGAATTAGTGGATCTTACTTACTGAAAACCACTTGCTGCCAGCCATTGTCTAGCTAGACCGTGTGTCATGTAGTAGGCAGTACAGAGAATATGTCGTGTGGTAGGTGGTGCAGAGAGTGACATGGAGCTGGACTTGCTCGGAGAGTCGGAAAGTGACTCGGATGAGAGCACTCACAGCCATGCAGACAACGCCAGTATTCAGCGCAGTGCCGTCACTGCCGCTACTGCTGGATCTGATGCAGGTCTGTCTGCGTGTCCATCTGTTGGTTTTTGGCCGACCTTACTAACGATTTGGCTTAACCGACAGTTGTGTGTTTGTGTGTCTGCATGTGTTGTTTGTCTGCTGTCTATACGAATCAAGTTGGCTTTCAATGTGAAGGTTACCGGAGAGGACAACTACTTTAAAAGCACATAAACATCAGCTGCCTATTCATGTGCTTTGTTGACTTTAAGAAGGTCTTTGACTCAATCTCACACGACAAGCTGTGGATAATTATGTTAGATATGGGATAGCCAGCTCATCTGATCGATCCAGTGGCAAAACTGTACAGAAATCAAAAAGCAAGAGTGAAGGTGACAGGGCCACTCTCAGATGAGCTAAGGGTGAAGAAGGGAGTCAGACAAGACCGTGCATTATCTCCGAATCTGTTTAATATATTGGCTGAAATGATGATGTGATGGAGGCGATTTTGAAATCTCTACCTTTACCAGTTACAGAGATATGAAAGGTGGGGCAAAATGTAGAAAATGTGATGGTTTATGGTAGTTAGAGTCACTTAAGGTCATTGGAAATAGAACATATCGATACATGAGTTAGCCTTCTGTAGTAACTTTGTCTCTGTCTTGCACTGTTCATGAGATATAGTGAGATGATTGGTCAAAAATGGTCAGTTTTAACTTACCTCACTTGGTGCGGTACACCATTTGGTGCCCCCATTATGGGTGATTCAGTTGAAATTTTGCAATGGTAATTGGCATCAGCAAAGTACATGGGCTGTTATGCAGCAATGTTTGTGTGATCCTATGTTTAGCCATTTTTGGTACAACTCTGACTTGTGACAAATGGGTGGACAGACAGACAGACACGGCATATAGCACACTAGCATGGCATCGTGTAGTAATAAATGCGGATGGTGGATACCAGTGACTCACAGCACAAGTTGGTTGGCTTGGTTTGAGGCTTGTCGGCCTCCTGGTGCTCAGCCTGCAGTCATCGTATGAACCAATTGAACTCTGACAATGGCTACGTTCATTATGCCAGCACCATGAACATTATTGAGGTATTATTGTTCTTATTAATGATGTGGTGGAGCCCAGGTGTCGGCAGTCTGCCATACTTCTCTGATGATGATGAAGAATCTGGCGACTCATCAAGTCAGGACGAGAAGAGCGAAGGGGATGATAGTGAGGACAATGACGCTGACTTTGGTGGACTTCTCGAGGACCAACTTGAACGCAGAACTTCTTCAAGTAAGTCAGATGTGACTGTTTTCACAGATAAGTGCATTCCGGCATTCATAGAGAAACGAGGTGTCGCCCTAACGTGACGTATCTGTACCGTCCCGCCTTGCAGTGTTGGCCGCCAGACCGACCACTAACATCTTACCCATTGCTGTTATGCAGTGTATTACAATAAGTTGTACATTATGAGCATGAAACATGTGGCAGTTGATAGATTTAACTGTTCTTGCTCTTAATTTACAGTTTATTTTAATTTTCCCAACTTGACGATGATATGGTGAGCCACGTTAATTACTTTTTTGAATGATTATTGCATAGTTTGTCTTATAAAGTTATCATCGTCTTTTTACTCGAAGTTTGAACTGTTGTTAAATAGTGATGTTGTAATGGCAATTGTTGCTGTGTTAAAGTGATTATTGTAATGCGCAGTAAATAGAATATTTGTGCTCATGATTTTCAGTTTATTTTAATTTGTACTGCTTTAGAGCTTTGATGATTGTGATGCGTAGGTGGTCAGAGGACGATGCAGACGCCGCACACGATGCAGTGGGCCGTGAGACAACAGGATGCAAACAGTGGCACTACATCGGCTGTCACCTCAACAGCTACCAGACCTGTCACCAGCGCTGTTGCTGCCACCACCACGGGTGAGATCCACACTTCACTCTGACTCCTACTACTACTGCTGCTCTACTATTTCCATTCAATGACCATTCTTCCAGGTGATCTTGGGTCAGCCGGTTCCTTCCATCTTGAGTCCTCCTCCACCTGTTCCGGAAGAGAACTTTTGGGGGTTAGTTTAATGGGGTTCTTTTATGTGCTGGATGTCCTTTCTGCCCTCCCCCCCCAGCCATCAGCGTCAAAATACTGAAGAAAACACAAAGCAATAACCCTAACAATAATAATAAATAGATTTGTACAGCGCCATCAGGTCGTAACTTCAGAGGCACTGGGGCCAGATGGCGTGTTAATGAGCAGAGGACAGAGGGAAAGCCTGGGAGAAGAGGGATGTCTTTAGCCTAGACTTAAAAACTGTAAAAGTGTCGCTAACTAAGAACAGTTTTTGGTAACGTGTTTCAGACAGTCGGATTGGCCTGGTGTAATCCTCTCTTCTCCTTGCTGTCTCCGACACCAGTGCCATGTGACTCTGACCATGGGATGGTAGTAAGAAGAAAGACTGACTCGGTTGTGATGATATCTCATTAACGGTTCAAGATAGAAATATAGTTGCAATGGAACACTAATAGGGAATCATATGTGAATATTGAATGGCACCATTGCCAGTGACCTTGAAGGTCACTTTTGCCATTTGATACCTTTCAAATTCGCATACCTCATAAAACATAGCACGAATTTACTAACATAGCGTGTCGCGTGTCCCTCTGCCGTAGCAGAGCTTTTTGTTGTTATCTTCAGTCAGTTGGACTAGACAGTTGTTGTTACTGTAGGATCAAGTGGCATAATATATATCGATCCAACATCGTTGAGGCGATCTGCAACACTTCCAGCAGTGGCCACAGCCACCAACTTGCCGACCAATCAGGACAACCATCCTGTAACCATGACAACGACCGTTAACCAGCTGGCGCGGTCGTTCGGCATGGTAGTGCGGCAGATTGCCGACCTGTTGATGATGCTGCAAGACTACCATGCACTGGTACCAAACCTGCCGGTGGTGCTGGAAATCAGCTGCACCGAGGTTCTTGAACTGCAGGTAACTGAGTTGCATTCACATACAATAGACTTGGCAGGCAATGCACAGCATCTGTCAGGGCTAAGCCAGACAATAGGCCACATCTAGAGTGGCTTGCTACAAATACCCTACAAGCTGTGTTCACTCCCGCCTTTCCTCATGTCATGCACACATTGCATACACCTACCAATTCCCCGCCTATCTGTGTCCTAGCGCACTGGTTAGTTAGTTAGTTGGGAGTTTAACTGTCCCATTTCAGCACAAATATGGCTATGCCAAAAATGAAGCTAGCACATTGGACTGTTACATACGGTCTCATCGCTGAGGTCCAGAAGTAGGCTGGACCTCTGCCCACAATAGAGAAAGGAAGGAAGAGAGTGTGATGCTGCAAATAACATTCCTTTTATTAATATAATATTCCGTTGACTGTATTTATTGTATATTATGTTGCTAATAAGAATATGCACCCGAGGATGTTACACGGCAGTGAAATGTGGTGCAGGTGTACTTGGAGTACCATCTGAAGCCGACCTGGGATTGGTTGATCAGTGTAATGGATGCGACCGAAGCACAGTTGAGGTTTGGCTCTGTGCTTAGCAATGTCACGAGTCCCGCTCATCCTGCTCACCCACTTCACGCCAGCTACGTGCGTGGTCTGCGTTCTACGTCGTCGGCTGAACAGCTCGGCCGCACAGAACAACATACTCTAGCAGCGGTCGACGGCAGTCGTCGGCGCACGGCTCGAATGAGTGCCGGCGGACCAGTGCCCAGAGCAATGCCCGCGGCCAGTGCTGTTGATGGTCACAGCGCACGACGTGACTTCTTGTCGTATGCTCTGTCACTGATGCGCTCACACAATGATGAACATGCCGACAATCTTCCCACGCTGGACATCACGTCGCTGAAACATGTCGCGTACGTTCTCGACGCACTGGTCTACTACGTGCGTAGTGGCGGTGGCAGTGATATGGACTCGGTCCATGATGCCGCCAACGATGCTGCGTCCGTCCAGTCGTGGCAGGACCCGGATGATAACCTCAACGACGAAACTGACGAGGATGCGGTAAACCAGAGTGAGACTGTCGAAACCGACAGTCTGGATGGAGAGTCGGACGTAGGTGGCGGATTGCGCTCCGGCCGCCGTCACCCGTTTTTCCAGAGATCGGACTCCACTATTTTCCTGGGCTGTAATCCACCTGATCCATTTCAGCTGCCTCTAGTGGAAGCGCTACCATTGGCCGATCAACCTCATCTTCTTCATCCGTACGCTCGTAAGGAGGAACTGTTTGGCATGCCACGTCAGACGGTCAACACGCAGTCGCTGGTCACTCTAGATACAACCAGTGCTCCGGCTGCAAGAACTGCCCCATCTCAGTGGCCGTTTGACCATCTGCCCACCCACATGGCTCTGTCATATCGTTCCACTGGGGCTAGCTCACTGATGACTGGCGCTAGGCTGGCTCAGCCCCCGGCAACCGGCGAGATGCCACCACAGCCACCGCCACCACCGGCCCATGTGGCACCAAACACTGAAGCAAGTTCTGCATTGGCTGCCGAGTCTACTGTGATAGTGCAACCACAGACGTCGGCTGTGGTGCCACCTTGTCCCACAAGCAGTGCCAGCCCAGAACCAGCATATCTTGGCGTGGCATCTGCTCCAGTGAAGAATAGTTCTGTGGCGGAGTCCAACGAGCCAATGTCTGTGGAATCCATTCCGTTGCCTGTGGCAGATCACGACCGTTCCATCCCGCCAGTGGCGAGTTCTGCATATTCCATGACAGCCGAGCTTTCATCGCAGCCACCGTACCTGTCAGCTTATCAGCAGCCTCCGTACCTGGCTCCTCACCAACAGCACAGTGTCATTGTTCATCCGAGTACATCATCGTCTCATGTTGCTTACCACCGAGAACCCCTGGAGTTGTCAGTGAGTTCACGTGGTACCGAGAGTGGTGAGTCGTCTCGCCTCCGCAGCCCACCAGCCTACGATGACTTGCACACTTCCAACAACGTCTGCCTTGACCTGACCAATCCTTATCGATCTACTGCTGTGGAAATTCCTTCCACAGTATCTACAGCCCGGACATCATCGTCTGAAACTGCCCCGTGAGTATTTTGTTTGCACTGATGATGTTGCTAGTTTTATTAGATGGTTGTTGTCAGTTAATAGTTAAGCATCAGTTATAAATTATGTACGTGTGATTTGTCATCTGTGTTTGTTCGCCAGTGTCTTGTCAGCGTTGACTACATGTATGTAGTAGTTACGTGATCTGTTCTTGTCTGGTCCATTTGTCCAGCATTTCGGTTTCTGGATAAATATATATTCAAGTAGTGTGTACTAGGCCTGAATTGTTAACCTGCATGGACTGGGATCAATCCTTAGTTTGGATGAATAATTTGTGTCAGAGTCATGGTTAATATGTGTCAGAGTCACTGGTATGCATGTGGCACGGTGGCACAGTGAGTAGAGCGTTGGACTTGCAATCAACAGGTCAGTTAATTAAATCATCGGCAAAAGCTGGTTAAAAACCTTGGGCATGTCGTTCACACCTATGTACCTCTGTCACCAAGCAGTATAACTTGGTACCGGCCAAGCGGCAGTGATGCTTTGCGGCTGGGAAGGTAACCGCAGGCCTGGCAGAAAGTAATGGCAGCCTACCGCCGGGTGGATGACTTATAGTCACCTGCGGGCTGACTGCCTGTACACTGGGATCAGCTCTGGACCCATCGCTTGGTAACGGGTATGGGAAGCCTTTGCCTTTAGCACTGATGTGCATTCTTTGACGTTAGTTTCTGAGGCATGCAAGATGGTCTGATGGTGTACTGCATAATGTCTGACTTCTGTGCCTGTCATTATAGTACATCTTGTGCCTCTCATGATAGTACATAAGTCACTGTAATATAATGAGTTATTTCGGCTGATTGAAACAGAGTGGTGGCCGGTGATGTCGCTTCAAAGGACTCACAGATGTCGGTGGATTTAGTTGTCGGTGGCAACGAAAATGTGTCTAATACTGTAGTCGTGGAAACAACCCAGGTGCAATCTCTGACAGCACCAGCCAGGTAATGTGTCACCTGTAAACTTTAATCGTAGACTATTATTAAGTGAAAAGTATTTTTGCCATTAGTTGAGGGCCTCAAGTATTTTCCACGTTACTCCACACAGAATTTATAAAATTACTGTTAGTGATGGATATTGATGACTGGAGTAATAGCAGACTCAGAAAAAAAAAGAATGTTGTAAAATTAATAATGATAGTGATAGTCATTATATCAGAAACATTGCTGCAACTTTTTTTCGGCTTCTACTGGTGCGTGGCATGCGGTCTTCTCTGTACTCGCCATGGCAATAAAGGAGGTCTATTCCTGCATCCTCTGAGTTTATTAGGTCGACGCTTCGACAGAGTCGACCTAATAAAGCCGGTCTCAAATGTCCGTCCTTCTATGCGTGCTTATGTACGTGCGTGCATGCGTACGTCTGTCTGTTCAAAAAAGTTTCTTTGATTTCAATGAAATTTGGCATGTAGGTAGAGGTCAATGAGTGATGCACAATGGTATGCAGTATGACCCGATCCAAGGTCAAGGTCATGAGCCCTTCAGAGTTGGAAATCCGGCTGTTTTCAAAAGCTATCTTCTTCGCCATTTACAAAGGGAGCTGGCAACTGAACATGGATTCTTAAAAAACTGGGGCACAATATCCAAATTTTGTCTGGCCAAATTTTTTTTATATTTGGCCTAGTTTTTGCGTCATGTGAAGTTGGCAGAAACGTCAGTTGTGAAGAGTCGACCGGTAGTCCCGTACTAGGCTAATTTATTTTTGGATGCCATCAGTGGCGTTGCTGACTGAACTGTGCTGTCCGTTGTGTGTGCTGGTGTGATAGAGCAACGAGTGTATTTGGCAACCTTGTGCTGCCGGAGACGCTGCTTGGCCGCTGGAGACTGACGACCGATCTGTTTGGCCGAGTGTTTTGTGATGATGTCGGAGCTGAACCAGGCTCGGTCATCAGTGAACTCGGAGGCTTTGCTGTCAAGGAGAGCAAATTCCGCCGGGAGATGGAACGCCTTCGGAATTCACAGCAACGAGATTTGACTTTGGAGGTAGAGACGCTTGTTTGTCATCAGATCATATTTACTTCTGTCGCAATGTGGAGAGGGTAATGTTTTGACAGCTGTCTGTGACTGTCTGTCTTTCTTTGAAAGAATGACTTAAACAGATATTGGTAGAAATGTTTTAAATTAATAGAGAATGGACCAGTAAAGAGTTGATTACATGTTGGAAGGTTATGATTAAAGTTAAGCTGAGTGTGCCTGCTCCTGGCTGCTAACAACACTATGTGTGATGGAGGTGAAACAGTAAGTAAGCTACGTTTATTGGTATGTTGTAGCCATGAGACTAGATTACATACAATTACAACTGATTAAAATGCAGTTACCTATGTGCAATTAAAATAGAACCCGTAGATAATAATGCTGTATACAGATAAACGTAAAATAACATAACAAATCATATGGTAGTTTACTAAGAGTTCTGTAAAGTGCAGTTAGTACAACTAAATGGTAGACTGTAGAATGCCGCAAACTGACAGAGAGAGAGAGGGATCACGTTCATGTGGGAGGAGGTGATGGAGGCAGTTGTGAGGGATACAAATCTGTTCTACCAAGTGCCGTCTCGTTTGTCATCAGGTGACAGTTGATGTCGGTGTACAGGTGGAGCGAGAACGGAGCGTGCTGCTAGTACAGACGTTCAAGCAGCTCAACACACAGTACAGTCGACGCATGAACGGCACTGGTTGTCCGCTGGTTGTCCATCGTGTCAAGGTGACGTTCCGCGATGAGCCGGGGGAAGGCAGCGGCGTCGCTCGCAGCTTCTACACCGCATTCAGTCAAGCCGTACTGTCAGCCGAGAAACTACCAAACCTGGAGCCAGCGTTGGTCGGCAGCAAAAGCCTGCAATACAGTACGACATTTGCACTCATCCAGTCAAAAACATATTCATGAACATATTCATAAAGCATCCGATGTCATACAGTGAATCAGACGCACTTATGTCTATTAGTTGCTTGTTGTTTTGCATAACCTTTGCTATGTAACTGACCCGTTGCCATCTCCTGTCAGTCATAGTATCTTTGATACTTATGCATTCACATTTGCTGGTCCATCAATCTGCAGTTGATGCCTGACACTCTGTGCAGCTCAGCTGTGAAAGCCAGAATAATATTGAAGAGATCTTAAATTGCAGATCGGTTTTCCTGTGCTAGCATTTGATGATGCATAACGGACGTTCTGTTTATTTGCAGTATGTAAATTAACATTCTTTTACTTTTCGTTCATTTGTTTATAGCTTTTTAGTGGCATTTTTTGTGTGCTGCCCAAAGTAGCAGCCTACTTGTAGGTGCGAGTTTTTGTACCAGATATTGTTAGAATGTTTTCTGAACTCCGCCTCCCGAGTTATGAGTTTATGACCTTACAGCAGGTAGAAATGTGTATGTTATTATGTAACTAATGAATTGTTAATGGCAATGGAGATCATTGCTCCTTCCTCTAGTAATCCACTGGTGGATGAAGAAAGAATGAGTTCAGGCCATTGCTTCGTTTCCTGCAGTGCTTTGACACCGTTGGATTGTACTGGAAGGACACTGCATTCACAAAAAACTGGTGCAACTTATCCCAGGTTCTCTTCCCCAGCTAACAAGTATAGTACCAAAACCGAGGGGGAGATAGATGAAGTGGTGTCAATTGCATCAGTCAGTGGTATTATTACAGACTTGCTTCAGCGGCTGCGTACTCGTGAACGCGAAAGACAGCGTCTGAGTCATCGGTCGCACAGCGCCAGCCGTGACGGACGCAAGACTCTGTCGTACGACGCTCCGCCGTTCTACATGACTCCACCGCCAGCGACGTTGAGTGCCGCGTCGTCACACGACTCTGCCGCCAGTGACCCTGTTAATGTCGCCAGCTCAAGTGATGCGACAGCGACACCAGCCGGCACTGACCTGGCTCAGAGGCGACAGCTTGGTGAACGACTTTACCCGAAGGTTCAGTCCATTCAGCCGGTGAGTTGTGTCTCGTGCTAGTTCTCTGGACTTTGTTAATGGCTTGTCAGGTGCTGTAAAACTCTATGTGTTATGTGTATTTCTTCATAAGTAAGCTCAGCAGATAATTTTTCGTTTTATTATGAACTTTGGGTATCTGCAGCATGTAGGTTTGTGAAGGCCATGCCAGAGACGTATTGTGAAATAATTAACGAGCGTTTGTTGTCTGTGATGAATGTATCAGTCGCTGGCTGCCAAGATCACCGGCATGTTGCTTGAGCTTGGATCTTCGCAGCTACTCGCGTTGCTTGCCTCCGAGGAGCAGCTTCGGCAGCGAGTAGATGAGGCTGTCGACATCATTATGAGCCAAGGACGGTCTGTATGTCTCTATGCCATCACTGCACACTACCTCGATGTGGATTCCTTAATGTGTCAGATGTTTACACATAAATTCATTGAAACTGGCATATTTTTAGTAGTTTTATACATACACATTGTTGATTTTTGCTGTATGATTGTAATTTATTATGAAGTCTTAATTTTGTTACAGATGACCAGAAGCTATCTGCTGTTTGGCTGCAAATATGTGATTGCATCAAATCACCAATTTCTCTTTCTGTTACTTATAAAAAGCCCAGTTATTTACAAAAGAAGTAGTTTTGAACTGAAATTTGCAAATCTGGCTTTCGCAAGACTTAAGATCAACTTAATAAGAAAAATGCAATTTCTGAAAAAAAATAATTTAAGATTTATTTGCAGAATTGTCTGCATATGTATAAGAAGAATTTAGTGTCAAGATAGCTGTAAAATGTAACTTGTAAAAATCTATGAAAATCTTAACTTTGTAACTTAGGATATACTTAAAGATAAACTTAGGAAAAACTTATGCTAAACTTAATAAGGATTTTTCCTAAGATTTATTTGTAAATCGGGCCCCAGGTTCATGTAGAAAACGACTGTTAAAGTACAGATAGATAGTGAGTTGTGTAAGTCATGTTGCCTGCAGTGAACTGACGGACGCCATTCTTGAGCTAGACATCTTCAACTTGTCATCAGCCGACAGCGGAGTCAAGCGATCGTCAGCACCGCCAGCAAAGAGAGTCAGCGAATTTGACGAGGAATTTGACATGGACGAGTCACGTTCGTTGTTCTGGCAGCCCGGCAAGCATGGCTTCTACTCTCCACGTCCTGGAAAGAACACGCCGGAACGGCTCAACGCTTTCAGAAATGTGGGCAGGTACTGTTAGTTTTTGTTGTCTTTTTGGCATGATGAGCCACGTTGGACATATCGATATGTTGTATTGATTGTTGGTTTTTGTCTTATTTATGCTGGTGACATGCCTTACAGCAGTGAAGTATACATGTATCCAGATGTGTTGATAGCCATGTAGGCTGTAGGACTGTTTGTGTGAGTCTGTGGGAAGTATCACTGTGCTGGATCAATGGTAACTGGTAAGGCTATGGACATTTGCTTGGTAGGTCCACTATTGATGTCTACTGAGATGTTTGTGCATGTTTGCTCTATTGAGTTCACACTGAAGGTGATGGGAGGTTGTTTTCGCTGGCGTCGGTATGTAGGTAGATATATAGGTATATATGTTTGTGAACAACTTCCTGGTGCCAATTCAAGTCTGATTGTCACCAAACTTCGTCAGTCATACCCTTGGCCGCAGGGGACGAAGTAATTAAATTTTGGAAGGTCAAGGTCCGTGTGGGAGGTATGCACTCTACTGAACGCTCTTGTAGTTAAAAGCTGTTGATGAGTTGTGTGTTCATTTCAGAATCATCGGCCTCTGTCTTCTACAGAACGAGATCTGTCCACTGTTCCTCAACCGACATGTGCTCAAGTACTTGCTCGGCCGCAAGATTGGCTGGCATGACTTGGCGTTCTTTGACCCAGTCATGTACGACGGCTTGAGGCAGCTGGTGCATGATGCTGAGAGCAAGGACTTCTCATCAATGTTTAGTGCCCTTGAGTTGACCTTCGCTATCGACCTTGGCCAGGAAGAGGTCACTCGGTTTGGTTGTAATTGCTAACTAATGATTTCATAGAACTGTGTTGTACTTAATAACACCACCATATGTTGCTAGTGAATTGTAACTCGTGTTAATGCTGTGTAGTAACTTTGAAGTGCATTATTTTTATTTCTTTCACCATCGAAAACCAAACGTTCCGTCATCTTCACTAGTTCGCAAAACAAACGTAAACAACTGTTGTGGAAGAGAACGTTTTGGAGATGAGCATTTGTAATGGTCCGTATGCTGCTAACTGACACTGTCAGAGAACTGAAGAAAACACAAAGCATCGGATGGCGTAGCCTCATCTTTTCTCCATTCACCACTGGACTGCTGAGACAAGGGACGCTGCTGCATTTGTTCTTTATGTCTGACGCCATTAGCATCAGTATTTTGAGACAGTTGAGTGTATGAAATGTGGTTGAAAGTGCGGAGAAGTTTGGCAGATGGACAGTTGTCTACCACTGAGTTCCAGGCTGAAAGAACGCTGATACTGAATGCATTCGTTGACAGCGTAGGACAGGTTGTCGAGTGTTTTGACATTGTCGGTTTGCATGTCAAGAAGGACTTACAGCATCTAACCAGTAAACATGCTGATGCTGCTGCTGCTAACAGTGATAATGGTGATGGTGGTGTACAGGGCTGTGAACACGTGGAGCTGATTCCAGGCGGCAGTGAAGTGGCCGTGAATGTATCAAACGTGCACGACTACGTGAGGAAGTATGCCGAGTACCGCATGGTGAAGGCCGTCAACAAACCTCTTGAGGTGATGTGTCACTGCTGCTGTTTTTAGTCATTTGAAAACCAACCATTTACAACAGAAAAACTGGAAGTTTATGCTGTCCAGTGATATTATAACAACAACTGCCATTTTACGGACTTGTACTGTGTTGACTGGCGTCTCCAGTGAAGAACAGGAGGATTTATTTGGAACAAAATTGTACTGCAGACATGCCTTTGCTAATGGCAGGTAGTTTTCCTAAGTGTTGTTATCTACATTGTCTCCGTATCATAGCATTAAACATTTTAATTTTTATGCTTTCAGCATCCGACAATGTGAGCAAAGGCATTGTGTTTTTGAGCTGTTTTTCTGCCACGTTTATTCGTCCATTCATCCAGACAGATGTTGTTACCATGATATCTCATGAACGGCATGAACAGTTTCGATGAAACTTACAGGGAATATTCACTGGCCCCTACTGATGAACTGTTTAGATTCTGGAGGTCAAAGGTTAAGGTCACAGCAAACTGTCGAAGGAAGTGGCGAAGGCATCCACGTCGATGCTGGGACGTCAAAGTCCATCTAGTTTTTTCTTGAAAGCTGTAATGTAATGTAATGTAATTTAGACAACTTGTATAGTGCTGTAGGCAACACAAGCCGCTTCATGAGCGCTTTACAATCACAAACTGTCCTGTTGCGCAAATGAGATTGTAAATAAATGAGTTTTCAAAAGTTTCTTGAATTGTTCCAATGATGAAAGTCGGTGCAGTGAGTTGGGCAGACTGTTTCAGGCGCGAGGCACGGCGACAGTAAAGGCTGGTTGTTGTATGAGCATTCCAGGCCATGGGAGCGTCCACACTGATCACCTACTTATTGTGCTTCAGTGTTGTCTCTGGTGTGAGCAGGTCATTCTCGCTCACATGGCTCTGATGAATACTTTGTCAGCAGTGCAGCGACTGGCTGTAACTGTTATTGTTGTTTAGATTATTATGATAATTGCTGAACGTGCATGACATTGAGATGTATGGATGAAGTTAAGACAGGTACCGTTATGTTGTGTTGTTTTGTGTAGAACATGAAGCTGGGAGTGTTTGATGTGATTCCTCGTGGATCGCTGGACAGTCTGACTGCGGAGGACCTGCGACTGTTGCTGAACGGCATGGGAGACATCAGCACTCAGGCGCTGATTGGATACACGTCTTTCAATGATGAAAGCAGTATGCATTCCTCTTTTCTTGACCACTTTTCTCTGTCTGTAGCTGATATTCCATCAAGAACACGTTTTCTCGCAGTACTCACTTGGCACAGTCTACCACTCCACTACATCTTTTGCTGCATCTTTGAGGTTGTTAGGTCGACTCCAAGTCGACCTAATAAAGCCAGTGTAAAATATCCTTCCGTTCGTTCTTCCACAGGTTTCTTCGATTTCAATGAAATTTGGTATGTAGGTAGGGGTCGACGAGTGATGCATGACGGTATGCAGTATGACCCGATCCAAGGTCAAGGTCACGAGCCCTCGAAAGTCGAAAATTCGACCATTTTCAAAGGCTATCTCCTCCCCTATTCATAACGAGGCTGGCAAATACCACGGATTCTTTAAGTAGGGCACAATACCCAAAGCGTATCGGGGCCATATTTTTGATTTTTGTCCTAGTTTTTGTGTCACGTGACTTTGAAGTTGGCAGTAAGTAGGAGTCCTCCGTCTGTCCAAAAAAGTTTCTTCGATTTCAATGAAATTTGGTTTGTAGGTAGAGGTCAACGAGTGATGCATGACGGTATGGAGTATGACCCGATCCAAGGTCAAAGTTACGAGCCCTCAAAAGTCGGAAATGCAACCATTTTCAAAGGCTATGTTCTCTCCCATTTATAATGGGGCTGGCAAATGTTTGACCACGGATTCTTACATTAGGGCACAATACTTACAGCTTATGGGGCCGGATTTTTAATTTTTGTACTGGTTTTTGTGTCACGTGACTTCGAATTTGGCAGTAAATAGGAGTCGACTGTCAGTCCCATATGGGGCTAATTTTTTATACACTGGTGTTGTAGCAGAATAGTTTTTATTAAGTGTTCAGGCTGTTCAGCCGAATGGAGCCTCTACAAATGTGCTGCACATTTTGAAATGCAGTTGTTGTCTGGTTACTCTGAACAGCAGAATATATAAGAAAGGAAGTAGGAGTCGTCACCTCTTTCCTACATTTAAGCACATCCCAACATTTGTAAATCAGGGCTCTGTTGCTGCTTGCCCAATTGTCTATGTTGTATGCTGTGAGTATGTATACAGTGTTTATTAGTTCATGTCATGTTCTTCACCACTGATGTTGAGTGTTGACTTTATCTGCTGATGTGCAGTCAAAAAAACTACTCATTCAGTTGCACTACTGTTGACTGTTTATTTTGGCATGCTTCTGACCATTATTGTTAGAAATTTCAGTTCAAGTCTACTAACATTTGTAAGCCTTTAATTGGAGTACGTTTTGTGAGTGCTTGAAAGTAGCAAACTGTGGTATCACGTTAGCATGCAAGCAATAACATGTGTTGTCAGTAGCTTAAACGATTTGCATGAAAAGTGAAATTACGTGTTTTCAGCCATTCTTGGTTTGATATAAGTGCTGTTTCATTCTGGGAGTTGCCTCGTACATGCTCTGAGGCTGTAATGTGCCCGGCTTCATTTGTTGATTTCAGTACTATATAAATTGTTTGTTTGCTTACTTTCTTCCTTACTTTCTTCCTTAGTTATTTACTTCCTTAGGTATCTACTACTTTAAGAATAGGCCTGTTCTGTTTCCAGGTCGGAGGTCATAAGAGGCGACTAAACCTGGCTTTGTATTCCTTTATTATATATTGTTCTGTATTTTGTTATGTATGCATATTTGCTTTTATTGTGTTAGATTTAGTTTTCAGTATTTTGCCAACAGATTGGCTGATAAGTATGTCTTTGAAATGACCTATTTTGCACCAGGGTGGGACGTGAAACCTTAACTCAATGAATCATTCTGGGAGCTACGTGTTAACTTGTTGTCAATGGGTCAGTGTTGTCGGTGACGTGACAGTTGAGTGTGATCTGACGTGACAGGTGAAGGTGGTGACAAAGTGCAGCGATTCAAGAAGTGGTTCTGGTCCATCGTTGAGAAAATGTGTCCATCTGAGAGACAGGATTTGGTCAGTACAGCTGTGTTCTCCTGTTGCTTGATTATGTCACTTCACTTTTGAGTTTTTGCTGTCATAAGTGACTGTTATAACTTGCCTTAAATAGCAGCTGGTTAGTTGCAGCACATTTAGTTAGCTGCATCATGGGGTCCAAAAATGATCTGAGGTGCAACACTGCTGTCAATGAAGCACTAATAAGAAATCATGTGGCCTATCAAATGGCTTCTGAACCAGTGACCTTGAATGACTCTGAAGGTCACGTCAGCTGTTTGAATTCTAGTTCCAACACCTTGGTAAATATAGAATGTATTTACTGTGATATATTTACACGCAAATTATGGCATGTAATTTCAGCTACCATATCAAAACTGAAGGTGATGACCTTGAATGACATTCAAGGTCACTGACATATTGCAAGCTTTTTAAGTGTGATTTTTGTACAGTTATGCAGCAGTTGACAATAATTTAACTGACATAGCCACGTCATGCGATCCTTCTACGTTGTTGAGTTTTTGTGAAAATCAGTCAGCATTTGTTGAAGTTACGATTATAGTGGTATGACCATGTTTTTTGCCCCACCCTGTAGAGTACCGATGAAGACAGGACATGTGCCTGATGAGTTGTGCTGTGATTGCAGGTTTACTTCTGGACGTCAAGTCCTGCTCTGCCAGCAAGTGAAGAGGGTTTTCAGCCGATGCCGAGTGTGACCGTTAGACCAGCCGATGACAGTCACCTGCCCACGGCCAATACATGCATCTCTCGACTCTACATACCTCTGTACTCCTCTAAACTCATCTTACGACAGAAACTGCTGCTAGCCGTCAAGACCAAGAGTTTTGGCTTTGTGTAGAGAAATATGTCGCTGAGAATCTGTTGTCTCCAGTAGCACTCACAAGGTCTTGGAGTGTTAAATTTATAACAGAGTCGGAGCATGCCTTCTTTAGGAGCATACATTGCATATGCACTGGGCACAGAAGTAATATTTACATTTTGCACTGTAATACAATAACATTATATTCATATCTTGGATACTTAAGGATTAAGAACGTAGTCATAAGTCAAAGTCTACTGTTTTCATAGTCTGTTCATTAAGCAGGTGCCAAGGTACATTGAATGTATCGTGGAGTGAGTTTATTGTGGAGCTTGGAAATGAGGAATCAGGAAAGAAGTGGTTCTCACTGTAGGTGTATCCGTGGAAATGCTTCATCTTCATCTAGGTTGTTGAGTACTGTAAAACGTCTATATTTCGCATATATCTAATTTTTGCGATTTCTGCAGTTTGACTAGAATCACGAAATTAAACACACATGAATTTCTGGAATTCGCCCAATACCATACCTTTTCTGCATAGACTATAAACACTTTGTAAATACACCAAATCAAAATGCAGCGAATTTTCTACGCATGAAAATCGCGAAATTAAGATGCAGCGAAAATATATTGTGTTTTGCAGTATAGTGTGAAGATGTCGCTGGTATTGTTCGTCTTATGTTCTTCTATTAAATATTTTCGTTCAGTGTTTGACCTTGTTACTGCTAACACTAGACAACAGTAAATACATGATGACAATAATGAATACGTGACGACCATTTTTTAAGTTATTACGTGTTAGCCGGTTGCCTTCCCATGTTTTAATTATCCACTTGTTGTGGAAGAAAAGCTTCAGGGGTACTTGTGTGTCTGTGAGGTTTACTAGTATTACAAGCTTGGTGCCCTTTCTATTGCCCAGTCAGTGGTGTCTGAACATTAGGTGAATAATTAGCATAGAAGTAGTACTGGAAATTTAATCATAGACTCCTCGTCTGTAACGGCTGTTTTAATTTTTTTTAGCACATTGGAGAATCAAATATTTTGTATTGGCTTATTGGCTGCCTTCTTGTCGTGTTCAGTTTAATTAGATTGTTCCTTATGCGAAACGTGACAGACGGAGTAGGCCTAACTGTGACGAAGTAACGTGAAAACAACGACATTCACGCGTGCCGTTGTTACAAGGATGCTCTCAGTCGCTATTACACAAGATACTAGAGGAAACGGGATCAGCTTGGTTGTGATGGGGTGTGCTTTATCTGGCACGGCCTGTACAGGATCAAATTGTAGTTCAGTTAGACTGTTGGTGAACGACAAAAGATGTGTGACTGACTGTGGCTGCTGAGGTCGGAAGTTGGTCTTATTTTTGTAGTGGATTATTTGCAGCGAAATACGATAGATTTACGTGCGCTCAAAAGCTGACGAGATGGCCAGCTTAATCTAGCGCACGGCCCAGAAACGAAAAATAATGAAAAAATAAAAATCAAAAACCTAGTAGCTCAGAAGAAACGGTGCAGGCAAAAGTCCGTGGAGGCAGTCCGGGAGGAAGAAGTGAAACTAAGGGGGGTAGGATTTGTGAAAGAGGTAGGTTTTAAGCCGG
>Ga0209780_1000348_pt1 | contig 23670 bp, 12 predicted proteins | sample WorMetexBAHAMAS2_FD_187384 | JGI IMG/M metagenome (GOLD analysis project Ga0209780, IMG submission 187384) | Marine gutless worms symbiont microbial communities from Max Planck institute for Marine Microbiology, Germany - Inanidrilus exumae... | ecosystem: Host-associated > Annelida > Digestive...
ATTACTTTCCGCCAGGCCTGCGGTTACCTTCCCAGCCGAAGAGCGTCACCGCCCATCGGCCGGTACCAAATTATACTGCTTGGTGACAGAGGCACATGTGTGTGAGCAGCTTGCCCAAGGCTGTTACCTGGAAGCGGACCGGCCGAGATTCGAACCCGCGACCTTGTGGATCGCGAGCGAACGCTCTACCGTTAAGCCACACAGGCCACCTGTCTTATGGTAGTAGGTAAATGATTGTTCCAGAGATTAGGTCAACAGACTGAGACTGCGCGTCTGCCGAACTTGGTTTTTGTTCGACTGGTCTGACCTACAGCCTATAGCCTACCTCCACTCCGCCAGTCCCAAATTGTGTTGATATTTTATTGAGCATTAGGAATTTACGATCGGAAATTAAATCCTGTTCAGTGATGACTGATGACGTAATTTCGGAGACTACATGTGCTCTTATCACTCCCTAACTTAGCCCTTTACATACTCATATTTCCCTCTTCCGGTTTCACTAGATTACTCGAATACTCAATAAGGCACTGGTTCGAGTACTCGAGTCATAAATTACTCGACTGCGATAGCCGTAACCTTAATGACGTTACTGTTTTGATGTGTGCTGTGCTCGTGTGCTGGCAGCTCTAAGTCAAGTCGTAACTCGTAAGTAAGTAACTGATGTGCGAGACAAGTGGTTTCCTGTGTACAGTCCGGAGGCTACGCAGCTGCAGCCTGTCACTGGCAGTACGACGCTAATCCCTGTCTCCACAGCCGTGTTTACACAGACTGAGCATCTTGTAGATCAGCATGTAGTGTAGTCACAGCTGACATGCTCAACTCAGTCTCTCTCTCTCCCTCTCTTTGTCTGCCTCTGTGTGTCTGTGTGTGCGTGTGTCGCTGTTCTAATATTAATAATGTCGTCGACGTCTCTGCCGGCTCCCGGCGTTGCGTCATGTGCGAACGTCATTACCAACCGCAGTCAAGTCCCATCAAACATCGACTATTGTAATACACTGCTTACAGTCCTGCTGCCGGCTTTGTTGCCTTATCGACGCTCCTCCAGCCACTGTTATACACCGACCAGAGGTGCATCATAATGAAGGGTCATAAGAAACTCGGCTGTTGCAGAAAGACCGCGCGGCGCTCCGTATTTGTAAACATTTCCTCACGGGCTTTATGCGATAGCTGACGGTCTGTATGAAATTCCCCTTCCAGTCTCTGACTGTGACGGCCAGTGCGCTATAAACGAACAAATTCGAGCTTTCCGTGATTTCGACAACTTGCGACGTCGCAATTCGTTGATAAATCTATAAAATTCCACAACGGCGAAGTCTAAAGACTGTGGCAAGGAAAGACCGGAGAACAATCCTTATCCCAAGAGAGAAGAACAGCTGAAATGTCCTTAAAGGTCCCTCAAGGTCATTGGCAGTGACTCTAATCGATACGTCATACATCATTTCTTCGGTCTTCTCATTTGTTACCCTAACCGCTTCTAGCGATAAGCGTAACGTAACTGTCTGGAGTCCGTCCGTCCTTCCGTCTGTCTGTCCCATCTTATTTCTAACTTTAGTAGGGCGCACGAAACATACTCAGCGTGACTCATCAGGGAGCAGCACGCAACGCGGCCAGCGTACATTTCCGTCCGAGTATTACGAGGACGGATATAGTTGTTCTCTTTATACTAACGACATCTATCTAGTATAAATATTATTATCTGTTTTTATTTTTTATGTTTAGTTTTCATGGGCAGACATAAGTGCGAAGTTATCGCTCGTCTGTCCAGCCAAATGCAATGTATTGTTATATTGTGTACTTCACTTATGGCGAATATATTTGATTCAAAGTGATCTGATTTGATCTCTGTCTGGCATCGTTTCTGAGATATTAACACCAGTATGTACGTGATATCGGTGACCTTTAACTGTTTTGTACCGCGCTTCGCATACGCAACGCATGCATAACGCGGTATGTGCTGTGGCCCGATGTCTGTATGTCCGTCACGAGCCGGTGTTCTGTCGAAACGACTAAATGATGGATCCAGCTGATTTCAGCACAGAGTATGCATGGACAGCTTATCATACACTGAGTTGTAAAGCGATTCGGATATATGTGTATAAAATAAGCGCACTTGTCTCTGAAACAATGTGCCAAACTCTCAGCTTATGCCCGTATTACAACTGAGATAAAATATTTTAGCTAAAACATTTTATCTCAGTTGTAATACTGGCATTAGCTGATTTTTCTGCTTTCTCGCTACGACGCGTCAACCGTTGCAAGTGTTGTCAACGTGGTTCAACCGTCACAAGTTTATCACACTGGACGCTCACCTTTGTTTACAACACATTAGCCGTAAAGCAGCACGTCGCGCGGTTCGTCTGCGAGAGCCGAGACTTGCCAGTTTGGTTACGAGCTTATGTCAGTTAAAATGCTTTTCTACCCGTCGGTCGGTAAGCGCATAGCTATGATGTTGTTTCGTTTTCGAGATGTTCGATTTTTGAAGGGTTTGAGATAGCGGAAACGACCTTGAGGGTCACACAAGATCATCGGCAGTGCAAAATGACTTCCTATTAATGCTTCGTTGCCACTACATTTCTTTCTTATGTGTCTGATCGTAACTGCAACGTCGTAGTGTATAGCAATTGGACTGCCAGAGGTGGCATACAGTACAATGTATGTTATCGTATTCACTAGCGTTTAGGCTTATTTGTCAAACATAGACCAACATCGCAAAGACCACGAAAGCACCCTTCCATATAACAGCATATTTATATTTGATGATACTTTTATAAATAAGTGGTAAAGAATTTTGACAAAAGACCGCATCGCAGGGGCATATTTTTCATAAGGAACAATGCAATGTAAAACCGACAAGTCAGGAACATTACAGTCGGCTGTCATGCCGTTATTGAGAATTGAATGAACCCTTTCGCTGCGTACACCGCACCAAACATTCCCAATGCTTTTCAATGGGTCGGACAACCCCCAAAATTGTCCCTTCCCGTGGGGTGATCTCGGCTCCATGTAATACATCGTTCCTTGGGTCCACCTTATAGTCAGTCTCCCAAACGGCATCTCGATAGCTTAAGCCATTTTCACAGGGATCACTCGTGTGCCAAACAGACAGACAGGCGGACAAACAGACACACGTGGGACATGTGTAGCAATAGGCTGCATCTATGCAATGCATGCGATGCGGCCTAATAATGCTGCTTGAGTCGTGATGAAAAATACGTTATATGTTTTTGATCCCTGACAAACATTCCTGACTAAACACGTATCTGTGCGGTCTATTGCAACACCGGAAACGGTTCATCACGTGACTGATGCGCATGCGTATTGCCGCTCCGCTGCAGGTACCGCAGCGAGTACACTGACAGACAGACCGACAGAGACAACGGCAGAGAACGAGAGGAAGCAGGAAGGACAGACAGACTAATGTATGGACAGGTTGTTTGCGTCCACAAAACCAAATTGAACAATTTGCTCTCAGTACCACGTGATCGATGTGTCGATGTGCCAGTTGGTACTAATGTGTCACGTCGTATGGCACTGTACCGTGTTGCAATGAATCACTAGCCGGCTAAAGTCTCTGTCACACCGCGTCGCCGTTGGAGCAGTTAATGACGGTGTTACGGTAGCTCGTTGTGAGAACACTGCATTGTAACCGAATGTTTCGCTCATATTGACATTTCTTGTCGTTTCACCGTCGCCGTATGATATTATTATCAGTGCCGGATGAAGCCAAGTGGAGGCCGCTAGGCAGTCGAAATCTCAGGCCCTCGAACTTGTACCAGCAGTGTTTGGTAGTAACGTGTTATAAATAACTTCATCACATGTTACACGTTACATTTTAGGAACTTGTAGCTGTAACGAGTTACATTATCAAAAAGTAACAAAGTAACGTAACGATTAATACCCTGTTTTCTCTGTATAGTCTTTAATTGAAGTCTGCAGTTCTTTGAGTTGTTAATGTAACATACAGATAGTCTCCACGTGTTTAGAGCTAACAGTTCGATTTTTAAAGTTCTGATTGCTAGTTTATCGTACGCATCTTATGTCGCTACTGCAGTATCGTAAGTGTGACCACAGCTTTATTGCCGGTGCTGACGTTGTCTCAACGGTTGACTGACACTACAAAACACACTAATCTTCGGTTGACGACATCAGTTCTCATCGGCTCGAGCTTGCAGCGGAAGATCCGTCCACATTAGTGATGTGCCATGCATGCAAATCGAATTTTAGCCGCGCGAGTAATTGCTAATTAGCACAGACCTAGACGACATCACGTAACTGCAACTGTTACGAGTATCATCAGTCACTAGTTTCGCCGAGAGAGGCGAGAGTGTTCATCCTTACACATCGTCAGGCCTAGGCCTACTCAAGAAAGTTATGCGTACACGGTGGCCCATAAAAACTGCACAACACGATATCGACGTCACCCTTTAAAGTAAACTTTTGCCTAAATCTGCAGAGAATTCATAAGACGAACGATTCAGATGCATTTTATACAGTTGCTAAATATGCTTTGAAAAGTATTTAGCCTGAGCGGCATGCCTGCCCCGCGGGCTATATGTTCTGCTTGCGTTATTTTTCCTGTTTCCTTTTTCTTTTCAAAATAAGCTTTTGAGCAAAGGGATCTCAGGATTTACTTGACCGATTTTCATCAAATTTTCACCATATATTAGGTATTTCAAATCGGCAATCTGCGATCGAATACCGTATTTGATCGTAGATTGCCGATTTGACCCCCTTTTCCCGATGGCTTAAGGGACGTTGCCATGGTAAATAATATTGTAAGGTCAAAATTGGCGAAATCGGACTATTCGCCTTTATTCGTAGCCCTGGCATTCCGACACAGATTCCAATATCGCCATTCTAATTTTTTAAAGTTCATCTGTGATAATCTGTCTACACTTTTTGTAAATGTAGTGAATTTCGGTCCAGTAACTCTGGGGTTTAAGAGGGTCGTCGGCGTGTACCTCCTCATTTAAAAAATAAATCCTTTGAGACAAATTATCTCAGGATCTGCTTAACCGATTTTCACCAAATTTTCACCGTACGGTAGGTATTTGATCGTGGATTACGGATCGGACTTTTTTCTGATCGCTCAAGGGACGTTGCCATGGCAGCCAATTTTAGCGTCAATATTGCGAAATCGGCCTATTCATCTTTATTCGTCGCCCTGACATTCGGAAACGGCTTGTAATGTAATATCGCACTTCTGATTTTAAAAGCTTTATCTACGATGATCTGGCTACATCTTGTAAACATTTGGTGAACTTGGGTCCAGTAACTCGGGAGTTTAAAATGATGAAAGGTGTACAAGCCTTGTCGATCAGTAGTTTGGCTACGTTCGCTTTACTGCTAGGCCTTGCTGGGACCAGTACTGAGTTTTTCTGGGGCGATCACTACTCAATTTTGGTTTCACATATACACTAGAGGGCGTCATTGCTATGCCGCGCGGGCTACATGCTAGGATCTGCCACGCTTTTCTAGTTTCAATATTATTATTCTAAAAGCTTAAACCTTATTTTCAACAGTTCAGCTGATGTATATTCGCGACACGTGTGTGGACTACGAAGCGATGTTAGTTGTTCTTTCGGTATTACGAATGATTTGCTGGTTTGCAAACAGACCATGTTCTTATACAGTGTAATCATCTTCGTGCATTTGAAATTACTTTCACTGAGTAAAAGCTAAGCCTAAATTATGTTTTTGCAACAGCTTTGTCGATTGTTTACCGATTTTAGTTATTCATTATTATTATAAATTGAAGTCATTTGCGCAAAAATTTATAAAAAAACTTTCTACGAAATCTTAACTTCTTGTAACCCTACTTTAAGAACTAGCAATACAAGAATACGTCAAAACAATACAAGAACAACGTCACATGTACCCAACTTAACATAACTATCGCGAAAATAATATCAAACGAAATGTCCGAGATAACTTTTTCGATAAAATATAATTAATGAAATTTACAAGAATATTTCAAAAACTGCACCTTATTCATTATTCTTTTGAATTCTAAACATTTTAGTGAAAACCGTTTCAGTTTATCTTGAACGGTTGAATCGATGGGGTATTGAAAATATGCAGTTTTTGAGCTACCCTGTAGCCTACATTTTTTTGAAACGATAGGCTTTGTGGTGGGGAACAATCAAGTAGATTCAGGTAACGATCGGTATGAATTTCTTTAAATAAACAAGCAAATATTCACGTTGTCGAAAACTGTTCCGTGTTGAAAGTCGATAGTCGGTACCATTGTATGCTGTTAATTTAACACCGACGCGGTCGTGTATAAGTAAACTAATCATTTATTTTAAGCGCAGGAATTTCTTTCACCCTCCGCGGACATGCATGTAAACTTCCAGAGCGCCTTCTAGGTTAAAGCAGTGAATAGGTTCACTGAGTTGCAGTAGTCAAGCCGAACATTGATATATCGATATTGCAGAGAATACGTCAAGTCAGCCGCCATGTTTCTGACGCTGCATTGCGTCGTCGTCGTCATGGTGATAATTACGTTGCCCGGTGTGACGTCATCTCTATGGCAACGCCGGCTGGACGCACTCACTGTGCCGTGTCAGGGTAAGTCAGGTTATATCATCTGTCGTTCACTTCCGATCGTCTGCTGCCGCAACTTCCCGCCAAATTTCCGTTTTGTAGCATTTCGTAAATGTAAACAGATGAAAGACTTCATTAAATGCAACATTTAATGGCGTCTTTCATCTGTTTACGTTCGGTAACCTATATGACGTGAAACCGCTCATGAGGTTCGCTGCAGTGACGTTTAGAGACATAGGCAGCGGATGCGATCACTGGTTGGGGGCACCGCACCGCGGGCACCATGGCGAGCGCGGAGCGCGAGCCTATAACGCAATATGGAGGCGGAGCCCATAGCGGGGTCCAGAGGCAGAGCCCGCGGTCAGGGGGTCAGGGGCGAAGCCTTCGGTCAAGAGGTTAGTGGGTCAGGGTGCCAAGCCCCCTGAAGCTGAAAGCTTTGAAGCAATTGTATGCCTAAAGGAAGGCCCATAACTTGTTGCCAAAACGCCAATACCGTCTAAATATAAATAGATAAATAGACATATTTTACTTGTCACACGAATTACCAATAGTCATTTTACACACAGCTGGGAAACAAGTTACTGCTGCCGCTGACACACCCGCGCGACGTGTTGTCCCACGCCCACCGTTTTGTACACACATATCGACGGTCAGTGTGATAAACTGGTGATCGACGACCGTCACCAGTTTATCACACTGACCGTCCACCTAAGTTGACAGCACTTGAGATGATCGACATGACAACTCTACCTGCAGCCGTTACAGAGACATGATTGGTGCCCACCAAAATTTAAATGGTTTACGTGACCTAACCACGCCCCTTTTCAGTAATGTTTTACCACCCGTGAACTAGCACTTGCTACAGTCAACCTACCTACCAAATTTGAAGTGTCTATCTCCACTCACTATAAAGATGTAAAAGCAATACAAAATGTCGAAAATGGGGTGGTTTGGGGTAGTTAGAGTCACTCAAGGTCGCTGCAAATAGCACCATTCGATTGATCGCATAAGAGTTCTATTAGCGTTCCATAGTAACTATATGTCCCTATCCTGCATCATTTCTGAGATATAGCGAGATATAGGTCGAAAATCGCCGATTTTTACCTACCCCACTTCTATTTGACGCCGTTGTTGGGGATAACCCGTTTGAATTTCGCCGAGATCTTTGGCCTCAGACAACTAGAATACCTGGGCTATCGTAAGGTGTTGTTTATGTGATCATATGCTTAGAAGTTTTGGTACAATACCGGCGTGTGACAGACAGACAAACAGATAGGTGGACATACAGACGAATTGGGGGATTTTTTAGCGGGTGTGCCCTAGGTAACATATTGAAAACGCGTTCCCATACGGTCGCCTACGATTCGGTATCTTAGTGCGTTAAGTTTTTGGCGAAAGGTACAATAATTTTCATGCGGCGAACCTAAACGCTAATGCTAAACACGATCAGTCAAAATTATCTCTCATGTTGTGAAAGAGAATGCAATGTTGCCTTAAATGCGTGCTCATCGTCGGTTTTCGTGAAAAATCTGGTCGAAATACGACTTCCGACTGAGTAGCGCTGAGTGACGTCGCTTTATCTTATCTCTGTTGCCGCCATCCTTGTCCACTCTCATCCCGCATCACTGACCGACCACCACCACCAGCAGCAGCAGCAGCAGCAGAGCCATGCAGAGGTGTAATCGCGTTGAAATATGGGGACATAATGATAGAATAGCCGAAATTTCACATCGGTATCCACACGATGGTTCACCTTAATTGTATAGAGGTCAAGTTCAATCAATCCTGACAACATTCCTAACTCTTGATATAAAAGCTTACAGCAGCAGCTGACCAACTCACTAACAACAAATATGCATTAAAATAAAATACAAAGAAGAATTAAAAGCCTACTGTCCAAAAATACTGTAAAATGTAGTAAATTCTTAAACGTCTCTGTGCTGCTGATGTTCTGCTAAAGGTCAAAGTTCACGGTCACGGGATGAAAATGTTCCTTTTTCGGATATGGATGCGCGTCAGGAGTCGAGACGAATCGATCGTCGCCAAAAGGCAGACCTGAATTCGAAATTGTAAATAAGTAACAGCCAATATAGATATGGTGACTGACTTCATTTCGACATTTTATCTATGCCAGCTGTTCTGGCCGCCGTGTTGTAGGGCAAGGAATTTAAACATTTTGCAGCACTTACAGTGAGATCGCCGCGATGCCGCTCGCAGTCAGCCTTTCTGAAATCTACTGATTTAATTTTATTTATATGACGTGAACGTGACAAATTTTCACCAGTTACCTTCTCAAAGTACGACGACTTTCCCTACAACATAGAAATCTTAGATTACTGTGACGTCACTTCAACCTATCTATAATTGGTTGTTTATCAGTTGTTTAGTCTTCGGACATGCCCCGTTGTGTCCTGTGCCCATTTTCGCTCACTCAATACACGGCGTGTAAGCAATACATTGCGTCTGATACGAACGTTTGCACACGCATACAGCGCTGTAAAAGGCATATATCTCAGTTATCAGCAGCATGCATCGACGCATTCACCAGCCGAGAACTGTGCAGTGTGATAGGCATAGATGTAACTAGAAAACATAGGCAGTCGTATCGACATGCCGACGCACGCCCGCAGCAGCAGACCACGGCCGTAGCAGCAAGCGTCACTGAGGCGTGACGGTTTTCGTAACCGTGTAACCTTGACCTTTGACGTTCTTGGTTTTCGGGCCAATGCATGCCAAGCGATTAGTATAGAGTATATGTGTACCAAGTTTGGTGTTTATAGCTGAAGTCGTTTTCCTATTAGAGCACGTACAAACAGACGCAACTGAACGCCCTACCCACGCCGGCGGCTATACAGCCGGCGTGGGTAACAACGAGGAGATAATGCAGGATCGGGTAAACCTATCGTCCGCCTCTCAATCGCTACGCTTAAACGATCACGGCTCTTCGTTTTACTTACTTACACAGTTCTTACTTACACCGCTGATCAGCGTTATGTACTGTGGGTCTGCACAGAATGTGAACGTTCAGTTGATTTTGGGTCTTTCGATATGATGATTCATTCGCTAAAAATTTCAGCATCCATTCTATCACTACCAGGCTTGGCAAGATGGTTTTGAGGGTTTTAGAGTTTACTTTTGAAAAATAGAAATCTGGAAGTCAAAAACGTTTGTCTTAATTTTTTGATAAATAAACTTTGAATTGAAATTAAGCGATTTTTCATTATGTATTTATCTCTGCAGTGCAGCGACTGTGCCAGCCCAGATTCATGTTAAGAAATGTTGAAACTTATGAGCGCTTATCAGTGGCGTAAAATCGACTCAGGGCCAGTAAATTCCGTGCTTTAGGCCTTTTCATATTGCAAGATTTATCTAACCGATTTTGTTCGGGCTTTAACCACTCGTGCTCTCCTTCTTGTAGTTGTGAATGGATCAAAAATTATTTGGAATATGCTGTGCGACAAACATTATTTCTAATAGAGACTAATTGGACATCAACGTAGGCCTATCAATTTTCAATCATGTTTGGTATCACACTGCGTATCACCGGGACATCAGTCACGAAGGACTCCCCACTGTCGTACTTACCGTACGGTTTTGACGAAAATAATGTCATAATAATGTCATAGTTGTCGCCGATTTCTTCTGGTCACTCGAAATGATTGTTACGGAAAGTCGAAATGTACAATTTCACGGATCGGACTACCACAAATTCCGTTCCATGTCTCATCACTATGAAGCCAATCAGCCATTCGTAGCCATACGGAGTTTGCCTTGCCATCTTTAGGCGTATACCTCTCCTGGCGTCGCGCATGTCATATCACTTCACTTACAAGCGTGCACAAAAGAATATCGCATTGGCCTACTTAGTTTCGGAAAGAAACTACGACCAACGCCGTAGAATTTCACGACTGATATAAATATCGAGAGAAAAACAGAAGCACATGGCCGAAGGGCGACATGATGCGAGTGTTCGAGGATAGATTATCAGATATCAAAGCTCACGACAATAGACAGGCGTAGCAATAGTTGCATGACGCTCTTCAGACACTGTCAGCGACGGTTCAATTCAGCTGATTCAGTCTCAGACTCACTGAAGCTGCGACCTTACGGCGGCTTATAGAAATGCGTTATGCTACCATTATTCTCACTAAGCTGACGGAACTGATGAAAGCTTCCGGTGCAGCCAGTCGTACACTTCACAGCTGGCGGCAGAGTGCAGTTAGGTTGATGAGCACACGGCGGCGTCTACACCTCAACATTTTTGAAGTAAGAACTCATCGTATAAATGACTATTTTCTACGGACGCCTTTTTAATTTTTATCGCTCTACGCTATGCTAGCTGTCGTCGTGTGTCCGTCCGTCCGTCTGTCACAAGCCGGCACTGTACCAAATAGGCTAAACGCAGGGTCACGCAAATAACGCCATACGATAGTCCAGGGGCTCTAGTTTTCTGATGCCAAAGATCTCGGCGAAATTCCGAGTCACCCCCAAACGGGGACGCCAAATGGAGATGGGATAGGTTAAAATCGGTGATTTTCAACCAATATCTCACTATATCTCAGAAACGTTGCAAGATAGGGACACAGCTACTATGGAAAGCTAAGAGAAACTCGTATGTGCTCTATCGAATGGTACTATTTCCAGTGACCTTGAGTGACAATAATTACTCCAAACCACCCTATTTTCGACATTTTGTATCGCCTTTAATATCATCATAGTGAGTGGAGATAGAGACTACAAATTAGGTAGGTAGGTTGACGGTGGCAAGTGCTAGCCCACGGTTGGCAAACTATGGCGTGGTTAGGTCACATGAACCATTAAAATTTTTGCGGGCACTAACCATACCATATCTCTGGAACGGCTGATCGTCTCAGGTGCTGTCAACTTAGGTGGACAGTCAGTGTGGTAAACTGGTGATCGTCATCGGTCACCAGTTTATCACACTAAACGTCGACGTCTGTGTACAGCACGTTGAGCGCGAGGCACTGCGTCGCGCGGGTCTGTCAGCGGCAGTAGAGACTCTTGTTTACAGTCGCATGGATAAGAAATCGGTCGTGATCGGATGCGATTTGTGGAATATAGAAAAATGCTGTTTGTTGTCGAATGACAAACAAACGTTTGCATACTTGAAGTAATGGGTGGCGTTACTTACTTACTTACTTACATTTGTGATGTCAGCGGTGCATTCTGCGCTGCGTGCACGGAAAATGAGCACACCACGCATGCGCAAATACGGGCGTCAGTATCAATTTCCGGCTTATTTATGCCACTTCCGCGCTCACGTTTACTCCAACAAACATCACGTGACGATGATACCACGTGACCGGCATGACGACATGGCAAGCTCATAGTGTTGCACGTGTCGTAAAACTTACTAATTTGCTGTGTCGTTTTCGAGGACAAAGTGAAGCAAATTTCACTGGCCTGTTTAGTTATTACTTACCTAACCCTATAGTCATTGAAAATAAACCTTCTTTGCATACGCCCCGATCATAAGTATTGGTTGTAGTGTAAACTTTGACGTTTTGGTGCGTTATCGACCTTTAAAAAGCTGTCAAGTGTTTCCCTTGCATGTACTTTAGTGGAATATCACGTTCCAACATTATACACTACACCAAAACAGTATCATGGTGAACCAGTATGTCAAACATTCTGGTCATGGGTCATATAGTTTAAAAGTAAGGCACATACAGGCAGACATACGAGACCGACTGCTGTACCTCACCACTAAAGTTGTTTATCACTATATCAGAATGATCTCCTGCGTTGTAACGCTGGCCGCGTGCAGCGGATAGCGTAATGTAACGGTCTGGCGTCCGTCCATCTGTCTGTCTGTCTGTCCCGTCGGCGCACACTCGACGTGACTCAAAAGGGGCAGCACACGACGCGGGCAGCGTATATTTCCGTCCACGTATTACGAGGACGGACATAGTTTATTGTTTTCATACACACGGGCTGGTTGCTGTTGTGATCGTTGCAGTTCTTTTCCTAGTAATAAATAAACCTAACTAGAGATGTCTCAACTTTTTTGATAGCAACATAATGGCCGCCGAATGTTGGGCCACAATTAGCAAAAGCATCTCAGCCGTTTCTGGGTCAAAGGTCACGGAAAGTAAGTCAACTTTTAGTGGACACATTGTAGATTGACATTGGCGTTTTTTGTTTTGCGGTGCTACGCTTCGTTCCGGAGATATGCGGTGTCGAGTGCGGAAGTCGCGGAAAAGAGGCTAAAAATTTGATTTTTTGCGCCTCAAATTTGGGGAGAGGCCCCCGAAATTTTTGTGGGCATTTGTAAATCGACACCACGTACTTCCGATCTACTGGCCAAGTTTGGTGGTGATCCCATGGCTGGTCTTTCATCTATGTTGACAAAATAAAAAAATAATAAATTACAGCGGTGAAATATAATGGCCTTGCCTTCGGCGGTCATAGTAAAGTTACGCTTATGCAGAACGGTATAGTCGCGAATCTACGACTGGCAGTGATGTCTACAGCAAGACTGTGACTGAAATTGCACACAATTGAACTCTGGTTGTCTGCTTCTCTCTACTGCTCACTTCCTACTATCTGTCGGTGCCTATGTCTGTCTGTCTGTTTGGCTTCCGCAGCCACATCAGCACCGGTAGTAGTCATAATAGACAGCAGGTGTGATGAGACAAACCGATGCAGCTCTACAGGTGAGTTTCGTGCATCGTCGATTCGCTTGCACACTCGGCAATTTCCTGCAGTTCTGTATGAAGGGATGTTTTCGTTCTCCATATGAGCACAGCTCGAGGACAAAATTCTGTGTTTTGGCCATGGCCCTGGCCTCGACAGAGCATGCTGTCACTGTTAAAGAAGTCGTACAGTGTCTGAACCTGTTTAATTATGCATCCAAACAGTACTCGACTTGACAAAAAATCTAGTCAGTCAGCTTATGTTTCTGAAGTGCAATTGTCACTGCTCACTGTTTTTTTTTTGCAAATGTGTTATCATAGCAGAACATTAGTTACATTACTTTCATTTTGTCTGCTTTCTCTGCTGTGCTTGAAGGTCAACACTGTGATTTATTGTAAATTTTGTGACGTAAATCATTTACATTTTATATATTCATCTTTATTCACCGACATGTAGAAAGAAATATTATGTAATATACATTTTATACGTACTATATTATAAGTCACTTTCCACGGTCAGTCCACATTGTTTATATGCTCAATTTTTGCAGATTATTGACTAGTCTATGACATATGCCAAAACATAGATCAAAGTCAGTTTTAGCTACTGAAATCTTCTGAGGGCAAAGTTCTGTGGCCTTGGCCTCCCGGACTGCCTCCACGGACTTTTGCCTGGACCTTTTCTTCTGAGCTACTCGGTTCTTGATTTTATTTTGTCCCTTATTTTTTCCTTTCTGTCTGAGCCGTGCGCTAGATTAAGCTGGCCATCTCGTCAGCTTTTGAGCGCACGTTAATCTACCGTATCATATCGTATCGTATCGTATTGGCCTAGGATTCGATACTGCTGTCCTTCATTCCATCCCTGTTTTTCGTGCACACTTTGTTCGTCGTTGTCGCGTTGTGTTTGTCTCGAATGACGTCAACCGATGACCAGGTGTTCGGCCATGTTCGGGCCACATATTACGCAGTTTTATTCTGCATTCATCATGTTTCTGCAACAGTGATATCTTGTAAAGTAAAAGCCTAATATATAGGCCCAGGCCCAGTAAACTGTTAAAGCCGCGTGAGACGCAGGGCTACAAGGAAGTGCGTAATTAATCTTTTTCGCAACAGTTCTTCTGGCTCTGGACCATAAAACTGATGTCGTAGTCATTTATAAACCTGCTAAAAAGGCGGCATCACGCAAAAAACTCGCCTCGGGCGCACGGGCACTTTTAAAATTAGCTTGGACCCATGCCGGTTGTGCAGCATACGACAGCGTCGCCGTCTGCTGCATGAGTGTGTGTTGCGAAACGGAATGGATTACTTGATGGGCATCATCGAACTTGGCCGACCGGCTCTGTACCGATGGTGCACAGATCTGCAGGTGCGCGATTGTTGTCCTCAAGCATTGATACATCTCTACCTGTGTCACGGGACGGCGACCAGGAGTGACGACGGGGTCACGCACGTTAAACGTAGAATATATGCTGCGCTACAGCGCTAGCTGTGTTATGAGTGTGTGATCTCTTATCTACCTGCACTTGTCGCAAATGAAGTATCTTTGAATGTTCGATTACCTATAGACAACGCCGACAAGTAGACACGAAACTAGAGCGAGATCGGCAGACAGAGAGATACGGAAAGAAACAGCCACAGAGATATCGAGTGAGATTATCGGCCATATTGACAAGCGACATTAATCTAATTGCAGACTGCGTGTGACCAGTATAGTGTTGGTCCATTAGCGAATTGCTGCAGCCTAGTGATGGTCCAAGTACTCACTTCGAAACGCAACGCATCAGGCAGCTTACATCAATAATACTGCACTGTTCCAAGCGACGTGTACAGATTGAAGCAAACTATCATGGTGATACATTGGGGTTGTAGACGTCCTTCGTATCGCAAGCTGAACGGTTGTCAGCTTGTTCTTAGAGTATCAAAGAGCTGACTGTATACAACTTAAGAATTTTCTGTTCAGTGTCTTTACTTTTTATTGTACTATGTATTCTTGTTTCCTGATAAAGAAATTGATGATGATGATGATGATGATGATGATGATGATGATGATGATGATGGTCTTGGTCTCAAGACCTTTAGAAACTGTACTCGAGTGCTCTCGAAACTTGGTCTCGAAATCATAAGACTGCAAAAAGCCCTCAAAATCAAAGGCGAGTAGAATGCCAGCTGGTTACCGCCCAACGCTATGCTTGTGCGGTATATGCTGTTGTCGTCGTCCGTCTGTCTGTCCGTCCGTCTCTCACACGCCGGTAATGTACCAAAACAGCTAAACCTAGGGTCACGCTAATAACGCCGTACGATAGCCCAGAGACTCTAGTTTTCTGGTGCTAAAATGTCGGCGAAATTCCACCGGGTCACTCCAGACTGGGGTGCCAAATAGAGGTGGGGTAGGTTACAATGGGTATTTTCGACCATTATCTCGCTATATCCCAGAAACGGTGCAAGATAGGGACATAGTTACTATGAAGTGGTAATAGGAACTCCTATGCGCTCTATCGAATGGCGCTAATTCCAGTGACCTTGAGTGACCCTAACTACCCTAAACTATGTCAAGTCCCAGCACAAGAACGACAAATCACCCTTACAAGGGGCGTGGTCAAGGTCACGTGACCCACTTTAAATTTTGAAGCCCCGGTGATATATCTGGAACGGCTAAAGCTAGAATCGTCAACTTTTGCACACAGGTAGACTGTATCAAATCCTAGCTTTTGGATTAAAAACCACTCCACACTTTGTCTAGTCCGCTTTGTTTTTCTGTATCAAATGCGACACTCCGCCGATCAAGGGATAGTTTTTCAACTCAGTTTCTCTCTCAGGGTAGTAACGGCACTGAAAAGAGTTAAAGTACGTCTTGCTTTTTACTTACCTTACTTACTTACTTAAAATAAACAAGACTATTGTTATCGTCAGCGACAATCTTGCTCATAGCGGCGTTCGTCTCTAATCGTCGTCAAATCTCATTTACTTGTCCGTGTAGAAACGCTGCCTGCGGATCGACAGTCGATTTATTTCCTTACATACTTATCTCGGCGCGCAGGTGCCCGCTGTAAGGCAACGTATCAGCTGGGCGAGTCGGAAGAGATGAGAAATGTTCATTGAGCTAATTTGACCGCCGTCTATAATTGCCTTCTGATGGATCTATCGGCTGGTCGCCCACTTGACCACTGACGGGCTGCTTCTCGCGTCATACGAGCGACATAAACGAAGTTTATCGCAATGGGAAGCAGGCTTTGAGCACGAGATGAGGCCCTCGAGACACGGCCGTGTGCATGTGGTCACATCCGACCAGTCGGCTACTCGGCCCCGGCTGAGTGGATACGACTACGATGAGAAACAGTTCCCTTGACTCAGTCAACGGTCGTAGTGTAGCGCTGACTTTACTGTTGAGAATTTGAAATTCAAGTGCTCGAATAGCTTCGGTTGTATATGTAGCAGTGCCAGTTTGACATTTAACATTGAGCTATATATACATAAAGCAGCATAGACAGTCTTACACGAGATGACGATTGCTCTGAATATTCAGTACATGAGATCAACACAGCGATTATACAAATTTAAACTAAATACAGTCATGGCTATCATACATATTAATATTCATGAAGTTTCTTACTTTAACACTGAAGCAGCTAAATTAATAGACAACACTTAGCAGAGCCACACCACGCCACAGTGAAATCATCAGAGTCGTTTTACTTATTTACGCTATATTTTTGTTGACCCATTGGCGAACTTGCAATATTCACGATATCCAGAATATATCGTAGATCACTTCCAAAATTAAATCAACTTTTATCTGTTTCACAGTCTACCTATTCCCCAGACTACACGAAATCCACTGTTAAATTTGCGAGTTATTCTGCTAACAAACAAAGAGACAGACAGATAGACAAACGGCGGCTAACAAACCCTCTGGGAAGCGCAGCCGCCGTCACACCGTGTTTCATAGTTGTTCCATTCGTTCACTGGTGCAATAAAACTTGTCAAAATCGTTAAAAAATGCTGGAAAAAATCAAAAACCTAAAATTGCAGTAAAAAGTAAGTAAATTTGAAATAGTGTAATGACAGCATGGCAGTATAGGCTACACAAAGTCACGCATTACGCAAGTAAATTAGGCTTAGGGCCAACTGTCTCGTACATTTTGTTGACTGTAGGCATAAAGTATGTAAAATAGACTTGTAGACCTATTGATTGCAGAAATGAAATTGAAAAAATCGCGATTTTTTCACCAAAAAATAAAAAAATTTCGATCACACGGAACAACTATGCCGTGTTCCGTTGCTGCAGGTGAATGGATGCAAATCTCGTCGTTATTGCGAGTAATTGATCTTTAAGGAGCAGCAGAACTTGACGCCACCACGAGCGTCACGTGACCAGCAAGTGCACTGATCATCATTCGTGCGCGCGATACGTTTACCAATGCTATTGCAGTGTCAGGCAATTTTGTCACTAAATCTATCGGTTTGAATCATCCTGTGCTTTTACGATTATTTTCGTGAAGAATATGGATTTTACCGGAAACTGTGTGGCACGTGTATGACGTGTGTGAACGTTTCGTTACTTTTCCAGCTACGAATTAAACAATTTATTGGTGCTCACGAGGCATAATGGACATCGACAAAAATCGATTTGGTCCATTTCTGCCGTATTCGAAACGGTGACTAAAAAGAAAAACACGTATACGGCCGTAACCAAACCCGTGGCCGAAACTGTAGGTCCAGTTTTGGCCGTAACCGTAGCCGAACCGAAACTTTGAATCGAATTCGCTGACGTGCAGTTAATAAAGCTGAACAAAGCAAGGAACGTCATGTAACGAAAATACGCCGGTCCATTTAGTGAGTTGAAGCGAGTAAACAGCTATAGTAGAAAATATCATAAAGTCACTGAAACTGAACCGTTTTAGGACGTAAATGTACGCTGGCCGCGTCGCTTGCTGTCCCTGATGAGTCACGTTGAATATGCGCCGCGTGCCCTATTGTTTCTTTTTTTGCTTGTACTTCTTTCTTGTTTGTTTATCTGTTCATTTATGTACATTGTCACTTTTTTGGTGAATAAAGATGTATATATTAAGATTATAGAGAAAGACGGGGCAGACGCAGATAGGCCTACGATACGATACGGTACGGTAGATTAATGTGCGCTCAAAAGCTAACAAGATGGCCAGCCTAATCTAGAGCACGGCACAGAAACGAAAAAGATAAGAAAAAACTAAAAACAAAAACCGACATGCTGACAAGAAACAGTCCGGGCAATAGTCCGTGCAGGCAGTCCAGACAGACTGACGGACGGATGGACGCCAGACCGTTACATTACGCTTACCGCTAGACGCGGTCAGCGGAATTACCGAATATTGTATGCTAGGAAAAGTAAGAATTCCGCACTATCGTCGTGTGTGTTCGTGCATCGATCGGCGCTGATGTTCGCTGGTCATATAGAGTAAGTTTACTGCACAGACAGGTGCTTGTCGCAGGTGTCCGTGTCAATCGTCCAATTTGGCTGCCGCGCCAGAATGCAGAAATGTCTGTTGGTCGTACTGTACTGCAGGCCTAGACGCACTTCTCTCATAATGAGTTTTATGTCCACGCTGTACGGTGGGACTCCTTTATCGTCGTTGGCGGACGAAATTACCGGTTGACTGAAAACGCAGGAATGGCACAATGACGGACGGACGAAGTTTGTTTAATGCTCGTATATGTGTGTGCAGCGTTGAAACAAAAGCTCTGTCGCATTGCGTTTACATTACCTGTATAGGCCTATACCTAAATTGTGGCAACTTATAACATTTTGCTGTTGGAAATCTTAAACCGGTCTTTTGCATTTTCGGGGCTAGGCGCAATTAAATGGTTATAATGCTTCTTGATAATAGCCTAAGAAATTTCTTACTCTACTAATAATGCCAGACAACAACGAGTATTTTACAGTTAGGAATTTTATATTACTGTCGAATATATAAACTCCTATAATATTAGTTATTGCATGTGAGTATGGTTGCTTAAAAGCCAACGTTGCTCAACTCGTAGCGAACAAAATCCGTCCGTCCTGCAGTCCTGCAATTTTCGTGCTCCCGAAATTACTTCCAGATTGTCATTTGCTTCCAAAAGACTGGTTGCAGTAGCGGAAAGATGCGGTAGTGGTGAAGAACTGTAGATGGGCTGAACATTTTGTTGACCGAAACCAAAGCCGTGTCGAAACTCATTTTTCTTACGCAGTTTCGGCGCCGAAACCGTAGCCGGAGACGAAAGTCGGTCGGACTCCGTAAGCGCCGAATGCAGAATGGTCTCGCAAAACTCAAAATTCATTGTACATCAGAAACCGAATCAGCGAATCAAGTAAAAGAAATCAAGAAAACTTAGGCTAATTACCTGGTGAATTACCTGGTGCGGTCGCACCAGTGAGAAGATTGACTTCTTCCAGATGAGGCCTTGAAGCTTGGAGGACACTAAGTGTCCGTCCGTGTAAAAGCTTGTCTTGAACTGACGAAGGCGTTGCAGTTTGCTCTTGAACATGTTGACCGTTGTAGCTGAAACTGTGTCCTTATCTAATTCGTTCCATCGGTTAACAACCCGTTCGGAAAAGAAGTACTTCCTCAAATCCAGACGACTCCTGTGCTTCATACGTTTTAACTAATGGTCCCTTGTTCTGCTGTTGGTTGATGGCTCAAACATGGATTCGATCTTAATACCAGACAGACCTTTGTAGATTTTGAAGAGTTCAATTAAGTCAGATCTGTTTCTGCGTTCCTCCAACGTCCACAAGTTGAGTCTATTAAGTCTTGTCATGTAATCCAATTGACTGAAACCTGGAATCATTCTCGTGAAACGGTGCTGAATCTTTTCAAGCAGTATTTTATCTTTATTGTAATGTGGCGACCATGCAGGTGTACAGTATTCAACAAACGGTTTAACCAACGTCTTATAAAGTGGAAGCAAGATATCAGGAGACTTGTAGGTAATGGTTCTTTTTATCATGCCCAGCACTCGATAAGCTTTATTGTATGCTGCCTGACAATTGCTGGATGACTTCAAATTGTCAGTGACTATGACACCCAAATCTTTCTCCTCTTTACTACTTGCCAAGACATGACCATTCAATTCATACTGAAACAGCTGATTAGCGCTACCGATGTGTAGAACTCTACACTTGGATGTATTGAATTCCATTTACCATTTCTTGGACCAGTCTGCCAATGATGTAAGGTCGCGTTGAAGACTCAAACAATCTCTTTCACTGGAAACCGAATGAAAAATCTTCGTGTCGTCTGCAAATTTCAAAATATTACTCAGAAGACCTTCATCAATATCATTAATGAAAACAAGAAATAGCAGCGGTCCCAAAACCGAGCATTGAGGTACGCCGAATCGCTCGCTCGATTTTGCAGATACATGTGTGCATTAATTGAAGTGTGTGTAGCGTAAATTACAAATATCTAATCAAGCCACGCAAACAATTAATAGCCTAAGTTTTATTTTATTCCGGAGCCCATATCTATATAAGCAGAATTGACCGCATAAGGGACAGAAAAATACAAAAACAATCTTATAAAATACTATATAATAGCCTAGTTCACATCTATACACATAAACATTTCTTTTTAACAGACTAGTTCTACCTTGGGCAAGTGATGGGCGGCTCAGATGTCAGCAGGGTGGCCCTGCTCGAGCCGAATAATGGGGATAAACCCCATCACCGCAGTGGCTAGCAGATATCGTGCGGACGAAGCACTGAGAGCCGGTGCTAGCACTAACTACGTTACGTTCGCTACTGGCCTGCTGTAGGTCTACGTCTAGGTCTAATGGCTGCCGATGCAACTAGCAAGTGCGTGATCGTGGTCGCGTGACTGAGCGGTGAGACGATGTGTAAACTAGTTAGCTGTAATTCACTCCCAGCAGTACAGCATCGTCATCATCAGCATCCCAGCTGCAGCAGCTGCAGCAGTATCAGTGACGACCATGCTACTGTTTGCCAACAAGAAAGCCCTCACTCTACAGCGCAAGGAACGCTTTAGCAACATTTTAGCTGGCCGTGCATTTTCGGCTAGTTGTTGCTTATTTACAGTTTCTAACTCACGCCTGCTTTTCAGCAGTGATGTTAAGTCCTCGAGGACAAGTTGGCCTCGAGGACAAAATGTGGTCCTCCTCCTGGTCCTCCAGTATTTGTCCTCGACATGTCCTTGAACTTTTCATTTGGGCCTTGTGAAATTGTTTGTAATGCTAGTATTGGTAATATTTCTGAGTTTGCAATGGTTAGTTAATCGTGTTACTTACTTACTTCTTATGTCCGTGGTTGTTTTTATTTGCTTCTCGTTTTATTAGTGTAATGATGAGGACTATATTTTTGATGATGTTGCACATCGACTGGTTTTATTTCTTTAACACGAATTTTTTCTGGCCTCGAACAAGTTGTCTTCGGCCTCGAACGATTGTCCTCGGCCTCGTCCTCGGCCTCAAAGATTTGTCTTTGTCGTCGTCCTCGTCCTCGAAGATTTGTCCTCGGCCTTGGCCTCGAGAATTTGTCCTCGCTTTACATCACTGATTTTCAGACACGGTTCCTGTCAGGTTTTTTCTCTCTTTTTAAATACAAATTCTAACACAAAATCATTGGCATTGTAACAAAAAATGATCTTTTCTATTTAATTTATTAACAATCACAACGACATCACTCAGTGAAGGTCAAGCACAAGCAGCGTCCATAGGTCAGGCACCCGTAAAAATATAAGGAATGTCTATAGTTCTGCATATAACAGTTTCATAACTGGTTTTCCCAACTTCACTTTCACTTTTCAATCAGTCGACTGCGTCATACCATAACTTATTATCATGTGACCTTGAACTTTGACCTATGACCTTGACATCGAACTTGACTCATTTACATAGTGCCATGATGAACCAGCGTGCCAGCGTGCCAGATATCTAGGTCAAAGGTCATTTCGTTCGAAAGTTATTGTCCGGACACCGACGCACACGGCGTGCGTACTGCTCTACCCGGACCACTAATGTGGCTGGTATAAAAATCTACAGACTGTTTTCGTGTTGACGATGGCGAACCACAGCACGGTACAATGAAGACAAGGGCGGTGAGATAACTGAGCCTGGAGAAACTTAATACACCTAAAGACTTCTAAGTTCACTTGTAAATTTGCATTCGTTATCGTGTAGACCTGACCGCTTCGCGACCATAACGGTCACTTTGTGTGAAAGCGCGTCAATATGAGCGAATAGTATCATCACAAGTGCATGTATATATTTCAGTTATTACTTTTCCGGCGGGAGCGGTTGCGGAGTATTGTAATGTGTACGTCTGTGTGTCTGTCTGTCTGTCTGTCGGTCGGTCTGTCCGCAAGCATATCAAATGAAATCAAATCAAATTTATTTGCCATAAATTCAGTACACAATAAAACAATTCATAAGTTCGCATTGCGTTTGGCTGGACAGACAGGCGATAACTTCGCATTTATGTCTGCCCATGACAACTAAACCTAAAAATAACATAAAATAATACTATTTATACAGTAGATAGAACCAAACGCGCGATCTTTACCAAAGTTTTTATGCATGTTGCCTATGGCTGTTGCTTGGTCTTCCTCCGACAGGATGACGAAATTCCAAGGGGAAGGGGTAGTTTTAGGGGTTTTCTTCCCCCTTGACAAACATTGTACAGCAGAGCATTTGAGACCCATACAAAAACGGCTGAACTGATCGAGATGCCGTTTGGGATGATGAGTGGGCTTGGCCCGAGGAACAGTGTGTTACGTGAAGGTGGCGATCATTGAAGGGGAAATGACATTTTGGGGGAAAACATGAGCCCGACAAGCCTAACACCCATATGAATTGCGAATTGGACTGTTTCATGTATCGACGTGCACATGTTTTGGGCAAAGGCTTGATTGCAAGCATTAGACGAGTCTGTTATCGGCCGCGAAGGGGGTGAGATTGCACACCGCGGGCGAAGTCTAATATCTACGATTGCCTTGTATTAAATTTGTTCGGTATGGCGGACTTGCACAGCCGCCAACACCGAACGAATTTAATAAAAGGCAGAGTCGCCGGTTGTTTATGATACTGAAAGACGCGGAGACAGCGAAGGAGAGGCATAGAGATGAATGGAATTAATGAACATAGAGAAAAAGATGAAGTTCCGCGCAGATGATGTCGACTGTTTTGATGAAGTGTCTGATTATTCCCGTGTGAACAGTGTCGATTTGACGAAACTGACTCGCTTACTGCGTGGTCACGTATTGAGTCAGGATGTCGGCGGCGTACCGAGACTGTTAGAAAGGGGGCATGCACCCTTCTATAACTTAAATGTCAGTGTTCACTCACATGTCCTCCACTAGGCGTGACTTTTGTATACTATAAATTTGTCAGTTTTTTCCAGTTAATAAAGTGTCAGAATCTTTCAGCCTCAGAGGCAGGCGCGAGGTTGCCGTGTACGCCGGTGCAGGTAACAAACTATAACCTGCCGTCACGATTG
>Ga0209780_1000350_pt1 | contig 23599 bp, 12 predicted proteins | sample WorMetexBAHAMAS2_FD_187384 | JGI IMG/M metagenome (GOLD analysis project Ga0209780, IMG submission 187384) | Marine gutless worms symbiont microbial communities from Max Planck institute for Marine Microbiology, Germany - Inanidrilus exumae... | ecosystem: Host-associated > Annelida > Digestive...
GCTGTCACTGACGAATCCATGCGACGCACTGCATCATGGCAAACGTCAGAATTTTAAAACAGTCACATGACCATAGCCACGCCTCTTTTGCAGGTGATATGTCATCCTATTGCTAGAATTGATATAGCCTACCTGTTTACAAAATTTGACGACTTTAGGTTCAGCCATTCCAGTAATATGATTGGAGCCCCCAAATTTTTTAATGGGTCACATGACCTGACCACGCCCCTATCAAGGACGGTTTGTCGTCCGTAGTCTGTGACTTGCACATTCAACCTGTACATCAAATTTGAAGTCTTTGCAGTCACCAATTACGAAGATGCATAAGGCAACGCAAAATGTAGAAATTGAGGTGGTTTAAGGATGTTAGGGGTCACCCAAGGTTATCAGCAACATAACCATGCTTAGAATTTTTCTGAAATTTTGCAAATAGGGCCGCTGTTGACTGCTGCTGCCTATAACAATGATTATTACTTTGCAGGACGATTCGTAAGCATGTTACGTCAGTTTGTAAGGGTGTTTTGAGATTTACAACAAAGTGTGATAGGGGAGGTCGTCAGTTTACCCTAAAATTATGTGACGCTATTTACGGCTGAACCCTCAATAGCGAGTTTGCAGATTTGGTTACATAGGGCCTTGGTTACAAAAAATGGTATTCAAGGGGATTCCTGAAATAAGATTTTTTAAAAGTCAGATGCCTCACCTAATGTATAGCCAGTAGTGTCAGAACACTGAAGGCAGAATTTGTTTGGTGAAATTATATTTTTTTTGTTTTAAGGAGCTGAGGAACACACTGGAGAAGGAACGACCGAACTTGTTTCACTTGGCAAGTTTAACTGATGAACGTGACTGCACAAGCTTCTGTGAGTGTCCACAGAATTGCTCATCATTTTGTACATAATGCAGAGTTTTCAGAGACAAACAGTAGTTAGGATTGTGGGAGAGAACAGTTCTTTGATGTAAAAGCAGGCTAGTGCACCCCGTATGGGCTCCAGGGCTGTAATGTGCTCGGAGTCATTTGTTGATTCAGGGCTATATAAATTGTTCACTTATTACTTCTATCCTTACTTACTTACTTCCTTAAGAATTAAGAATAAGCCTGTTCTGTTTCCAGGCCGGAGGTCGTAAAAGGCGACAAAACCTGGCTTTTTAATGTTTTTGTGTTTATTTTGTGTTGTAGTACATTTTGTTACGGATGCATGTTTGCTTTTGTTGTGTTAGATTTAGTTTTTCAGTACCAAGCCAAGAGATTGGCTGGGATGAACGTCTCCAAAATGACCTATTTGTGTCCAGTTGTATGTAAAACTTTAACTCAATCAATTAGCTGGCTAATGCTTTTGATGTAAAAGCAGACTAGCACAGGGATCTGTATTAAGCCCTAGTTTTTAAGATAGGCATCAATTAGTTTGGTGATTTCAGGTAGTTGGGACATATGGAATATGAAGATGATGCTGATTGGATCAAGTATTGTACAACAGCTGAGTTAGAAGATGGGATGATGTGAAAAAGAATATGAAAAGTTTTGTCCCAGGTCTTTAGCAGGTGGATGATAATTAAGGTGCTAACTGGCTGGCTAACCCCAGTTTGCTCTTGAATGCTAAAATGCTACAGTAAATTACACACTGTATTTGTTCATTGGTAGCCTGTGTGGCTTAACAGTAGAGCATTCACTCTCGATCTAAAAGGTCGCAGGTTCATATCTCTGCCGGTAACGAGTATGGGAGAACTTGACTTTTTTATTTGTTCATAACTTTAAATATATTTTTGTAAGTGATAATTTTTATTATTAGTTATAAGTGTATGATTTTTATTGTTTGGTTTAAATTTATTGCCCATTTGATGTGTATATGGAATACTGTACTGTTAATTTATGTAGTACTGGGCTGACTGTGATAGCAGTGTTCCTGTGTGGCTTGTATACAGCGGAGATAACGAAAGCAAACGAGGAGGTGATGAAAGTAATAAATCTCTATGACGAGGTGATCAACAAAGCCGACATTAGCAGTTTGCTGGTTGATGACAATAATGGTAAGCTTGGCTGCATCTCCTCTTACAGTACAATACGATACGATACAGTATATTTACATGCGCTCAAAAGCTGACGAGATGACCAGGTTAATCTAGCACACAGCACAGAAACGAAAAAATAAGGAAAAACTACAAACAAAAACCAATCAGCTCAGAAGAAACGGTCCTGATATTAGTTTGTGAAGGCAATCCGGCAGGAAGAAGTGAAACTACGGGGGGTAGGATTGGTGAAACAGGTAGGTTTTAAGCCAGGAGTGAAAGAGAGAGGGAGTAATGGATGAGCAGAGTGGTGAATCAAAAGAGGAAGAAGTGATTGGTGATGCTAGATAAGATGTACTGCATATTATCTTAGGAGTTAAGACGTGGATAATTTTGGTGTCAATATTTTTATGTGTCACCTGAAAGATACTTGCATCTAAAACAAATCTGTCCAATCCATCCTCAAATACTTGGATGGAAATGTAAGCTGGCCACGTTGCATGCTGCCTTTGGTGAATCTTTTTGAGTATGCGCTATGTGCCATATTAAGGTAAGAAAATTGTGCTGTGTGCTCTATTAAGGCTAGAAAAAAAGATGGAATAGACAAAGACAGATGCCGAGATAGTGGATAAAATTGAGAATCCTGCATTCTGTAATCCAAATAACTGAAATTCGTAATGATTTGTAATAGATTGGAGAAGGTAGGTAAATGCTAAACAAAATGACAGTAAGTACGTTATTGATTGATTACCGCAGTGTGTAAAATATCAGCTGCTGTGGGTTGTCTTGGAATAACATCTTTGTTGCTGATGTTAATATCTGCAATAGACCTGGCGACAATGGAAGCTGGTCGGCAGCCAGCATCTGGTAACTCGTTGAATTTCCTTGACGATCCGTTGCTAGGTCAGTTTGTATTGTGCACTGTGTTTTGTATTTCATCAGATAGCACAGATTGTATCATTTTCACACAGTTTCACTCTGCTTCACATGTGATGTTTGCTATGGCATCACTCAACCGGTGCTCGGCAAAGGCATTACGTTTTTAGGCTGTCCTGTTGTCCATTCATTCATCTGTTCGTCTGGTCAGATATTGTTACCACAATGTCTCATGAATGGCTTAAACAGTTTTAATAAAACAACTGACACCACCCACTATGGATGACCTGATTAACTGTTTGAGGTCAAAGGTCACAGCAGGCCATTGAGATCAAATCTTGTGAACACCACATCTCATGAACTAGTTGAGCAGTCTCAGTGAAACTTACAGGGAATCCCCGAATGACCGCTGCGCTAGCCTCATGACTTGGTTAGATGTTGGAGAGCAGTGGTCAAGATTACACCTTGGTTCAACTATCTGGTGGCAAATGCATCCATGTCAACGCTGGGATGTCGATGGAACCTGTCTAGTATGCGGCCGTTTTTTTGAAATGATAGCTCTGTGGGAGAGCGTGTGGCAACAGTTGTTCCAACGCATGGAATGGAGAGTTTAAAATCGTGTTGAACAGCCATTGTTCAGCTTCATTACATAATTCTTCTAAGTCATAATCCGAATCTGGAGTATAGAAACCAGCGCAAATACTATCGTATATCGGATAAATGCCTTGAATTTTTGGCAGTCTGTGGCACTGGCAAAAACCCCACCAGGCACTTGATCCGTACAACAATTTTCACTGCACCTCTTGTGAGCTCATGGTTGATGTTATGTGAAAGTGCACTACTAACAATCTTCAGAGCAGTCGTAGTAGCTAAATAATTTAGCTACTACGACTGCTCTGAAGATTGTTAGTAGTGCACTTTCACATAACATCAACCATGAGCTCACAAGAGGTGCAGTGCATATAATGTTTGAACACTAGATGTAACAGTCTGAACATGCTTTGATACAGATCGGTCATTATTGAGTGTGACGCCGGGAATTTTTAGCTCTTGTACTTGCTGGAGTTCTGTGATTATGGTGGGCGCAGAAAAGTTTGCCTTTTACCTATTGTCGACAAAGATAATGTGACTTTTTGCTTAAGGTTATTTTTACACGCCCGATCTGTGATAGTGCAAAGCTCAGCTGTGCATGAGTCGAAGTTGACTGCAGGGAAAATAATATATGTGTTGTCGGCATATTTACAGAGTTCATTACCATCTGTAAGTGCATGCAAGTCGGATGCATTTGCAACATAAGAGGGGGAACCAATTGCTGAGCCCTGTGTTATATTGGCTGATATGTATAACAGGAATGGCATCTGGTCACCATATTTTATTTGATGCATGTGGCCATCAAAAAGTCAACAAACCAGTTATAGACGTGATCAGGAATGTCTAACTGGGCTATTTTACTCAACAGCGTGCTGTATTACACCATGTCAAAGGCCTTACTAGAGTGACACTTGGAGAGTTATTTACCGTATTTCTCAGAGGGAATTTCTTGATATCTTCATTATATATTAGCATTGATCAGTGCATTTGTCCTAAATAACACGTGTATGTTTTCGTAGTGTGTAACTCAAATTTAGTTCCGCCATATCTCGCTGGTTTGGCGATTTCGTGTTATGACTGAGCAGTTTTCAGCACTAAGACAAGAGATTGGCTGGGAAGAACGTTTCTGAAATGACCTTCTTGGTGTCGGGTGGGACGTAAAACCTTAACTCAGTCGATATGAATGAGCAAGCCTCACTCATCATTCTGTGTGCATGTGTGTGGCCTTGGTACATATGCTGGTTTCTGGCTGCAGTGGGATAACAATGAAGCTGTGTGACCCGGTGTGGAAACAGCTTTGCAGGTCAACATATGTGGAATGGTTTGCCATCATACTTTGCAATACCGTGCAATTTGAGTGACTTCTGAAAACGTATCTGTTCATGAGTTAGTTGACTCTTGAGACAGTGTCGACTTGTTTCACTGTAGAAATTTTCTTAACGATTTAGTTGCTGCTTGAAAAATAATTGATCTGCATCTGTTTTATATTCCAGTTAGTTGTTGTGCCATATTTATGTTTGTATGTCATTCACGTTGTCCATGTTGCAAGCCAATATCAGTAGTTGTGTCATGTTGCTATGGTGTCAACATGTTATAGGCTCAACTAATGGTGTCGCTGATGATTTTGGAGAATTCTTTACAGCACATTCCACGTCGTCACTTAATGTATGTCACCACTGTAGTTTAGCTTCTGAAATTTAATCATTGGATGACTTTACCTTCGGTTTAAACTTCAGTTTTAGACTCACTTTAAAACCAAAACTTGGTTTAAAACGTAATTAATATGTGAAAGTATAATGACAACCGATGGGTTTATTGTATCATTTTATGTATATGTGAATATGTTAAAATTCTATGGTGATCTTAATGCAAGTTACTGTTTGAAATGATGTTGCATAATGCAAGGAGTATCTGTGGCATAACAGAAGTAGACTCACACTCAGTGAACCCAGGTTTGGTTTCCAGTCACCTGTATGTGTATGAGTTATTGATATCGTCAATAAGGGCATCAAGATAAAACTATGCTTTTTCTCGGAAAAGATTAACTTAATACACTGAGATTTTAGTTAACAGCCTTCTTTTCTGGATTAGTACGGTACGTGTACTTGCTGTCATCATGTGTCTGTCTGTCCGTCTGTCACGAGCGGGCACTGTACCAAAATGGCTATAATGCAGGATCACACAAACAGTGCCATACTACAGTGACCGTCGATGTCTTTGTACGGCATGGTGGGCCTGAGGCACTGCATCATGCGGGTCTGTCAGCGGCAGCAGAGACTTGTTAACTAGGTCATAATCCTGTCAGAACTACATGCTAAGTGTTAATTATTTCTAAGTACTCACGCCAATGGGAGTTGCGGGGATAGGGTTTTCACTATTGTTTATCTGTCTGTTTTTCTGCACAATGTCTCAAAAACCGATGCAGCTAGGATCACCAAACTTGGCATACAAAATGTTCCACGATGAGTCCTGGAAACCATTTATTTTTTGGTCAGAAGGTCAAAGGTCAATATTATGAATCAACTGTCTTTACACTGTTTTGATTGCTGACTTCTACTTCCATCGTGTGAGTAGATTTCATTCAAATGGGATTTGGTTCCCTCTGTGTACAGATGGCGAGCACAGACAGCACGCCACGGCAGACGTCAGCAGCCGTCATCACCACGGCGGCATTTGTCAATGCCGCACCAAGTCTTTCATTGATTTCACAGACCAATCCACTGCAGTCAGGTGCATTGCCGAGTGTAGGCAACAACATGGCCACTACATCATTTGCTGCCTTCAGTTCAACTGACTTACTACAAGCCTTGTCAGACAGGACCGTTCCACGGTCTACTTCCACATCCGGTGACCTCTTGCCTGATCTTGGCTTGCTGCATCTAACCACGTCATCATCATCAACTACAGCTGCGGGAAACCAAGAAGCACTATTGAGCCTCGGCAGCTCGACTTCACAGCCACTAGTACCACCTCCGACTACCAACTATACATCATTATCGGCAGATACATTGACAGACATTGACTATCAAAGTATGTATACGTGAACGGTTCTTCAATTTTGCATGTTGCTTTCGGTTTAGATTTCATTGTTGTGTGTTTATTTAGGTTTAGTGTGTTGCATGTTTTTGTGTTAGCTGGGATAATTTTATTCCTCTGTTGCTTGCTTTTGTTGTGTTGGGTTTAGTTTCTTCAGTACTAAGTCTGGAGATTTGCTGGGAAGAACGTCTCCAAAATGACCTATTCTGTGTCGAGTGGGACGTAAAACCTTAACTCAGTCAATCAGTTTTCATCTGTTGATAGCTTTCTGCATCTATTGTCTGTATCTGTTACAATCTGTAGTGTTAGTTACATTTGTGTGTGCGTGTGGCTCACTATGCACAGCTGGTGACGCTGAACAGAAGCTGTCGTCCAGTGGCCTTGACAGTCTTGAAGCTCTCGGCAAGTCAGTGCTACAAGAGTCATTAGCAGGAGTCACAACAGTGGCCGACTGGAAGCCTCAGCCGTCTGCAGTAACGTTAGTCACGACTTGCATTTTATTGACGACAGAATATACACAAACCACAATTTTTATAGCCATTATAGCCAGTTAAGAACTGCAGGATTTTGTTAAGGCGCAAAGGTTTACTGACTACACGCTAAGGGAGCTATTACATTCGGAGAAGATGCTAGATCTCTCATTGTTGGTGCTATGTACATCATCTCGGTGTACTGTATTTTGCATATGACATGGACAATGGAAATCAATGTGTGTCGCTGGTGCTTATTTTATTACTGCAGTCAAGCTATGTTAGTGATATGTTTACTTTTTAATGCACATATGGCGTTGGAGAACCAGCTTAAAGGGAGCAACACCCGTTCTGACAGGAGTCCAATGGTGGATGAAGATAGGATGAGACCAAGCTACTGGTTAGGGTTAGGGTTAGTGTTTTCTGTTCCCAATCAGTGCTTTGTCATTGACAGTTGGGTGACACGAAGCGTGTCTGGCATGTAGAAGAACCCCATTCCACAAATCCCCAGGGGTTCCATTCCAGAACGGGTGGAGCAGGAGGACCCGAGGAGGAAATGATTGATCCAGGTTAATTCAGAAAAACGCCTGTTAAGTGAAAGTAAAGTAAAAAGTAAATTAAGCGTATAGCAGTTTGCAGAAACTCTGCCACACTGCTACAAGAAACTCACATGCCATATAGGATCACACAGTGTTACCTTCTCTACCGTCTTTCAAGAGACAACTTAAAACATTTTTATTTACCAAATCTTTTTCATCACTTTAAATTGCTTTCTCATATTTGTGTACCGTGTCCTAGAAGCTACTTAGCTTCTGCCACGTTAATCAGTACGTTCTACTACTACTACTACTACTACTACTACCTGCCACCCGACAGAGGTGAGAATCCCGCCTTTACCCCCAGCTGAAGCAGGTACTCAGTTTAGCGGCCCCTGACGGATGCTGAGTTGACCTATGTTACATGAAAGCGGACTGGCCGGCAATTGAACTGCAACCTGTCAGTCGCAAGTCCAACGCCCTACCGCTGAGTCACCGTGCAACAAAACAGTAGGAGTAATGTTAGTATGCTGGCTGTCAGTAAAGTGCTATACTCTACTGGAATAGACTGACACTTTTAAGTGTAATGTGGTATGTTCTCATATAAACACTTAAATCATTTCTGGACATTGGAGCAATTTGGCAGCAACCACTAATGATACATAGCTTTGAGCTGGATTGAGAATAGATCTCACCTCGTTGAGAGGCTATCACCTCCTTCCTTCACCGCAGTAGTAGACGATCAGTACTGGTAGTCACTGTTTGTTATTTGCAGAGATTTGTTGGGTGTGTTGTTGTGTTGTGACTTCTTGGCCAATGTTTTGTTCACATAAATATGATCATGATGACGATGAATGATCACAAAGTAGCTTTATAAATGAAATCTGCCGAATAATAGCCATTGATACAAAAACACTGTTAATTCCAGATCTCTTGGATAGCTCAGCATGTTTTCTGTGTGAGTTAATCAGCGTACCTAGCTTCACCATTAGTTCATTAGCAGGACACTTTGTAAATATTACAGATAACAGTGGACATGTTAATAGCATGAATGATAATAGACGTATTGTTTTAAATGCACACATCAAACCGATAGTCAGTAAACTGTGATTGTAAGTTACCATGAGCTAGCTGATGTACTGCTTGTGGTGGCTGAGGAACTAATAAACGTCAGATTTACTTACTTATGAAGAAACTACTATCAAGAAATTGCTACTGCTAGTGCCATCAGTTTTCATGATACAGAGACCACTGAGAAGAATTCGAGAGCATCTTTTCACTAATCCAAATTCTTTCTAGTTGTCATCATCAAGGGCATGTGCTGTGGGCTCCAACAGTGTCTCGGAGTTCTTAACTTGCAGTGATGACGTGTGTAATGGCTGTGAAATGTTTGTGTGCATTTCTATCACTGTTTGTTTAATCAGTCTACATTTATGTACTTGGTCCTGTTTGGGCTGGGTTTGCCAAAAAGAACTTTTATGGATAGTTTACGCAGGTGCTTATGGACAGATTCCCTTCTTTTTGCCCGCCCGACAATACCGTTAATGAAGAGACGTCATGAATAATCATGAAATTTGGTTCTGTTATTTGAAGGTTGATCTGGATGAATGGAGGAGAATGATTAGTAGCGGTCGAAAGTTTTAGTAGATAATGATCATACATAACCAGAATATTACCTGTGTTTCGTCTTTAGCTACTTTTTGTACGTATAAACTTGCATTTCTGTGTTTTTCTGATATTTCTGTCATAGTGCTTCGAGCAAAATTCCATTGAACCAGCTAGCAAAGATGTCTTCAGCCACAACCACATCTTCTGCTGGTGCAGCTGTGTTATGTGCTGGCGATATGTCGGCTACGGTGACGTCTGTCAGTGAAGTTCAGCCTCTGACTAACGTCTTTGTACCACTCGAAACCATTCAGCCAGGTGACTTTACTGTTGCCATTATTTCTAAATACACAGTGTATAGAGTACAGGCAAACCAATGCTGTTGAGCAACGAGTACGGACAGCTTACCGCCGATCAGTGCTGTCCCGGCAATAGTCCCTGAAGGCAATCTGGGAGGAAGTCCATAGACTGCCGCATAGAAGATGTCTCAGTAGTACTATTAAATAAATGGCTGTGTTGTGGACATGTTGTGCGCCTTGTCGAATAGAGATGAGTTTTTGTTGTTTTAGAGTTGAAGTTAGTAGGGTTCGGTATGGTTAGGGTTATTGAAAGAGTTGGTTGGGTTGCCTCTGCCAGAGTGTGGGTAAGGGTTGGATGCCCATACACAAACCCTTTAAAGTATTAAAGAACATTGCTTTCAGCACCATGCACACTCATGCTTGCAGTTGAAGTTTATGCGTTCTGCTTCTGTTCATAGCGGTACAAATAATGGATGGATGGATGTATTGGCATGGCTGTGAATCATGGCATCCTCCTTATTTATTACATTTTCACTTAAAGTCTGTTTTTCAAACTTCATAGCTTTGCTTGCACATTCATCTATGGCATATTTATTTGCTTGATATGATGCACTATGTTCAGGGTCATTAGCACCAGTTGTTGCATATGATAAAAATGGAATTAAGATCTTACTACACTTCGGAAAGGACCGACCACGGCCCGACGTTCAAGTAATGGCTGTGTCTACGATGAGTACAAATACGAGTTCCATCAAGAACTTCAGCTTCCAGGCTGCTGTTCCGAAGGTTGCCACATATTTATAGTTGTCTCATCTTTATGGCAGCTGTGTTCTCCTTACTATAATTACAAACGTTAATGTTGTGACTTTCAGTTAGTCCTAGCATAGATTCATCACTTGCAGTGTGGTTTGTATAATAAAAATGTGCATAAGGTGGAACAAAAATGACGCAAAAAATAGAATTTAACTAGAAAAATAAGTGCATTCGTTGCATGTGTTGATGTACTGAATAATCAGGTTTAGGAACAGTTTTACTGTGGACTATATCAGGAACTGTTGTTACAATATAGCAGTGTGGAAATGCACTGTTTCATCATTGTAGCAGAGGTTGGTTGCATGGCACAGTGGTAGAACGTCGGTCTTAGGTTGCCGGCCGGCGAACCTTCCCTGTTTTGCGCTCGACCTGTGACCACTTATGTGGGTAAACCGTCTGCTATAGGTAAACCAACCAGGCCAACTTAGCCTTTCATCATCAATAGATTAGTAGTAAGCTGCAGTTGGATGTATGCTACCTCAGTTAGGGGTGGCGCCATCTGGTGAATGCTTACGAAGGAAAGGCAAACATGGTGTAATTTGCGGGTAAAACTGTGTGATCATGTCTGAGTGCTTTGAGATTATGCATAGTATAAATGGTGCTATATAAATACTCTTCCTTTTTCCCTTTTCTTTCCTTATAGTACACTGACAGAGGGCATGCAACTGTTCTAAGTGTAGATCATTTGACAGAGAAAAAGGCAGAAAACCATAATGTTAATGTGAATAACAGTGGTAATAATAAATGTATTTATATAGCGCCATGGAGGCTCTGGTGGCCATAGATGGAGGCAAGAGTGAAAAGATAGGTCTTTATGAATGTAGAAATGCTGTTGCATAGTCTCACATCAGCAGGCAGAGAGTTGCAGATAAAGGGAGCTGCATCAATGCACGTCTGTATGAGTCCAACAGATGACCAACATTGGAGCATTAAATGATGATAAATTGCCAGATGGCAAATGAGCTTGTACTGGGTAACTGCTGGAGTTGCTGTGGCTTAGGTGAGTGAAAGTAATGTTGTAATGTTGGCACACCTGAGTGATTACCTTCCTGCAGCCACCAATGGTTTGCATAGATTTAAGCAGTAATCAAACCGAGTTTGACTACCTTCAGCCATTGAGTCACGGCTATTGTGCAAGGACTAAGCTATGATTTAGTGCATTGCTATATGTGGTAAGTTGATTGCTTATTGCAGGTGATGAAAATAAAACTGCAGCCTGCTTCGGCGACAGACTTGCCAGCGCACAACCCAATCTTACCTGCCGCAGCAATCACTCAGGTGATGCTGATTGCGTTACCTGCACAGGTACTGTGAGTCTGCAGTCTTCTGTTCAACCACATGCTCGTAATGGGTAACAAGCTATCTAAAATTTAGGTACTGTTTCGACAACGTTGGTCATGGATCGGAGGAAACGTGATGGATTGTAAAAGTCTTGATCTTTCCTGAGGGAATACACAGGTGCAGAAAGAAAATTGGGGAAGTGCAACTTGCTGTCTTGGTTACCTAGAATACGGCCGTCAAAATATTGCCTGCATATGAAAGAATGCAGTCTGTGATCACTTTGGTGTTACTTAATACATGAACTCTTGAGAATTTGCTATATTATTTGGAGCTCAGTAGGTTATTAGTGAAGTATGTACTACCTGTTGATCAAGACAACCTACTAGTACCTTAAGTTGTCATCTGAAAACTTACCTTGTCATATGGCCCTTATCCACACCTACCAGTACCGCCACCTGGTGACTGCAGTAGCCTCTAGTTGACTAGTAGTGATGACTTTGTGCACATTGTAGATGTTCGTATTATTATAGTTGTTGGTGGCATTGGAGAGTCACTGCAAAGAGAGTAACATCCCATCCATTAGGACTCTAGTTGTGGATGAAGAAAGGATGCAGCCAGGCCAATGGTTAGCGTTAGTAATAATAAGTACGTTCATTGGTGTATTGTAGGCTAGCCATGTAACATACAGTTACAACTGTAAATTGCAGTCACATACATACGTGGCCTGTGTGGCTTAACGGTAGAATGTTCGCTCGCGATCCAAAAGGTTGCGGGTTTGAATCTCGGCCGGTCCGCTTCCAGGTAACAGCCTTGGGCAAGCTGCTCACACGCATGTGCCTCTGTCACCATGCAGTATAATTTGGTACCGGCCGATGGGCGGTGACGCTCTTCGGCTGGGAAGGTAACTGCAGGCCTGGCGGAAAGTAATGGCATTCTACCGCCGAGTGGATGGTTTCAAGTCAGCTGCGGGCTGACTTCCTGTACACCGGGATCAGCCCAGGGCCCAACGCTCGGTAACGAGTATGGGAAGCCTTTGCCTTTTTTAAAGGCATAGTATTGACAGGCAACAGGTTTTACTGCTTAGGCTGTAAGAGCGGCGCTATATAAATGCTCTTATACATACATATAAGCTAATGTTATTGGGTGTCCAGTGCTTTGACAATGATGATGATGATTGGGTGGCAGGAAGGACCTCTGGCCCATAAGACATTCCATTCCAGTAATCTCCAAATGTTCTCTTCCGTAATTGGTGGAGGATATCCCGTGGCGGAGCCCTGACTGATTCAGGTTCCGCTGGAAGAAACGGCCGTGAAGTGAAAGTAGTGGTAGCAGTGGTTACTGTCATCATCATTGTTTCACCGAGTGGTTCATTTCTCTTGTATGTCTTTCATCAGTTCATGTCAGTTTTCGTGGAATAAAGGCTGTGAACGTGCGTGTTGTTGCTTTGTAGGAAGAAAAGATTCGACTGAAATTCAAGTTGAGTTACACGATGAACAGTGTTACAACGACTGATATAGGAGACATTCAGTTTACATGCACATCGCCAGCGAGTCGGCTCGGTCTGTGATACTTCCATTTACCACTCATAACAGCCAGAAATGACACAACATGAACGAGTTTTGGTTTTTGCTTAACCAGCCTAGTTGTTTGGAGTTGCATCGGCTTAGGCTTGATATCCAAAAACCGAGTCTGGGGTTTGTAGAGCAGATTCATTGGACGTCAGAGTGTCAGTCATGCTGCCTGCAAATATACATGAGGTCTGAAAAACTGTAGGTGCTTGCATGCCCTCTTTTAACGCCAGATGTCATCCAACCAGCAGCTTAAAGTCACTGGAAGAAAAATTTCAAAACTAATGGTAGAAAGTCGTTTTCCAGTGCTCACTGCTTAAATTTGCAAATAATGTGACTGACAGTCTGTCGTGCAATTCTTTCAACCGATTCATTTCGTGTTTCGTTTCTGCTCCAAGTTCTTGCTCGTATTGTGATACTTTTTTGTTAGAATGCATAGTATTTTAGTACTGAGTGAGTACTCGTCCATTCAGTGCTTTGACACTGTCGGTTCGATACTAGGAAGGGCAAAAGTCCTGCTCTGTCAAATGCCCATTTAGGTGGCCTTTTTGGGTACTTTGCCTCACCTTGGGTAACTGCACAATAATACGTTAGTTAGCCCTTTGAGGCCCATAAGCCTGGAGCATCGTCACAATGACGTTGGCAGTAAACACCATCGATGGAAAAAATCCTATGGCTAAAAATTTGGTGAACTTCGGTCAAGGGATAGGAATGTATTATTGTTGTTATTATGATTACTATGTTGCATCGCATGCTCACATCGCATAGATGCAGCCTATTGCTACCGACGTTGCACGTAGTGATCCGTGTGTCTGTTGAGCTGTGCTAAAACATCTGAATCGATTGAGACGCCATTTGGGGAGGAGGCTGGCTCGTAGGTCCAAGGAACCATGTATTAGATGGGTCCAGATCCCTCCACGGGAAGGGGCCCTTTTGAGGGAGACATGTGCCGACCCATTGTTATGTACTTATGCATGAGTGTGTTGCGCATTGTTTACCTGATGTCGCAGGCGGAGGCATGCATTCGAGGGGTGGCAGGACGGTGATGCGGCCTTTTGCCAAATTTCCGTGGAAACTTGTTATGCTGTAATGTTTGCCTTGCTGTACAGTTGTTTACTAGAGCATGAATTGGATGATAAATGTTCGAAAATGTCTAATTTGTATAACTAGAATAACTGATATGTAATATATTTATGCAGCCATAAATTGTTTAAGTATCTAATCTGTTGTTGCTTTAACCAACCTTGTCTTATGACATGTGCCTCTGGATTTTCAAAATTATGATGCTATATAGTACGTACCTGTATTATTTTTGTCTTTATGCATTTGTTGTTTTCCAAAAAGAAGGCAAGTTTAACGGCTGTTTTTCTTCTCTGGTGACGATCAGTGTCTGTTTATTGCCAGTTTGTTGACCGTATTGAAGAGTTCGAGTGATATGGCTGTCTGTCTGTGTGAATATAATCAAGATACGTAAAGAATACTGAAAGTGGATTTCACTGAAACTATCCATGGCCGTAGGCTTTGCATAAAGAAGAGCAAAATTCACAGTAGAGTATGATGTCGCCATAAATTAGGCCTAATCAGCATTTGACGACTGGAATTATCGGGGCGACCGGCACAGTCAAAAAGCAGGGTTAGAAAATGCGGGAAATGCTGGACTGTGGAAAGCCAGAAGAACAGTTTTTGGTGTTATCAGTCGGAATTTGTTAAAACGGTAATGTTACGTAATGAAATGAAATAGGCTACAGAGGGCGTTAAAGTGATTAAGCCTATATTGATAAAGTCGCGTCGGTACATGTCGACGTAAAAACCTGCATGACAAAATTAAAAAAAAATTGCAATTAGCAAACAGGGTGGAAATACTACGCAAGTGTTACTTTAAGAAGCCATCACAATTTAAACTTTTTGACGTTTTGTATTACATTTTAACGGCCAAATAGTTCGGTCAAAAGTAAAAGCCACACCAAATCATGCGATAGTGTGGTCACTATCTAATCACGTAACAAATTCATGTCATTATCGACATGAAAGCGTACATACAGAAACGAAACCACAAAGTAGCAAACGCGTTAAAATAATATACAAATGCCCCTTTAAAAGTCTTCACTGTGCATTAATTTGGCAATAGTTCATTTAAAAAGACGTTAATCGGGGTGCTTGCGACAAATGGGGCAGGCGACCTCGATCGTTGTTTGACTTCAATCACTAGCGCACGACGAACCGTGACAGCAGCAACATGGCATTACGTCAGCCTCCCTCGCACCTGATTATAGGCTGCACCACTAAACTACACCAAGACGCGAGAAAATGCACCGAGAAAACAGTCAAGTGATACAAAGCGCAGAAAATAAACAAACGCGAAAGCATTAAACAATACTACACAAATTACTGTGATTACATTGCTGTCCTGTCTGACTAACCGTGTAGAATAACTAGCCTACATAATAAACGAAACTAGCAGCAGAGATAAGCGGTCACTTGAATAGACTACAAAAAGGAAAAAATAAAATTGTATGAAAATTATAACAGTTGCCACGTTGCAGCCGTTGTTGGCTAGATGATCGACTATTCGACCTGCTCTCGCTCGGCGTTGGAAATCAGACGCCAGGAGCAGCAAGTCGGTGTAGCACTAGCCGTTATCACGGAGGAACGTGGGTACAGTGATATGTTCAGGCGTGACGTGCCCATATGGGCCCTGCGTGCACGGGACCACCAAATTTGCTCTTGTAATAGACTGTGTTAGACAAGAGATGATTTCACTTATATATAGGCCAAGTTTTAGTTACTCGTTACCCATGCTGACGGCTGTCGCAGGGGTAGGGTTTCCATCGTCGTTTGATTGTGTGTCTGTTTCCGCACGATATCTCAAAAACCGATGCAGAACTTGACAGAACCTTAAGAATGCGACCGCAGAGACGTGCAGTCAAAATTTCGAGGAGCCCAAACTTCTGACGTTAACGAAAGTAGGTAGTTTACTATTGGCATTGCGACACTGAATGTGCCTGTTGACCTACTGTCTAGTTGCACGTAAACAAACTAGAAGCGTCATCTTGTAATTTTCTCTGTCAATTTGAGTGATATACTGGGTGGGCCGAAAAAGTGATACCTCTCGTACAGTGTAATGTAATGTACGAGAGGTATCACTTTTTTGGCCCACCCTGTATGTCGTTTCTGCGGTCGCATTCTTAAGGTTGTTTCACATCGGATGCATTGCGGTGCGGCACCGCAAGTCCGCAACACAACTTTCCGCCAACTTGTGACACAGTGGAGAACCGCGAGTGCCGCAGGCACGATTATGGATACGGTAGGCTTGACGCGTGAACGATTCGGAGATACTTTATGAAATTGGCGTAGCTGGGGCAGAACACTACTATCGTCCCTCCTTAAACTTTAATGAATTTTCACAGTATATCCAGACCTGTGTAGATCTTGACTGATTTATCAAATAAATGAACTTGGATCTTGCAAATGTGCAAAAATATTCTACACATTACAACACGAAGCGTAGGCTTACACACACGTGTATCATGAAAAAATAACACCCAGACTCTTGTTCTTCCAAATGGAGAGCTATCAGTGTCCACGTGCTTATGCCTTCACCTATGAAGCAGTGCTGCAGTGTCATATTTAGGGAAACCTTGCGCTTAGGTCGACGTCTGAAAAAGTATGAAAACTTTTTTATTAGCTACAAAATTAATAATTCATATACAAAGTGGCGTTCGGTGGACAGAAATAAGTGAACTACGACTTTTGAATTTCAGAAAAGATGGACCGGCCCGTAGATGTAAAAAGACGTTAAAATATAAATTTAAACGTTAAAAACGTTGGATAATCGTGACAAAATAAAACACATGCAAAAGTAATTCGGCAAAGGGACGCATCGCCAACTTGTCATCCTCGCGGGAGTCGCGGCTACGAAAGAATTCGTTCGATCTTGGCCCTCCATGATGGGGGATCTAACACATGGTTCCTTGGTCTCACACGAGTCAGGCTACCAAACGGCATCTCGATCGGTTCTGTGTTTTTGCACAGTACATCAGTGTGACCAACAGACACAGTAGCAGTATGCAACATCTTATACACTGCGTGCATGCGAGCGGCATAAAACGTAAATCCGTTTTCTTCATATCTATCGATGGACCCTCTTTGTTCACTTCTAAGTACGCCAATGCCGTGAAGTCTAAGTCGACCCCGTGCGCATTATGTAAAAACCGATGCAGCTAGGATCACCAAACTTTACGTTAAAATGTTCCAAGATGAGTACTGGAAACCCATTTATTTGGGGGCGAAAAGGTCAAAGGTCGAGGTCACGAGACACAAAAACATTGCCGGCGTGGGTCTTTGCACTCTTGCGAGTGCTGCCAGTGTGTTGGCTTCTTGTCGTTCAGCTGGTGATGGCGTAGAGCTGTGAGACGCGCTTGCAGCGCTGCGAGTGTCGCGGCATCATCTGTACGATGTACGCCGACACTCGCCGATGGTCGCCGTTGGTCGTGAGACCGGCGCCGATCCACAGCCGGCCGTCGGGCGCCAGGTGCGCGCGCACGCTCGTCGGGTAGACGGTGTCCGGCACGTCGACGTCGCGTGACACCTCGCGGTGGATCGAGTTGCGGACGCCGGGCAGCGAGTCGTCGCGCTGGACGCGAATCAGCAGCTTGTTGGTCGACAGCTGAACGCTGATGTCGTCCGGATGATAGTCGCTCCGACCCAGATCCATCACCACCTTCAGCATCTCATCTCCGTCGTCTGCGTACACGTAAATGTTAGCAAGATGCAGTCGGAGATGGCAGACGTTGCCCCCGGGCGTCTGTTAGTGTAGTCGCGCACAATTTCCCGTATACAAATAGCCACAAGGCCGTACCACCGACTTATCACCCCTCGCTCACGTCGGCGAAGGAACTCGTTCGCCGTGGACAGACAGCCGGAATGTGCAATCAATATACTCTATCAGCCAGTCGATTGGCTGCTAGAGTTTGCTGCTTGCACACCACGGCCGTCCGTGCCATTGTTTCATTCTTACTAATTTCTCATAAATACAAATTTCAATCTACAGCCATATTTTGCCATGCTAAGAGCTTGCTGTCGATGTGTTGCACTAACGTAATCAACGAATAGTTGAAGAGATATTGGCCGAAAACGTCGGACGTAAGCCAACACGCATACGTTTGGCCTATTTGCTCCATTATGTGCATACATGATGCTATTCACAAAACCGGAAGTACATAGCATATTGCATTGTCGACAGAGGAGGACCGAGCCACGGCCACAACTAACGTGTCCAGAAAATTTGGTGACTTTCGGACATGTGGTTTCTGAAATATGCGAGCGGACAGTCAGACAGACAGAAAACAAACAGACAATCAAACATACATACATACAGATATGCTGATCGCAATACTTCACCCGCCTGCCTGGGGCGAATTAAAAATGTCGGGAAAACAAACCTTCATCGAACGCGTACAGTATATACAGGTGGCACAAAAACGTAGCCCAAAGCCGCAATGATTTTTTGGCATAAAGTGTTCGAATAGACCGTGTTTGGCGCACTTTTTCTCGTCGCTCGTTTATTGCACTTGAATTTGGATTTATCCGTATTTATCCGTATCTCTGTTTTTTTCTGTGGATTTTTCCTACGGAAGATAATTTTCAGGATGGGAGACTTGGGAGTTGGAGACGCTCGGGGTACATCTGCCACGCCTATGGGCATACTAAAATCACTGTTTGCCATTGTCAACGGTTAGACAAAAAAGTGCCAAGTATTTCGAAAGATAATACAGTTCAAGACGCTTATAACTCTGGCCGCGTCTAGCGAAAAGCATAATGTAACGGCCTGGCGTCCGTCCGTCCGTCCGTTTGTCCGTCTGTCCCGTCTTTATTTCAAGCTTAATAGAGCGCGCGAAGCATACTCAACGTGACTCACCAGGAGGCAGCATGTGACGCGGCCAGCCTACATTTCGGCTCGACAATAAGGAGGACCAACATACTTGTTAAAATTGTAGAAATTGGCGGCAAATACTGTAGTGTAATTGACTCTAGGATTTGACTGTGACTGATAAAAGTGCTAACGACTTCAGTCGTTTCGTACAGATCTGAAATTAAATTTTCTTAGCTTTTGATTTCTAGTGTAGAATCTAAGTTTGGGTACAATTACTGAGTTATGCGATTAATTTGATAGTTGCAGTGTTAGCAGCAGTAAATTTTGTTATCGGTGTATAACCTGTTTTAATGACATGTCGCCGTGACGCAGCTATGACGTCATCGCTGGGCGGCTGTTCCGGCGGAAGTACTATTGGCCGGAAATGACAGTCAAGCGCCTGCTGATTGTCGCCATTGACAGCTTCCATCTTGACCCCTGACCTCGGCGGAGTCACGTGACACGTGCTGTCACGTGACCTTGCTACCGGCGCCTGCACAACGAGGAAGCCGTCTTGCGTCATGTACGACGTCATATCTTCGGGCACGACGTCGCGTGGAATGTCCACCTGTTTATTCAGTTCCCTTGACGACGTATTGTCGGCGTCTTTCACGTCCGCGCGCCGGGCACTGACCAGTAGCTTGCCGCCGTCAATCTTAACGATGACGTCGCTTGGCTGATACCCGGTGACGTCGAACTGCCACCGACAAAGCATTCCTGCACCTTCGTCATCATCAGCGCCATCAGCACTGATGTACTGGGGCTGGACAGACTGTAGATGAACGGCTGCTGTGTTGCCATAGCGATCGGTCCCAGGTACGGCTAGCTGTTGATCGTTGTTGTTACTACAGTTGGTGTAGGACGTAGGTTGTGGCTTGGGTATCCTCACCTACGCATAGACCAGCAATCACTCTCAGCCTCTCAGGGCCGGTTTTCCACCGCGAATTAATCTCCCATTAACGCTAATGGGAGATTAATTTGCGGTGAAAAAAAACCGGCCCTCAGCCTAGATAGCAATAAGTCTTTTCAGCCACATAGATAGGAATATATAATATAGTTTTATCTCTATGGTTTCAAACAAGATACCTGACATTATACAAGTCTCAGCTGACGCAGACAGACCCGCGCTTCGCACTGCCTCATGCCGGTCGTGTTGTATACACAGAGGTGAACGCTCATTGTGATAAACTGGCGACCGACGACCGTCGCCATTTTATGACAGTGAGGGTCCACCTAAGTTGACAACACTTGTGACGGTCGATGTGCAGTTGAAAAAATAATTGTCTAAGTCCAGAGTTTGGGACAAAGATCAAGAGAAAAGTGCCCTTATTTCTGAAGATACCCGAATTCCTGTATAATACAGTAAATAAGCGGTTGGTAACCTTTGCGGCAAATTCCGGATGGATCTGTTCAGCCGTTTTGATAGAACACCGACTTGTGACGGACAGACAGACAGACAAAGGACCATAGCTAATACCGCACTAGCACAGCGTCGCGCGGGTAAAAATGACTGAAACTAAAATATCAAAATCCATTTAAACGTAATGAATATCAGCTTCATACATTTACATACATACATAATTATAGAGCGCCAAAAATCGTTGAACGAATTCGAGGCGCTGGTAAAGACGACAAAAGCAGACTGGAAGAGATGGGACTTTTGCTCACGTTTAAACGTAGATACATGTGTACAGGTAGAGAGTTAAAGGTAGATGGTGCAGAAACAGAACAAGCTCGTGAGAACAAAATTACTAGTGATGCCGGATGGTCTAGTCAAAAGATTTGTGATAGAAGGACGTAAGGATCTGGATGGAAGGTAGTGGGAAATAAATTCAAATAAAAAGGGAAGTCTAACAAAAGCCCATTTGTGTATAATTGTTGTTCTTTTGGCACTGACTTCAGATGAACTAACTTATTTTCGTCGTTTACATAGGTCTATAGGCCTATATTATGAACGATTCAAGCTCCGCATTATTCTAATGCGTTTATCATGTTTCGTCATTTGCCATTTTCTCCCCCCTCTCTCTACAGTAACTTTAGCTATAGCTCATGTTGTGCCTTATGTATAAATGATGTTTAGAATTTCAGACAGTCGGTAGTAAACAGCAACAATGAAGTACACCCGGTATGCGACTCGAGCACATAATGCTTAAGACGCCGTGTGATTGTTCTCAGCGGGGCACAATTTATTATAATTATAAGATAACTGTGGCAAGTGGTGCGTTAACGCAGGCCGTACGTGATTCAGCGAGAAGGCATCTCAGTATGGTGTCCGTAGCTTACTGCAATCGTCCCGTCCGGTGAACCAATGGCGCATGTTGTGTCACAGGAATTTAATTTCAGTGGAAATTAAAAATCGGGCATCAATCGTACGTCAAAAGTCGTGACAGAGTCAGTTATTCAGCACAATGAAAGCAAAAGCATGATGTGCTGCTTAGCATGTTTTGTTAGCAAAATAATTCTATACAGGCGACAGTTATCAACTTCTCAGATGTCAGACTTGACAGAAACCCGTAGCATGAAGTGCAGACGTGTTATTTCTATCTAAAGTATTCTACATGATTGGCGGCCGCGCTGAAGGGCTTACGACTCTGTTCAGACTGCGGTGAGAAGAGAAGGGTGAATTAAGACGAGGGGAGGAAGGAGGGAAGGTAAGGGATAAAGATGTAAAACGTGCAGGCGAGGTGCTTATCTTCCTTCCTTAGGCCACTGAGCCCGTAGATTCTGTGACACATGACCGATGCGATGCCATAAGACTTAACGGCTACCTTCCCAGAGCACTGTCACTGCCCCTTGATCGGTACTCATTTTCCGTCCCGCTGAGGGTAGGAGGCTTAGTTGGCCTGAGTGACTAGCCTACCGAGAGGGTAGTCACGGTACACCGGCCAACAATCACACACCTCAGTACTAATCAGGCTGGACGAGAGTAGCTTTGTTGACGTGAACTACGCCGTAACCGCTATGACAAACCGCCACTTGAAAGCGAAGAAGGGGGAAACGAAAGGAAGGCAGTGGAAATTGTAACAGGGTTGCTTCGCGGGCTTTGACGGGGATGAACGTTCCGCCGGTTACTGCCAAATTCCGTGTAGTGCTGCATGCGCTGAATGAAAAAAAGATCGTTATCACTATTTCTACGTAGCTGGCACTCAGTTATTTAGCATTGCTCCATTCGACAGTGCAATGTCTCTGAAACAACTGTCACAATCAGTTAACGACTACCATTCACTCAAAGCACAATCTTTGCCTGTGTCATTGTACGCACTGACAGTACAGTGCTTGAAGCGAAGGCGTCGCAACAAACAAACAACCGCAGTTCGCCAAAATCGTACCGTTAAAACAATTTTTGTTGGTCGAATGTTCTACAATCAGGCGAGGACAAGGGGGCTTGGGGCTAAGCCCCCACCGAATGCAACAGATAGGATAGCCCCCAAACACGAATTATCCAGCCCCAAAACATCATAAACATGACTCCAATAAATAACGCCCAATATGTGTGTTTTTTGTATTAGCGGCATAGGTATCTAATAAGTAAGCAGTAATGAACGAAATATCTAAAAGCGTGAAGAGGTCAAATAGTCAAATCCAGAGAGCGCAAATATTGCTCACTTAGCATTTAAATTACTTTCAGCTTCAAAGGGGGGCTTTGCCCCTGAACCCCACTGGGGACAGCCCCATGCCCCCACTATAGGCTCGCGCTGCAGCGCTCACCATGACTCGGGGCTAGCCTCCCAAACAGGATATGCTGGCCTCTTCCCTGTTTACAAAGCCATAAATAATAGTCACCTATTGAGTCTTAGTAACATTGTTTTATTAGTCTCTAGTGTTCTAGTTATGTCCTATAACGTAAGAATATTTTCTGACGTTATAGGACATAACTGTCTGAGTTAGTTAGTTTTCGGCCACAGAAGACGGCCATCAAAGACGGACGCTGAACTGCTGACCTTGAAGAAATCTTCTTGCATCCGCTGCATCTCTTTCTCCCAGTCGTAACGTCGTCTGTCAAGTTCGTCCATCATTGATTTCTGCATCTCGTTGTACGGCTGGACGGCTGTAGTATCCTGTCGGGAATCATCCTCCACTTGACGTCGCGGGGACCGACTCAACATCTGCAGCAGCGAATTGAAACACTGGCAACTAAAATACAGGGCTACGTCGAATAACAGCCTATCAAGTTGGCACACCACGGCCCGTTTTAGCGTGCATTATTGCACCAAACGTGCAACATTAAAAGCTTGGTGTGCACCTTTAAAAAGAAATTTCTGCAACATCAAATTGATATTACTCATGCTGTGCCATAGGAGGAACAGGCCTCAAGTTCTACAGTTCATCATAGTCTGCAAATCAAATAAATAAATATATTTGATAAAAAAATACTCAGAAATTACCGTAATGTGCGACGTGTATGCCTTCAAATTTTCTACTAAATTTTCAAAATGTCTTCATCTTCAGGAGGCTTCGCCCCTATCCAAGGTCTCCCCCTGGATTCCGCTGGGCACAAACCCCATACCATCCTTTAGGCTCGCGCTGCAGTGCTCGCCATATTTGTGTATATTTAAAATATTATTCTCTTAAATATTGTGATTCACTGACGTTGATACTTTTATTA